>Ga0207693_10001664_pt1 | contig 19610 bp, 14 predicted proteins | sample LARL81metaG_FD_184347 | JGI IMG/M metagenome (GOLD analysis project Ga0207693, IMG submission 184347) | Corn, switchgrass and miscanthus rhizosphere microbial communities from Kellogg Biological Station, Michigan, USA - LAR L8-1 metaG... | ecosystem: Host-associated > Plants > Roots >...
GATACCTGAACCTGACTGCGGGCGCGTGGCGGCAACTGCGCCGCAACTGGCGCTTGCCGCTGAGCCCCATGCTGCTTTGGCAGACACTGGTTCCCGGTACCCTGTTCTCCGCCATGGCAGGAACGCAAAAGATGGTGACCCGCGAGCATCTGGCTAAGGCAAATTACCGGAATGCAATCGTGGTTCTTGGTTACTGGCGCTCCGGAACCACACTGCTGCACGAGTTGCTTTGCCTGGATACTCGTTACACCTATCCCACGACGCATGCCTGCATGAACCCCCATCATTTCCTATTCACAGAAGCTTCAGCTTTGGCCCGCGGCGGTGCAGGTATGCAGCGGCCCATGGATGAGATGGAGGTTCGATCCAGTTCGCCGCAGGAAGATGAGTTCGCGTTTCTGTCGCTGGGCGCGCGTTCTCCCTACGAGGCACTGCTGATGCCAGCCGTTCTTCCCGAGGCATTGAAGCTGACGAATCCGAAGGACCTCTCCCCGAAAGAGGAAGAGCGGTGGCGCGAGGTATTTCTGAGCTTTCTAGCTGGGGTCTCAGTCCGGGGAAATGGGCGGCCGATGATTTTGAAATCGCCGACCCACGGGTTTCGAGTGTCTACGCTGCGCGAACTTCTTCCAGATGCGCGATATGTCCTGATCTCCCGCGATCCTCTCACCAACTTCGAATCTGTGGTTCGGATGTGGCGCAAGATGTTTGAGACCTATGCAATCGGACCGATGATTGCGGACGATGAGATCCGTGAGGCGGTGCTGGTCGATCGCCTGCGGTTCGAGGCGAAGCTCGCGGCCGACATGAAAGACCTGCCGGGAAACCGGTTCGTGGCTTTCTCCTACGAATCCCTGATCGCCGATCCTGTGGGAATACTCGACCAGCTTTACCGGCAACTGGAACTCGGAGATTTCAATACGATGCGCGAACTGATAACGGCGGAGATGAGCCGAAGGCGCGGATACAAGGCGAAAGGCAGCTTGCCGTCGCCCGCGTGGCAGGAGCGAATCAGGAATAATTGGGCCGGAATTATAACCGAGCACGCAATACTGAGTGACTAATCTTGCAACAAAACCGCGATCTTTTGCGGGTCTCTTCCCTCCTGACAATGCAATAAGGGCATTCGCCTGATTTCCCGAGAAAAGATCCTCGGCCGCGGCAAAACGCCCGTGTGGCGCGGCTCTTGAGGTTGACCAACCTGCGAACTTTGAGATAGATTTATGCGGGTTTGGAGTTACTCCATGGCTACCGCTAGTATCACTCCTCAGGTTCAAGAAAATACTCCCCAACGTGGGCCGCGGCTTCTGCAACGCAGGCTTCCACCCCGTTCGGTCACTGTGTTGCGAGCGACGTTCTGGAGTGCCGGCATTCTGCTTGCTTCAGCTCAAGCCTGGATCTTTCGCTACCAGGCTTCGTCGGATTCCATTTCATATCTTGATATGAGCGACGGCGTACTGCGTGGCTCGGACTGGCACAGGCTGATCAATGGGGTGTGGAGCCCGCTCTATCCATTGTTCCTTGGAATTTTTCGAAGAACGTTCCATATTTCGGCGGGCAATGAAATACCTGCGAGTCACGTGCTGAATGTGGTGTTTTTCATCTTCGCTTTCGTCTGCTTTGAGTTCTTTCTCCGCGGCATGTTAAGAGACGATTCCGGCGAAGTCTCCTCCGAAGACCGGGCCGCGATCCCCCTGCCCCGATGGACCTTTCTCGCGGCCGCGTATTCTTTGTTTTTGTGGGCCGCGATTGCCGCGATTTCCGTCGCGGGATTACGGGCCGACATGCTGGTTTCCGGCTTCGAGTTTTTGGCGGTCGGATCGCTCATTCGAATGCATCGTCGTCCGGCCACCTGGACTAGATACCTTGTGCTAGGTGTTGTTCTGGGCGTCGGCTTTCTGGCCAAAGCACCTATGTTTCCCGTTGGAATCCTGATCCTGGCAGCGACTCTGTTCGTGGTCGAGAGCTGGCGACCGGCCCTGAAAATGACGATGGCGGCGCTGGCGCTTATGCTCCTGATCGGCAGCTTGTATTTTGTTCCCCTGTCAAATCAGCAAGGTCATTTCACTTTGGGAGAGAGCGGCACGCTGAATTATGTCGTGCACGTCGATCAGGCCCTTCCGCACTGGTATTTGCAGACCCCTGGCAGCGCACGGGGCACGTTCCTACACCCTCCGGAAAAGATATTCTCAGAACCTCCGGCCTATGCGTTTCCGGTTCCGATTGCGGTGACACATCCGCTTCGTTACGATCTCTTGTATTGGATAGCTGGGGTCCGTCCGCATTTTGTTTTAGGCCGGCAAATCGCAGCACTCAAGACTAACCTGAAGGCTCTCAGGGAACCTATCCGCGAAATACGGGTAGTGCTAGGTATCCTCTTAGTTCTAGCTTTTCTCTGCACCAACGAGCGACAGGTTGTGTCCTCGGCATTGAAGGGCTGGCCGGTTTGGTTGATTGGGCTCGCCGGCTGCCTTATGTACCTCGCCATTTACGTGGAACCCCGTTACGTAGGGGCGTTTATTACCGTATTTTGTCTCGGAATGCTGGTCGGGTTCCCAGTCCCCCGGGAGAACGGGCGCAAGATCGCGCTGCTCATCACGGTGGTAGTCGTAGTGGCGCTTTTATACCCGTTGCTGCTCATGACCTATGCCGGATACAAGGAGCAACCGCGGTCGAATGTAGATTCCGAAGCGGCTCAGGCACTTCAAGCCCTTGGTGTCAAACCCGGCGACAAGGTCGCCCGCATTAGTCCACTTGTCTATGATTATGCGGTAGAGCGAATCCTCCGCGTGCAAGTCGTCGCAGAGGTTGACCGTGAACACGTCAGCGACTTCTGGAGTTCGCCATTCTCCACTCAGCAATCTCTGCTCCGAACGTTTTCTTCGCGAGGTGCCAAAGTTGTGATTGCCACTTCGCCCAAACTCGGTGGGGAAAATCAATCTGAGTGGGCGCGATTGGGCTCAACCCAATACTGGGTCTGGCGCGCGAACGGACAGCAACGCGTAGATTGTTTTTCCAGGTCGAATTGTGCGGCGGCCTTGAGGGCATTGGGCGACGGAGAACGCGCCTCTATCTTCTAGGCATTACGAGGCGACCGCGGAAGCGAATTTCATAGGGCCGTCTACCTTCTGGAAACTCTATATCGACGACTACGTTCGATCCCTCGTAAAGTGCAAAGTCTTTGCAGGTAATCTGGACAAATGGCATCATTCGTGCAACTCTCTGGTGTGAGCCGTGGTTTGTTTTTTGAGTGGGCCCGCTGTCCCCGGGAGGCAACTTCCGGAGTTTGCAAAAAGTAGTTTTCAGCGCATCCCTTCCCACAATTTTTGAACCTGGGTCTTGACTGATGCTGGGAGTAAAATGTCCACCACGTTCGAACTAACGATCCGGCCGCGAAGAGGCTGGCAACCTGTTGATTTTCGAGAGATATACGTCTACCACGAGCTGCTGGCCTTTCTGATTTGGCGGGATGTGAAGATCCGTTATCGGCAGACTCTGCTGGGCGGGTTGTGGGCGGTGCTTCAGCCGTTCATCGCGATGCTGATCTTCGCCTTCATCTTTAACCGGCTTGCACATGTGCAAAGTGATGGACCTCCGTACAAACTTTTTGCATTTGCTGGCTTGGCACCGTGGACCTTTTTTTCCACTTCAGTCACCTATTCCAGCAATAGCCTGATTGCCAACCATCAGCTGGTGTCCAAAGTGTATTTCCCTCGTATTTTCATTCCATTCGGGGCAATTGGAGCACTCCTAGTGGATCTTTTCTTAACCCTCGGCCTGTTGGCCGTGATGATGTTCTATTACAGGTGGCCTTTGACGCCGGCGGTGTTCTGGCTCCCGATCTTCCTGGTAGGCGCGATCCTGGCGGCAGCGGGTACGGGTCTTACGCTCTCGGCATTAAACGTCAGCTTCCGCGATGTGAAATACGCGGTGCCGTTCATGGTGCAGATGGGCTTGTTCGTCACGCCGGTAATCTATCCCGCACATTACATCCCGCAGCGTTGGCAATTCTTGCTGGGCTTGAACCCAATGGCGGGGATCGTGATGGGATTCCGTCATGCGCTGCTTGGGACATCGGCTTCATGGGAAGTCATGGGGCTCTCGCTGGCGATGAGCGTATTTCTGTTCGCCTCGGGGTTACTGATTTTCCGGCGGATGGAAAACCGGTTTGCCGACATCATTTGAAAACTCTCCATGAAACCAATCCTTGAGATCCGCGGCGTTTCCAAGCAGTACAAGCTTGGCGGAAAGCGCATTCGCAAAACGGAGACGTTCCGCGAATTATTGCATCGGGCTGCCAGTGCACCATTTCGCGCTACGGCCGGACGCGATAATGGAACACCCCAGATGGAGCAGATTTTGCCATTTTGGGCGCTCAGGGACGTAAATCTCGACATCAACCAGGGTGATGTAATCGGAATCATTGGCCGAAATGGCGCCGGCAAGAGCACTTTACTGAAGATTCTTTCGCGTATCACGAGTCCGACTGAGGGTCAGGTTGTGCTGCGAGGCAGGTTGGCAAGCCTGCTCGAAGTTGGAACGGGGTTTCATCCGGAACTCACCGGTCGGGAAAACATTTTTTTGAACGGCGCGATTCTGGGAATGCGCAAGGCAGAAATTGACCGCCGATTCGATGAGATTGTGGCTTTTTCGGAAATCGAGAAGTTCCTCGATACACCTGTAAAGCACTATTCGAGCGGAATGTATGTGCGGCTGGCATTTGCCGTAGCCGCGCACCTGGACCCGGAAATTCTGATTGTTGATGAAGTACTGGCCGTGGGCGACATTTCTTTCCAAAAGAAATGTCTCGGAAAGATGGGCGAGGTCAGCCGCGGAGGACGAACTGTCGTGTTCGTATCGCACAACATGGCAGCCGTTGAAAACCTGTGTACGCGAGGAGTTGTACTGCATCAAGGGAGACTCTGCTTCGATGGAAGTTCGAAGGACGCAATCCAACATTACCTGAACAGTCTGACCACCGTGAGCGGAACCGGACACATACTGGACCTCGATGGGGTTGGAGATCGCCGATCGATTGTCGCTCCCCTTCTACGAAGAATGGAGTTCTTCACTGACCACGAGCAACCGCTGGGCGAAGGCTTGCCGATCGGATCAAGGCTCAAGGTCAAAGTGTCTTTTGACCTGCCAACATTGACCGCAAATTTCAATATCGGATTGGGATTCAACAACAGTTACGGACAGCGGATTTTCACTGCCCACAGCATGTTCGAACCAAATCGATGGGAAAAGGAGCAGTCGGGGCGACAGGTCGTCTCCTGCGAGATTCCAAGCTTCACCTTAATGCCGGGCGAGTACGCGGTGAAGGTGTGGCTTGATCTGAAAGGGCGCGAAGCCGATGCGATCGAAGATGCTGCCAAGATCACGGTGTTGGAGTCGGATTTTTACGGGACTGGCAAGGTACCGTGGAACGGAACATTTGTTTTGAATCATCACTGGCACCTGGAGCGGGCTGCGGACGCGAAGTGATGGCTGTGAAAGTCGGGGCAAGAGTCCCACACTGGAACCGCCGGAGAAGGACAAGAGATTTACGATTCTGAGCGCAATCTACGGCATGACCTTACAGTTTCCGGAAAAACGAGGGAGCAAATGAAGCACAATCGGAAGTTTCCAACCGCAGTTGTAATAGTTTGTCTTGGTCTTGTGTTGACCACAGTTCCGGCTTATGGATATGCCGATCCTAACACTATCGGTTTGCTTTCACAGGTGCTGACACCGCTGTTGATCATGGCCGGGGCGTGCGCCACATTCCTCAGAAGGGGAGTCTCAAACGTTTTCGGGCGGGTGTTTCGACGCCTGCGCGGGCGGTCGGATGCTTAAGAGTGCGGGTTTCCGTTCATCCCTGGCATCTCTCTGGCTCCGGCTGACTAACCTAGCAATCATCGGCCTCGTATTCGCCGAAGCGTTGTTCCTGGGAAGGAACCGGATTCAGGGTTGGACTTTCTATCTCACATCGCGTGAGGTGGTGTTTGAAATTGCGGTCCGGCTCCTTTTTGGAGCATTGGTCGGCATGGCTCTGGCGAGCATCCTAGTCATGCTGCTTGCCCCCTTGCTTTACTACTTTCATTCTTCTCGTGGGGGCTTGGTGGAGTGGGTCACCAGAATTGCGGTGGTACTGGTACTGTTTCCGGATTCCCGGTACGCATTGACGAGTTTGATCCAATGGTCAGGCCGCGGTGTGAGATTCACCTCCGCGTTGCTGGTCTCGCATTTTCTGTTTTTCGTTGTGGCAATGTGCATTCCACGCTTGCGGCGAGAACTGGTCACCAGTCTGGATGGCTTTCTCGGCGAAAGGATGATGAGGGCCTTCGCAGTCGCAACTCTCGTTGCTTTGGTCGGGTTGGTGTCGGGCGAATTTGCGATAGCCAGGTCGGGGCGGACTGTAAACGAGTCGGTGATTTCCCCGCGTCCGAAAAACAATATCTTGCTGATCACATTCGACGCGTTCACTGCCGAGGACATGTCCACCTATGGCTTCGCGCTGCCGATTACTCCAAACGTCGACGCATTTGCACGCAAGGCTACCGTCTTCACCAATTTCTACGCTGGTTCAACTTCTACGACGCCGTGCATTGGGGTGATTGTAACGGGCGAGTATTCCTCTGAAAGTAAGGTCTACGGGCTCGCGGGACAGGTGCCAGCTGAAAACGCGGGCAGGAGCCTGCCACAGGAAATGCGGGCCGGCGGTTACGAAACTGCGGCGTTCCTTACTAATCCCTGGGCCTTCCATCTGGCGAATAGCCTGGAAAACGGATTCGAAGTTCTGCCTGAACCGACGTTCCATCCTGGCGGATTCAACACTTTGTGGGAAGCCACCCGGCTGTTGCATCAGGATTCCAGAATCGGCAGCCGCATCGTCGAATACTTCGACCTCGAAGAACTGTGGAACTGGTTGCATGGCATTCGGGAATCGCATTCGTTCCGAATTCGTCCGGACGCAACTTTCAAGAATGCAGAACAGTTGATCAAGCAGTCTGGAGACGGTTTTTTTATCTGGGTGCACGTGATTGCGCCGCACCATCCATATCTTCCTGAGACGGCAGACCAGGGAAAATTCATACCGGAAGTTGAGTTGCAAAGCTTTCGAGACGAACCATGGTCTCTGTGGAAGCCGCACTACGCACCCAGCGCGCAGAGCCATGTGGACCGGCGGCGACTGGCGTACGACGAGTACATCCTGACTACTGACCGCGCTTTCGGCCACTTCATGGCAGACCTGGAAACGAGTGGCCGACTGCGGAACACAACTGTGATCGTTTCAGCGGACCACGGCGAAAGCTTTGAAGGCGGCATCTACCAGCATCAAACGCCGGATATGACCCGTCCTGTGATCCACGTCCCTTTGATCATTAAGACACCGGGTCAGCAGGATGGGCAGCGGGTTTCTTTTACCGCGGACCAAACATCTCTGGCGCCGACGATTCTCGACCTTGCCGGAGTGCCGAAACCGGATTGGATGCATGGACAGTCTCTGGTTGAATGGCTCAGGCCCGGAAACCAGAGCAAGAATCAAGGTTTAGCGTTCACGCAGTATCTGGAGCGAAACAGCGTCTTCAGGCCTTTGCATCATGGAACGTTGGGTGTGATTGATGGACAGTACCAGTACGTGTTCTATCTGGACACTCAGCGAGGTGTTCTTCGCCCCCTGGAGCGAGCGCAAACCTGGGATCTCGACGAAAGTTCGCAGCATCCTGACCGGACCGAATCGTTGCGCGCCGCGCTCCACGAAAAATTCCCTGATATTGTGCCCGCCAAGTGACCCGACGATATCTGATTGCCGTCGCCATTGTTGTAGCGCTCTCTGCGGCGATAGCAGGAATGGTTATGCGCCACAGGAGAAAGATCCAAAATCAGCCGTTTACACTCACCGGCGCTCAGCTAACCGAGTTCACATGACTAGACCCAATTGACGCGCACACACATATTTTCCAAGACAACCTGGAGTTGTTGCGTATGCTTCAGCGCTTGAATATGCGGGTCCTCGATCTCTTGTATATAGATGACAACAATCCCTACTTAAAGACGACTGAGCGGCAAAGAACCGACCTTCGAACTTTTGTCGCTATGAGTGCGGGAGACGCGCAGATGTGCACCACCTTTGATCAATTCCAGTTCCACACGAGAGACTTCTCAAACTCGGTAATCACGGAATTGAATCAGGACTTTGCCGGCGGCGCCGTTGCGGTAAAGATCTGGAAGAAACTTGGCATGGAAATCAAAAAGTCTTCGGGACAATATCTCATGCCAGACGATCCGTCATTTGAGCCCCTCTATCAAGACATCGCCCACACGCCAAGACCCTGATCACCTACCTGGCTGATCCGGATACATCATGGGGATTACAAGAAACTCATGGCTTCAGCACGAAGTATTACGAGATGAATCCTGAGTGGGACATGTCCAAGAAACCGAATGCTCCCAAGAAAGAGACTATCCTTCAGGCGAGAGATCACGTGCTCGAAATGAATCCTAACATGCGTATGGTCGGAGCACATTTGGGAAGTATGGAAGACCACCTGGATGAACTTGCGGCACGCCTGGATAAATATCCGAACTGCGCGGTGGATACAGCAGCACGAATACGAAGACTAACATTTCAGCCGCGAGAAAAAGTAAGGGCGTTCATTTTGAAATATCAAGACCGAATTTTGTACGGCACAGACCTCCATGTTTACGCCAGAAATACCGACCCGAGTGTCTCTGGATTCTGGGAGAGACGGTACACGCGTGATTGGCGATACCTCGCCACCGACGACACGTTCGAGTACGAGGAACACACCGTGGAAGGACTGAATCTTCGCAACCAGTCCTGAAGAAGCTTTATCACGACAATGCCATCCGCTGGATTCCTGGGATTGCCGCGAACGCGCACCTGACTTCAGTGAACTAATGCATTACTTCGTTGGTCGAGGTTCCAGAGCTAAATCGTAGAACGGCCATCTCCCGCTGAATAATTGTCGGATTAGGATTTACCTATCGAAATTCCGGTTTCCTCTGCCGTCCGGTTGGGCTCCGGCCCAGCCGTTCCCAGGTTGAGGGTTCGAGCGACTAGGTACAGCGGGCGGTCTTTACCTTGCTCGTAAAGCTTGCCGACGTATTCTCCGAGGATTCCAATGCTAATGAGCAGCGTGCCACCAATGACGCAAATGGTCACCAGCAGCGATGTCCAGCCTGTGACCGTGTACCAGCCGAAGATGTGGGCGAGAATCGCGCGCCCGGCCTCGATTAGGCCGAAGAGAGTCACGATCAATCCCATGAACGTGCTGACGCGTAGCGGCAACGTCGAAAACGACGTGGCGGCAGTCCAGGCAAAGGAGAGCATCTTGCTGAGGGAATACTTACTCTGGCCTGCGACACGTGGACCGCGTTCATACGGCACCGCCACTTGCGCGTAACCGATCCAGGCCACCATGCCCCGAAGAAAGCGGTGGGTTTCGCGCATCTGTCGCAAACCCTCAAGGCATTCCCTTGAAATCAGCCGGAAGTCGCCGGCGTCGGTCGGTAGGTTCTTGTAAACCATGCTGCGCATAAGCCGATAGAACAGCCACGCACTGAATCGCTTGAACCAGCTCTCCCCTTCCCTTACCAAGCCGGCAGCATAGGCCACGTCGTAGCCTTCGCAGTAGCGGCCGATCATCTCGTGAACCACCGGAAGCGGGTGTTGCAGGTCCGCATCGAGCACGACGATTGCGTCTCCGGAAGCAAAGTCAAGACCGGCGGTGCAGGCAAACTGGTGTCCGAAGTTGCGCGAAAAATGGATGACCTTGATCCGCGTGTCTTCCCCAGCCCAACGAGCGATCTGCTCAAGGGTTGAGTCGTGGCTGCCGTCATTGACCAGAATGACTTCTGTCTCGCACTCGAGGTCGGCGATGAACTGCTCAATTGCGGGCCTAAGCAACGGTACCACTGCCTCTTCGTCGTACATGGGAATAACGAGCGACAGCTTCGCGGGATAAGGCCGCGGCTGCAGGATGTGAAAGGTTTGTTTTTCTTGCGACATTTCCTGCTTGTACCAAAATGCGATAAAAACCAATTCTCCTTTCTCGCAAGCAAGGCGAAAAGTGGGCGCCGCCGAAACAACAGGTCAACTGCAACTACTGCACATAATAGATTGTCATCGTCTTTCCGACCGTAGTGATTGCATGCTGTTCGGCCAGCCACGGGTAACAACCGGAGTGAAGGCGCTCCCGACGTAACTCAACGACGACCCACCCTGAAGGCTTCGGCCCATTGCATTTCACTAGTTCGGTTTCCGGAAGGCCCAGCGGCTGCGGTTCAAAGAAAGTGTCCGCAGCAATACTGACATGCTTCACTGATTGCTCGCGCAAGTAGGTGGAAAGACGTGTGAAGTCTTGTCCCCAGTCAAGGTCGCCGACCACGATCAAATGGGACGGATCGCGGCCACCGAACTCATTGAAATACGCCAGGTAATCAGGATGCGATCGCGCGGAAGAAACGGCCAGCCAAGCGAACAGCAGGACAGCAGCTGCGCGGGAGATCATGCCATGACTTTCGCGCGTCCATAAAGTCGAGACTCCGAATGCAGCCAAAATACTGAGAAACACGAACACGGGCAAGACATAACGCACGCCGCTGTCAAGCCGGGCCGGAGTACTGGCGAGCATTATCATCGCAAAGGCGGCCAACGGCGCGACGATCTCCCAGTTCTCGCGATCTCGCCAATATCGGCGCAAAACTACAATTCCTCCCAAGATCGCAAGCACTAGAACCGCGATCGGAGTCTTTAGCGAGAGGGCAGCGAAAAAGAAGTACCACCACCCTCCTTCTTTCACTCGGCCAAACAGATATGCGGTGGTGCCCTGCTGGTTCTGATCACGCAACATCCGGATGCCTTCAAAGAACTCGGGCGCAGGCACGGGGACATCAGAGGTAATTTCGTGGACCATTCCATTCATGCGCGAGGAATGCCCAAAAACTTTAGCCGCGGCTCGCTCGGGCAAGTGCGTAACCTGGGCCAATGGAACGTGAGAGAAACGATACACCGCCCACAAAGCGAAAAATGCGCAGATTGCAACGATAGCCAGGGTCCGCAACAGTGCACGCCAGCGCGCCTGCCCCGACCTTGCATACATCACCAAGACCGGTGCGGCACAAGCGGGCAAGAAGACAACGGTGGACAGTTTCGTGCACAGCGCCAATCCGGTGGCCACGCCGAATTGTGCCGCCGTCCGCATATTCGGCTCGCGCAGCCATAAAGTGAATGCGCAAAAGGAGCAACAAAACATTGCGGTCAGTGGAACATCAGTGGTCGCGTTCGACGAATGCGCCAGGATCGTGGGCAATTGTGTAAAAACGGCAGCGGCAAGAAGTGCCGTGGGCGCGTCGAAGAGTCGCTTCGTCCAAAAGAACACTACCAACGTTGCAACTACCAGGTAAGGCAGAACGCCGATCCGGCCCAGCTTCAGGTTGCGCCAGTATTGACCGTTCTCCGACAAGATGGGATAGGTATCTTGCCACTTCGTGGCCCCGGTACCGCGCACACCAGCAAGGTAGGGACCTAGCGCCACCGAGACCCTCGCCAGCGGAGTATGCTTCGGCTCCAACGTATAGGTGCCTTTTTCCCACCACTCGATGCCACCGGCAATGTGAGAAGGCTCATCGATTGTGTGATTAAAGACGTGGTACGTCGACACAATTCGAAGAACTGCAATTGCGAGCAGTAACGCGATACAAAGAATCCATCCTGCGGGACGGGCCAGAAATCCGGAGCGCTCACGCGCCCCATCGGTTACCATTTCCTCGCTTACCGGCATGTCAACAGTCCGAAATTCACTCGTGGGCATCCCTTCCCCTCAGCTGAACGAGCCGCCGCTGGCGACTTGACTACTCACTGGCAGTGAAACGCTCTGCTCGGCCATTGCTGGACCACGAAAAATCCCCAGGCGTGCCGAATATAAGTCCTTAGGCAAGCCCTTCATATGCAAGATGACTTCGCGCACGACGTGGCTCTCTCGTTTCAGCTCAAGGTTCATTCCGGGGGGGAGGCCAGAGATCCCAAAGGTCTCGTCTGCCATGCGATCCAAACGGAATGCTGGCGCGCCATCAATCAGGACCGTCAGCTTGCCATCGATCAAACGGACGGCGGCATCGGCCCCCTTGGCAAGAGCTGCAAGCGGCTTTCCGATGACGAACATCGGCATGAATTCGCCGGGAATTCGGAAGTCACAGGTGAAGCGGCGCAGCTCACTCTCGGACGCCGGTAATGGCTCGGTTGTGATGGACATGCCCTCGGCGCGCCGCCGCTCGATGAAATCCGGCGGAAACAGGCCCAACACAAAATCGTTAATTTGAACGTCAATCACCATGTGAACGCGAACGATCTGACTGTCGTTCTTGACCGAGTGAATCCTTGAAAAATCTCCGTACCACAGTTCACCCGCATTCCAACTCATGCGTTGCCCATCAATGATGAACGCCACATCCGGATGAGTAACGATGGGAATGTGCAGGCGCAATAGTCCGAACTGAAAACTGGTGTGAAAATCGAAGTGGTCTTTAATGTGGCCACCCGGAGGTAAGAATAAAATTCGAACCACTTCCTTCGGGCACTTGAGCTCGCTCAAGATTTGTCGCAGGTAGGGCGCCTGTTTCAGCTCCTCGGTCTCCTGGTAATGATCGGTCCCTGCAGCGCTGGGGAAAACAGACTGTTTGCCACCCATGGAGTAGAGCGCGATTCCTGTCCACTCGCCTTTGTGATAGGGTCCGGGCTGCGCCGCGCGCTGTACCTCCTGCAGGGCCTGCAAGTCCCGCTGCATGAGCTCGACATCATAGCTGCGCGGCAAACGCACCGCGACCGGATCCTGGACCGAAGCTGGGGTCATAAACCCTCCTCGTGTGGAACTGGCTGGGGAAAGAATTTTTCTGTCAGCATACCCGTTGAATTCCGTCCGGTAAACCAAATAGTGCAAATCTATGCACATGATGTCGGGAACAAACACCCACCACATCGGTGCGACCGCCTTATATTGCGGCCCCGGGCACGCCGGACAATATCGCAAGAGAGCAATCGTGCTGCCAACCATGGACTGTAAGCAGTCATCGTGATTTCGGACGCAACGGCGACAAAAATGCTCGCAGTCAAGCGATTGAGGTTATGATCTCGTTAACGTCGACCAGATTTTTCCTCCCTGGCACATGCCGTGCAACTCATTTCCTGTGTGACGGCCGTACTATGATTGACGCAATCACGCCACCCAGACCTTCCCACGTGCAGAATCGAGCGCTTCAAGTCGCATCGAGTTTCACGTCGCGGCCGCTGGCCGCGAAGCTGCGGCCGTTCTTGGCCGGTGCGGGTGTTGCTGACGGGCTGCAATTCGTCGAGTACGGTCAAATTGCCGAATACATGCTCGGGCCGGCATCCGATGCGGAGCACATCATCGGAACTTTAGTTTTAGTTCGCGTTGAAGATTGGCTTCGCAATGAACTGAAAAATGGACATTCGGATTCCGATCTCTCGCAAAAGGCGCGTCAAACATTAACCGCGCATGTCGACGAATTCGTCAAGCAGATTACTGCTCTCGCACTGCGTGGCAAGCCTGTTTGGCTGCTCCTCTGCCCCTCGAATGGATGGATCGCGGAATCGCACATGCTTGCGCCGTTGTGCCGCACCTATACGAATCTAGTTCTGGCAAGAGTGCGAAGCACGCCTGGGGTCACTGTTCTCAACTGGCCGAGTTCATTGACGGGGCCTGAGGTCAGCGATCGTAATACCGATCGCCTAGGGCAGATCCCCTTCACGCCGGCAGCCTTTCAACAGCTCAGCCAATTCATCGGTCCTGAAATTGAGACTCATCTTGCTTCTAGGACAGCGAACGCCGGGACGGCTTCCTCGAAGGGTAAGTCTGATCTCGCAAAATTCCTGGCCGGCCTCGAGGTTCGGGTCCGCTTGTTTGCGCCCCAACGGGGCGACCGCGCTCACGTTGACCGGATCCTGCGAACTGCTGCAGCTTTCTCGCTCACTGGCGAGAAGCGCGACCTCTCCGACGCCGAAGTTGATCGCATCGTCGAATCGGGCGGATGCTTACTCGTTACGGTTAGCGACAGGCTTTCGACCTATGGTCCGTCAGGTGTGATTTCATCTCGCATTGATCAAGATTCGCTGGTTGTAGAGGAGCTCGCGTTAAGCTGCCCGGTGTTGGGAAAGCAAGTGGAATACGCGGTGATCGTGGGTCTTGCACAGATTGGCAGTGAGCGAGCTTATTCGAGACTTGTATTCGAATACACACCAAGTGGTCGCAATCAGATAATGCTCAAGTTTCTCGAGTCCATTGGTGATCCAGTGCGGGAAACGCGATTCTCCTTACCTGCTGCCGAGGCTAACGAGAGAATCCGGAAAACCGCCGTTGCCCCAGGGACATGGACTTTGGAATCCGAGGGTAACCTTTTGTGCGCGAAAAACAGCTCATAAAATGATGCATCCCACGCGGATCCGCGGGCGGGCGAGGATTTGAGATCGGCCGATCACAAATTGCAGCCGGCTGATTTGAAAAACGAATTTCGCGGGGATGCACTTTGACCCCACTACCATGCTAAATTCGCAATCGGACAAACCGTCGCCGACCCCACAAAGCCCAGTGATCGTGTATGGCGCCGATCATAACGCTGCCTGGCAGAGTGAGCAGCTGAAGCTTGCCCTGGCACGGATGGGGGACTTGATTGACGCCGCCGAAACCGATCCCACGCCTGACAACTACGTGGATATTGGCTCGCGCGTGTGCACACTGACGCTATTCCACAACGGCATCGGCGTAATCATATGCGGCACAGGAATCGGCGTATCCATCGTCGCCAACAAACATCGCGGCATTTATGCAGCTCGCTGCGTGAGCACTGTGGACGCGAAAGATTGCAAAGTGATCAATAATGCCAACGTCTTATGTCTGTCTGCCAAGACTGCTCTTGAAGAGAACGTCGAGATCATCGACGAATTCTTCGCAACAAGATTTGAGTACATTGACCGCCGAATGGATCGGGTCCGGCGCATCGCTCGACTGGAGAGCCAGAACTTTCTGCCCACCGCAGCTCCGGTCCAGATTGCGCTACTCTGGCGCGGCAACGGCCGGGATGTGGCAGTCATGACGCAGTATCTCAGCATGAGCGGCGCCGTCCTTGCCTGCGAGCCGAACCTTCTCCCTGATGGTGCAATCTCGCTAACTCTTTCCGAGCGCGGGCTCTTTAAAGTGAACGCCCAAGTGGTGAAGCGAGAAAGCGGCGGGGTGGCAGTCGAATTCACCGATGGGCAGGAGGAGTTTTATCAGGCTCTCTCGAGAATCCTGACTAGGTAATTAGAACGAAAGGTAATGAATGACACTGCAAGAGTTATACGCTGAAGTTTCTCCGATTGCCACGCAAGTCCTGCAGATACCGCAATTCGACTCCGGCGTGAATATGAGTTCCACTCCCGAATGGGATTCCTTGAACCACGTTCAGCTGCTCAGTGCTATTGAGCGCAAGTTTGCCGTCGAAATCAGCCCCGATGAGGCTTTCAAGCTCACCTCTGCAGACCGGTTGGTGCAGTATCTGCATGGTATTCTCAAAGGGAAACCATGAATTTAGCGACGTTACCCTTATTACCCCACCAGCAGTCGAACTGCAAGGTGGACCTTCCGTACGCTAATTTTCATGAACTGCTGACGTCCAAGGCCAGGGAAGCTCCGTCCCGCGAGTTTTTGATTTTTCCGGAGAGCGACCGGCGATACACGTATCAGCAGTTCTGTGAAATCAGCCTTGCTGCCTCGGAGTGGCTCACCTCGCGCACACATAACTTTGGAACGATTTGCATTGCCTTCCGCAACACGCCGGAGTTTCTCGCAATTTACTTCGGAGCCGTCGCGCGAGGTATCACCGTAGTTCCGGTTAATCCCGATTTGGCGGCCGCAGAGATTGCTTTCATCATCGAGAACAGCGATTGCGAAGCTGTTTTCTACGACCCTGATCTGGAGGGCAAAATCGCTCCGCTTAAGAAGGAAATGGCGGTGCCATTTCATTCATTTGCCAATGTTTCAGACCTGCCGCAGGTTGACCGGCAAATTGCTGAGGCCCACCTGCCAAAGGTTGAACCCAATACTCCTGCGGCTATCATTTACACCTCGGGAACGACGGGCTATCCCAAGGGTGTAGTGCTGAGCCACATGAATTTCATCGTGGACGGTATGGGAATGGCGGAGTGGTTTGAATTCACTCCTGCTACGCGGAGCCTTTGCATCCTCCCGCTGTTTCACAACAACGGACTGGTAGTCTCGACGACGACCACCTTGTTCGCCGGGGGCTCCATTGTGATGATTGATCCCAAAGCCAGCTTGCGTTCATTCTGGGCCTTAGTGGATCGCTATCGGGCCACGCATACCAGCGTGATGCCCTCGATTCTAGCGGCCATCCTGGCCATGGGCTTCGATGGAAAACGCGGTCAGCTCGAAGGCATTATTTGCGGCGGACAGCTTTTGCCGTTGAGCCTGGCACACAGATTCGAGGACCGCTTCGGAGTCCCGATTTTTGAGGGATTCGGTTCAACCGAGGCCGCTTCCTACTCCTGCTTCAACCGTTTTCCCGCCAGTCGGCGCAAGCTCGGGTCCGTAGGTACCGTGCTACCGGTTTGCGAGATGAAGGTGGTTGACGACAGTGACCTTGAAGTCGCGGATGGAACCGAGGGTGAAATCTGCATTCGTGGAGCTAACGTTGCGATTGGGTATCACAAGCTTCCGGAGCTTCAAGCACAGAAGTTTCGCAATGGCTGGTACCATTCCGGCGACTTCGGACTACGCGACACCGATGGTCACTACTATTTCCGGAGCCGCAAAGACGACCTGATCGTCAAGGGTGGAGAGAAAATCTATCCGGCCGAAATTGAGAATGTCCTCTCGAAGCATCCTAACGTGACCGAGTCTGCCGTCATCGGAGTAGACGACCCCATTTTGGGCCAGGAAATTTGCGCCTTTGCACATTTGAAGGATGCCAGTGCAACGACCGAGAACGAGCTTCTAAAGTTCTGTGCGCAGTCTCTCGCCCGCTTCAAGCAACCGAAACGAATTGTAATCGTCAACCGTCTTGGTGACATGCAGGAATTGCCAAAGGGTCCGACCAAGAAGATCTTGTACCGCCTGTTGCGCGATTACTACGAACGCCGACTAGCCAACAGTGAGGACCCGGAAGGATTGAAATGGGTCCTCGGTTCGACTGGTGGCTAGGCAAATGGAAAACGTCGAACTCACCATTACCGCTGAACACGCGGACGAAGAAGCGCTGCACAAATTCGTGGACGATCTGCAGCGGCTCACCGACTTGCCCACCACGAAGATTGACGTAGGGCGGCGTTCACCGACGACCCTCGAACTTAAGATCCGCTATCCGCTAAACGTCTTCGATCGCAGCGTCAGCCAGTTTCTCGCCGTGCTTTTCGGCGAAATCCCTTTCATGAGAGCATTTGGGCGCGCTCGATTTGAGGACTTGATTCTGCCTCCAGAGGTGTACGAGTGGTTCGGGGGGCCTGCGTTTGGTGCAGAGGCTGTTCTGGAGAGGTTCGATGCAAGCCGGCCACCGCTACTGATCGCCATTCTCAAGCCGTCGTTGGATCCAAATGCGACTCTACCCCAGCTTGAAGAGCGCATTGCCGGCCCATTGAGCGGCGGATTTCACGCTGCCAAGGACGATGAGATGCAAGGGGACTTCGAGGCTCTATCGCTGAGCACTCGAATCGCGCTCGCCAGGAAAAATCGACGCTACGTTCCATCGGTCAATCTCGATGATGTGGGCGCGTTCCGCGAGATACTGGCCCATTCTGAAATCGGGATGGTGATTACCAATCCGACAATATTGGGTTTCCCCGGGCTGCATCAGCTTCGGAAATCCACGCGAGTCCCCATTCTGGCGCACCTTTCGATGCAAGGCGTATACGCGACCTGTTTCAGCCACCGGCTGTATGCTTTTTTGCACCGGCTGTTTGGCAGCGACGCCTTCATCAGTCCCATTGGGGAGACTCACTACTACCGCGCCTCGAAGGCCGACGAGAGCGAAATGGTTTACGCCTTTACATCCGAACTTCCAATCGCAAAGACTTTGCCACTTCTAACCGGAGGCGGCAGTCTGCGCAACCTCGAAGGCCTCATGACTCCGTATGAGGAGGCTAAGGTTCCATATGGAATCGTTCTGGGCGGGTTAATATTCAACTCCGACCGGCCACCTGGTGAGATGGCTGAGACGGTTGTTCGCCGGGTTGCGGAGGTCCACCGAGCAAAAGAGGGCACCAGGTCCCAAAGCAACGCACGTGAAGCCAAATCTCCCAGTTGGTAACATGCTGGTAATCTAGACATTTGGCATCAGGTGTGCAAATCTCTGGTAGGATTTTGTGAGCTGTTGTAGGTCGGCTCCGCGGCAAGAACTTCAGTTTGCCAGGAGCGTGTATTTAGTATCCCTCCCCCTAAGAGTAAGCTTTTCAAGATGTTCGGACCCTATCTGAGACACGATTTTCAACCCTTTGAGCTCGCTGTTTGTCCTCGCCGATACCGGCAAGGCTGGCGGATGGTGGAAAAGTAATGGACTTCTGGAAGATCGAGCATCCGCCGGAAAGATTGGCCGTGATGGAGCCAGCCACCGGCAGGCAGAAGACCTACGGCGACCTCCGACGCGACGTAGGCCGGGTGTTCATGCCAGAGCAGCGTTCGCTTATCATGCTGCTGGCCCAAAACCGGTATGAATGCCTGCTCACCTACCTGGCGGCTTTGCAGTCGAGAAATCCATTGCTGCTCGTCGATGCCAGTCTGAACCGCGAGTTGCTGCTGCGATTGTTGAATACCTACCGTCCCGACTACATTTACGCATTGTCAGAAGACTCCGCGGTGCCGGGCTATCAGTTGCGTCAGGAAGAAGCGCTCAGCCTGTGGGAAAAACAAAGCAAGGAACCAGTCGAGATGCACGATTCACTGGCTCTGCTGCTGAATACTTCGGGATCAACGGGCAGTCCGAAAGTCGTGCGCCTATCGTTGAAGAACCTGCAGTCGAATGCGGCTTCGATCACAACCTACCTGAACCTGACGGAGGAGGAGAGGCCGATTACTTCCCTGCCGATGTCCTACTCGTATGGCCTTTCCGTCATTAATAGCCACTTGCTGGCGGGGGCGGCGCTGACACTGACAGAACACGGCGTCTTGCGGCGCGAGTTCTGGGACACACTCGACCAGTGCGCTTGCACGTCATTTTCTGGCGTGCCGTACAGCTACCAAATGTTGTTGCAGACCGGTCTTCTCGCCCGCCGGGGATCAACGCTCCGCACCTTGACGCAAGCGGGTGGGGCGCTCGGGGAGGCTCACATCCGCCAAATGCATCAGCTGGCCCGCCAGCGAGGCTTCAAATTCTTTGTAATGTATGGTCAGACCGAGGCCACGGCCCGAATCTCGTACGTTCCTTTTGAGCGTTTGGGCGAAAAAATCGGCTCCATCGGTGTTGCCATTCCCGACGGCACGTTGCACGTCGACCCGAACACAGGTGAGCTCGTCTACCGGGGTCTCAATGTAATGCTTGGTTATGCCGAGTGCGTTCAAGATCTAGCCCACGGAGATGAACTCGGTGGAGTGCTGAGAACG
>Ga0207693_10001668_pt1 | contig 19567 bp, 20 predicted proteins | sample LARL81metaG_FD_184347 | JGI IMG/M metagenome (GOLD analysis project Ga0207693, IMG submission 184347) | Corn, switchgrass and miscanthus rhizosphere microbial communities from Kellogg Biological Station, Michigan, USA - LAR L8-1 metaG... | ecosystem: Host-associated > Plants > Roots >...
CGCGCAACGTCGCTTTCTTGTCGAGCATCGGCCCCTTGCGCGCGATCTCGTCGTAGACGGTCCGCGAGGACTCGATCTCAGACTCGTTCTTGGGCTTGAGCCGAGGCAGCTCGAGCTCAGAGAACAGCATCTCCTCGACGTCGGCCATGTCCAGCCAGACCTCGTAGAGCTCCTCCCCAGGCTCCAGCCCGGCCTCCCCCGGGCGGCGAGACGAATTGCCGCCGGGTCCCAGCACGTCACCGGGCTCGCCGTCGCCCTGGCCCACGCCCTGCTGGCGGCCGCGATCGAGGATGAACTGCCACCGCTTGGTGCCCTTGACCGGCACGCGCACCTTCTTCTCGGGGCCCGACGCGATGATGTCCTCTTCGCCGATGCCCTGCTTGAGCTGCTCGGTGATCTTCTTGCGCAGCCGCTCGCGATGGTGCAGCGCGTCCCGCCGGCCGGCATCCCGGGGCAGGCCCGAGTCTCCGACGACGGTCACCGGTTCAGCAGATGACCGACGTACTCGAGCAGGTCTCGAGCGGAGTGCTCGTTGTAGCCGCGCTCCTCGATCAGGATCTCGAGCACCTCGTTGAGGCGCTTGGCCTGCTCCTTGTCCGGGTTGGTCTTCGACAGCGTGACCTGGACGATGTCCTTGAGCTGATCAAACAGGTACTCCTCGATGCCGGTGGCGAGCACCGTGTCGGTCTCGTGCGTGAGCGGGCGCTCGCCCTTGCGCAGCGCGATCCCGATGCGCATCAGCACGCCCTGACGGAACGTGTCCTTGGCCGACTCGGGGACAGCGGGCTTAACGTTCTCCTCGATTGCGCGCATCAGCTTCTCGTCGGGCTCGTGGTCTTCCTTGGTGATCGGGTCCTGGATCCGCGTGCCTTGGCAATAGGCCTCGATGTTGGTCAGGTAGTTCTCGAGCAGCCGCTGGGCGTGCTCGGCGAACGCCGGGACGAATGCCTTGCGGACCTCGTCCTTGAGCTTGCGGTCGACTTCCTTGCGGGCATCGATCACGAACGCGCGGAGCTGCTCGCGCGTCTCCCGCGGTACCTCGAGGCGCTCGATGTGCTCGTTGAGCGCCATCAGCGACATGATCGGCGTCAGGTACTTGTCGCCGTGGTGCTCGTCGCCGGCCTTGGTCGCCGCGCCCGACAGGACGTCGACGATCGCCCGGGGTCCCAATCCGGTCATCCCCTCGTGCTCGGCGGCGCGCTTGATCTCGGGGATCTGGGCGAGCTTCCAGTCGCCGACCTCCTCGCCGTCGTACAGCTTCATCTTCTCGACCAGGCCGAGGTTCTCGTGTGGCTTGAGCCGCGACAGCACCGCGACCATCGCCGCAGCACGCAGCGCATGCGGCGCGATGTGGAGGTCGTCGCGTGCGCCGTAGCGCGTCAGCAGCTTCAGGTAGATCTTCTCCTCGTCGGTGACGCGGACGTTGTAGGGCACGGCGACGGTCACGAGGCGGTCCTTGAGCGCCTCGTTTTTTAGGTCGGCGACGAATGCCCGGAACTCGGCCTCGTTGGTGTGGGCGAGGATCACCGTGTCGGAGTCGATGTAGCCGAACTTGGGGACCTTGAACTGCTTTTCCTGCGCCATCGTCAGGAACAGGTTGCGGAACTCGGCGGGGTTCTTAAAGAACTCGACGGCTTCGAACAGACCGCGGTTGGACTTCGAGAACTCGCCCGCCCAGTCGAGTGCCAGCGGGTGCGAATCCGACCCATGCGTCTCGATCGCGCGGAAGTCCAGGCCGCCAGTCAGCTGCTCCATGCTCATCGACTTGGGATCGCCCGGCTCGAACGTGCCGATGCCGACGCGCCGCGCCTCGGAGAAGTAGATGCGCTCGATCGGGAAGTTGAGGAAATCGCCGTCGAACTCCTGATCCAGGCGCCAGCGACACACCGGGCAAAGGCCGCCCTCCACGGGTACGTGCGTATGCTCGCGCGCCTGCGAGCGCAGCGTGTCGGGAACCAGATGCAGCGGCTCCTCGTGCATCGGGCAGCCCTGCAACGCATAGAAGGCGCCGTCTTCGGTCCGGCTCCACGCCTCCAGCCCCTTCTTCAGCAACGCCGCGATCGAGCTCTTGGCGCCGCCGGGCGGCCCCCACAGCAGCAGGATCCGCCGGCGCGTCTGATGGCCCTGCGCCGCCGTCTCGAAGTAGCGCACGACGCGGTCCAGCGGCACGTCGAGCCCGAACAGGTCGCTGGCGAAGAAGTCGTATGAGACCTCGCCAGCGTGCAGCCCTTCGGCGACGCCCTGGGCGCGGATCATGTCGTGGACGCGCTGGTGCGCGGTGGCAGCGATCGTCGGACGCTCAGCGACCAGATCGATGTAGTCATTCAGCGTGATCACTTCAAGCCGCTCAGCGGACCCCTGTCTTGAAGCGTCCACCAAAGCCTGCTTGAAGTTCATCTGCACCACCTGGCCCGTCTAAGACCGGCGAATAACCGGATGCGCCTGGGCCACTCGCCCGTCGGGAGGTTTACATATTAGTGCCTCCGTTTTACAGCGCTCGTCGGCGGCAAGCGCCGGTTCCGCGCAAGGGGCGCAAACTTCTTGGCGCAACCTGGCGGTTAACGCTCAGCGCACGGGGAGCCCGGCGTGAGCCATGCGAGCGCGAACCGAGTCGATCAGCTCGGGGATGGCGCGCGGCGCGGAGCGCAGGGGCAGGGCGCTGCTGAAGCGCTCGCAGCGCAGCACGCCCGGCTCGTGAAACGGCACGATGTCGATGCGCTGGACGTTTTCGAGCTCGCGTACGTTGCTCATGAACGCCTCAACCTCGTCGACGTGATCAGTGAAGCCGGGCACGAGCACGTAGCGCACCCACGTCGGCTGATCGCGCTCGGCGAGATGCTGCGCGAACTCGAGCGTCGGCGCGAGTGGGCGGCCGGTGACGGTGCGGTGGCATGCATCCGAGCCCGCTCGCACGTCGAGCAGGACGAGGTCGGCTGCGTCGAGCAGCTCGTCGTCGGCGCGCGCACCGAGAAAGCCGCTCGTGTCAAGCGCTGTATGGAGGCCCGAAGCCTGCGCGGCCTGCAGGATCCGGCGCGTGAACGCCGGCTGCTGCAGCGGCTCGCGTCCCGAGGCCGTGAACCCACGCGCCGCGGATGCGGTGACCACGCCGCCGTTCTCGCTCGTGAAAGCTCTGACGGCGGAGGCGACGACGGTCCCGTGCTCGCGGACAAGACGCCGCACCGCGTCGACGGAGGTGTCGATGCCTTCGCGGCGGGAATCGTCGTCGTGCGCGCAATCGTCGCAGCCCGCCGGGCAATCGGCGAGGAATACGACGAGCCGCGCTCCCGGGCCGTCGACGCCGACCGACAGGTCCCAGGAATGCACCCAGCCGGTCGCTCCGTCGGCGCGCGCGGGGCACTGGCGGCGTGGGCCGACGCCCTCGCCGATCGTGGCGGGGCGCTCGAGAATCGAGGCTGTTCCATTCATGAACACTCTTTAGGACTCGTCAGGTGCCGCCCGGAACTTAAATCCGGTGCACTACTGCAGGCTGCGTGTGAAGCGCCGGGACGGCCAGGAAGGCCAGGATCGCCCAGAGCCAATCGCCTGCTTAGGCCGACAAGTGGTCGGCCCCTAGATATCCATACGGGCGGAGCCGCGCAGAGTTGCGTCCTGGATGGCCGCTTAACCGTTTGCTAGTGATCCGGCGTCAGCCGCGCCGAAGCAGTCGACCGACCGCGGCCATCATCTCCTCGGTCCGCTCATCCTGCTGATCGGCGTCGGCGCCGATCACGCAAGTGTGCGCGTGCCCGTCGAGCAGGCCCAGCGCGACCTTGTCCAGCGCCGCCTGAATGGCGCTGATCTGGGTGAGGATGTCGATGCAGTAGCGGTCGTCGTCGACCATCTTGGCGATGCCCCGTACCTGACCCTCAATTCGGGCCAGTCGCTTCTGGAGCTGTTCCTTGCTTGCGCTGTAGCCGCGGACGGGAGTTGTGGTCTCGCTCATCGCTGCGAACTCTATCAGATACCCCCTGGAGGTATGTGGTACGGTTGACATGGTGGATACCCCTCCCCGGTAACTCAGACCCATGAGCGTGCTTCACACAATCGGCGACGGCTTCAGCAATGCGTTCCTGATGGCATGGCAGGTCTGGTGGGCGCTGGTGATCGGCTTCGCGATCTCCGGCGTCGTCCAGGCGTGGGTGCCGCGCGCCCGCATCGAGCACGCGCTGGGCGGGTCCGGCGCCCGACCGGTGGGGCTCGCGACCGGCCTCGGCGCGGCGTCGTCATCGTGCTCCTACGCCGCGATCGCGATTGCCAAGTCGCTGTTTACGAAGGGCGCGTCGGCGGCGTCGGCGCTGGCGTTCCAGTTCGCTTCGACCAACCTCGTGATCGAACTCGGGATCGTGATCTGGATCCTGATCGGCTGGCAGTTCACGCTCGCCGAGTTCGTCGGTGGCCTGGTGCTGATCGGCGTGATGACGTTGCTGCTGCGGCTGTTCGTGTCACGGCGCCTCGAGCGTGAGGCACGCGAGCACGCCGAGACCGCGGAGACCGGCCACCAGCACGTGTCCGCCGGCGAGCAGGTGAGGCTGCGCGAGCGGCTCACGTCGGTGTCGGCGTGGTCAGACGTCGCCCACAACTTCCGCGCCGATTGGTCGATGATCTGGAAGGAGGTCGCGATCGGGTTCGTGCTCGCCGGGTTCATCGGCCTGCTCGGCAACGACTTCTTCAACGGGCTGTTCATTGAGCACGCACCCGCTGGGCTCAAGCTCGCCGAGAACGTGGTCGTCGGCCCGATCATCGCCGTGCTGAGCTTCGTCTGCTCGATCGGCAACGTCCCGCTCGCGGCGGTGCTGTGGTCGGGCGGGATCAGCTTCGCGGGGGTGGTCGCGTTCCTCTTCGCCGACCTGATCGTGATCCCGATCGTCCTGATCTACCGCAAGTACTACGGCGGCTCATTCACGGTCCGGATCGTCGCGCTGATGTTCGTGTCGATCATCATCGCCGCACTCGCGATCGACGCGCTGTTCAGCGGACTGGGGCTCGTCCCGCACGTTCGCCCGGCGCGCGCCGACATCTTCAGCTCGGTCAAGCTCGACTACAAGTTCGTGCTCAACGTGCTGGCGACGGCGCTGTTCGCGGCTCTTTTCTGGCTGACGATGCGCCGCGGCGCGACGGACCCGGTGTGCGGTATGCGCGTGGACCGCCACAAGGCGCTGCGCAGCGAAACCACCGAGGGGACCGCGTTCTTCTGCTCCGAGCAGTGCCGCGACGCGTACGAGGCGACAGCCCGGCAGGACGCCCCGGCGGAGCGCGCTCCGGCTGGTTTTGGCGCTCACGCGAGTTCTTTATAGAGCCGGCCGCCGCGGGACGTCAGAATGCGTGTATGGCCGATCAGTCCGGACCACCGGTAAACGAGCCCCCCGACACCAAGAAGTCGGTCCCGCCATCGCCGATGCCGCGCGATCAGCAGGGCTGGCGGGTTGCGCCGGCGCCCGACGGCCGCGGCATGCCCGACCAGCACAAACCGCGCCCGCCCCACCGCCTCCGTGGCTTCTGGATCTTCGTGCTCGTGCTGCTGGCGGTCAACTGGCTGTCGGTGCTGATCTTCCAGCCCTCGTCGGGGGAACCGCGCGTGAAGGTGCCGTTCAGCCCCTACTTCCTGCAGCAGTTGGACGCCGGCAAGGTCAAGTCGATCAACTCGAAGAGCGGCGCGATCCAGGGCACGTTCAAGAGCAAGCAGCGCTACCCGGCCAATGACTCCAAGGCGACGCCGACGACGCTGTTCTCGACCCAGGTCCCTTCATTCTGGAACACCAACGACCTGACGACCGCCCTGAAGGCGCAGGGAGTCCAGGTCAACGCCACCAACCCAAACCAGGGCACGTCGCTGCTCGCCGAGATCCTGCTCGGCTTTGGCCCGACGCTGCTGATCGTCGGTCTGTTCGTCCTGCTCGCGCGGCGCGCGGCCTCCGGCGGCGGGATGGGAGCGCTCGGCAACTTCGGGCGCTCGCAGGCGCGGCGGATCGACCCGGAGAAGATCCGGGTCACCTTCGACGACGTGGCCGGCATCGACGAGGCCAAGGCCGAGCTGACCGAGATCGTCGACTTCCTGCGAGACCCCACGCCGTACGAGCGGCTGGGAGGCCGGATGCCTCACGGAGTGCTGCTGTCCGGGCCTCCGGGCACCGGCAAGACGCTGCTCGCGCGAGCCGTCGCGGGCGAGGCGCACGCGGCGTTCTTTTCGATCGCGGCTTCTGAGTTCATCGAGGCGATCGTCGGCGTCGGCGCTTCGCGCGTGCGAGACCTGTTCGCCAAGGCCAAGGAGGCCGCGCCGGCGATCATCTTCATCGACGAGCTCGACGCGATCGGCCGCTCGCGTCAGGGAGGTCTCTCGGTCGGGTCCAACGACGAGCGCGAGCAGACGCTCGACCAGATCCTCACCGAGATGGACGGATTCGAGTCCACCGAGGCGGTGGTGGTGCTCGGCGCAACCAACCGCCCGGAGATCCTCGACCACGCGCTGCTGCGGCCGGGGCGCTTCGACCGTCGCGTGGCTGTCCAGCCACCCGACAGGCTCGGCCGGCAGAAGATCTTCGAGGTTCACACGCGCTCGCTGCCGCTGGCTGACGACGTCGATCTCGGCGCGCTTGCCAGCACGACGCCCGGGATGGTCGGCGCCGATATCGCCAACCTCTGCAACGAAGCGGCGCTATTGGCTGCGCGGCGAAACCACGAAAAGGTGCAGGCGTCCGACTTCACCGACTCGCTGGAGAAGATCCTGCTCGGCGCGCCGCGCGGGATCGTGCTCAGCCCGGACGACCGCGAGCGCACCGCCTATCACGAATCCGGTCACGCGCTGGTCGGGATGCTCACTCCCGACGCGGATCCGGTCCGCAAGGTCTCGATCATCCCGCGCGGCATGGCGCTGGGAGTGACCCTCTCGACCCCCGATGCAGACCGCGTCTCGTACTCGCGCGAGGACCTCGAGGCGAAGATCAAGGTCGCTCTCGGCGGCCGCGTGGCAGAGGAGGTCGTCTACGGCAAGATCACCACGGGCGCTGAATCAGACATCCAACAGCTCACGCAGATCGCCCGTCAGATGGTCGGACGCTGGGGCATGAGCGAGAAGCTCGGACCGGTCGCCGTCCTTCCCAGCGACGGCAGCAGCCAGTTCTTGCCAGGTGCCAGCGAGGTCTCGCCGCAGACGCAGTGGCTGATCGACGAAGAGGTGCGGCGCGTGATCGACGAAGCGCACGCGGAGGTCACTCAGCTGCTCAGCGACCACCGCGGACAGCTCGACAGCCTTACCCACGCGTTGCTCGAGGCCGAGACGCTGGATGCGGTCGACGCGTACGCCGCTGCCGGGACGCCGATGCGGACGGCTGAGCTCGAGTCGACCGCCGCCGTAGATGGGGTCTGAGGCTCAGGACGGGGCGGCCGAGACCCTGATCCGGAACGCGGTGCGGTAGTCCTCGCCGGGCGCGATCACGTGCAGCCCGTCGTGGCTGTTGAGCGCGTTGGCCGGTGCGGTCATCGGCTCAAAGCAGATGTAGTCGGTGCCCGGCGGCGCGAACACCTGAGCGAACGCGTATCCGCGCAGAAACTCGACGTCGATCGTCGAGTCGCCGGTGGCTGCCTCGAAGCGGGCGTGCGTCGTAAGCCCGTCGAACGCGTCATCCCAGGTCGAATCGCCGAGATTGACGTGCCGCTGGCCGACCGGCTCGCGTTCTCCGGTCGGGATCATGCGGTCGTCGAGCACCAGGCGCCGGAACGCGCCGAGCTTCATCTGCCAGGTGGCGCGGCTCGTGCCCGGGATCCGCAGGTACGGGTGATACCCGAACGCCACCGGAACCGGGTCTGACCCGGTAGCGAAGAGCGTCGTCTCCATCGTCAACACGCCGTCGCCGACGACCGCCTCGAGCTCGAGCTCGTGAGCGAACGGGAACACCTCGAGCAGCTCCGGCGAGGTCCAGCTGAGCTTGGCCTTGACGCTTGAGCGCTCGGGAGCGCCCACCAGCTGCCAGTGAATGAAGCTGGGCATGACGCCATGGATCGGCCGGTCGCCGTCAAGCCGGATCCGCGGGTCACCCCGGGGGAGGCTCACCTCCTTGCCCGCGACCGCGTACCCGGGGTGCGCAAGCCTGTTGGCCCACGGATGCAGCAACGGGATCCCCATGGTCTTGCCCTGCTCCACATACGCCTCCAGGCCCAGCCGCTGCTCGAGCCACTCGGCGCCGTGGTGGCGCAGCGAGTGGCAGACCATGTTCGCCTCGGGCACGAACTCAGCCTCGGTGTCGCCCTCAGGCGAGGTCAGGGTGACGGTTTCGGGTGCCATCGAGATGCCACCCTAACCGCTCCCGCACTCCAGGCAGAAGGAATCGTCTGTGTGCTGGGGGACAGGGGGTGATGGCCACTACAGCCACCACCCCCGGAGCTACCAGGTACGACGAGGTGAAGCTCGGACCTTGGACATGGCCGAGCACACCGACAGCTCCCTGTCGAGCGCTTCCCGCAGCGCAGCCATCACCTCGTCGGAATAGAGCGGCTCGCCGTCATTGCGCCGGACGGGCATCGGGTAGCCGAATTGCTCCTCCCACAGACCCAGGATCCGTGGGGTGATGCCCAGCAGAGCGGCGGCGGCATCCATGCTCAGCATGTGCCTGTGCCGTCCTGCTGCCTCGCGGTGTGCGACCGACGATTGCTCATGTTGCCTCCCGGCGTCACCTCACAGCCCTGGCACGTCCTGCCCTCAGCTTGCGGTTCCCCTGGATTGCATCTGGACCGTTTTGTCTTTCACTGCAACAACGCGGCCACCCAGCAAACGTCAGGTTCGAGTTCAGTGATGGGGCTGCGAGCCGGAACTTGTGAGCGGTCCGAGCACCGATCCCAGCCCCGGGAGGTGAAGCGTGGCCGTGCCGCCGACCGACACGGTGGTGCCGTTGGGCACCGAGACGCTGGCACTGGCGCCCGGTGCCGAGACCGAAGCGCTGCCGTTGGGCACTGACACGGTCGCGCTCGCACCCGGCAACGACACGGACGCGCTGCCGCCGGGTACCGATACCGATGCGCTGCCGCCGGGCACCTTGACCGTCGCGGTGCCGCCCGGGGCCGACACGGTCACGGGGCTGGCCCCGGTGCCGCGAGACGGGCGTCCGGAGTCGCCGCCGCTCGCCTGGGCGCCTCCTTGCGAGCCTGGGGCAGTAGCCGGGGCCTGCTGCTGGGATGTGGTCGAGCCCGTGCTTTGTGCGCCGGCCGATGCACCGCTTGCGGCCTTGGCGCCGTGGCCGCCGGTCGACGCCAGGGTCGAGATCCCGCGCAGGGGCGTCAGCTTCGGTGCCCCACCCGCCTTGGCGTCGCGGTTGCCGGAATGCCTGGTCGACGAGCTCGCTCGGCCCGCGTCTCGGCTGCCCTTGTGATCCGTGGTCGGACCCCTTGCAGCGGCCACCTCCGTTGGCGGGGCGCTCGCCGCCCGCGCCGCCGCCCGAGCGTGTGCTCTGTGCGCTTGGGAAGGTGAGCTTCCGGTGATCTGACCGAGTCCGGCCGCCGCGCCGGCAGTGCCGGCGGCAACGATCACCACACCGGCGATCGCCTTGGTGGCGAGCGCGGCGCCCGCAGTCTTCCCGGCGGTCCCGGCCGCGAGCCCGGCCGCACCACCGCCGCCGCCGTGGCCCGATCCGGCGCCCAGCGAACGCGCAAGCACGCCGGTAGCTGCGGTCGCGGGCAGCGTCGGGGACAGCGCGCGCAGGTCGGCGCTGCGAGTCTCGATCGCGTTCGCGAACTCGGCGCATCCGGCGCAGTCGGCGAGGTGCGCACGCACGCGACGACTGCGCAGCGTGCGGCCGTCCGCGTCCGAGACGACCCTGCGAACCGCGTCACAGGCCATGACGCGACCCTCGGCGAACTCCGACAACGATCGGCGCGCTTCGAAGATGGTCTGCTTGGCGGCGCCCACCGACGTCTCGAGCACGATCGCGATCTCCTCGTGCGAGAGGCCGCTGAGCTCGCGCATCACCAGCGCCGAGCGCTGACGATCCGGCAGCTCCGCCAGGTCCCGCAGCAGCATCGCGAACCGCGCCCGTTCGTCGGCCTGCTCCTCGACGGAGTCGCAGCACCGGTCCGATGCCTCCGACAGGTCTTCCGCCGGGCGGCGGCGCCGGATGACCGAAACGGCCTCGTTGTGAGCGATCCGGAACAGCCACGGGCGCAGGGGAGCGTCGCGCTGCCCCTTTCGCAACGCGGCGAACGCGCTCGCGAACGTCGATTGCAGCGCGTCCTGCGCGTCTAGATCGTCGTGGACGATCGAGCGGCAGTAGCGATACAGCTGCTGGTAGTAGCGCTCGTACAGCGGCGCGAAGGCCTGCTTGCTGCCGTCGCCGACCATGCGTGCGAGGCGCTCGTCGCCCAGCACGGAGTAAAGCGGTCGACAGGACGCGCTCGGGCGTGCAGAGGCAGGCGCCTGAACCCCCATTGCTCATATACATCGACCACGCTGATCGAGAGCTTTAGTCATGTTCAACCCGCTTGCGCGGGCCGTCCAGCGGGCCGGCTCAGGACCGGGCGGGCGAGCGCGGCAGCGGTCGCGTTGCCTCAAGCGAGTGCGCGCACGACCACAGCGCCTGGCGGACCACCTCAACCGTCTCAGAGTCCAACCCGCGAAGCATGTCGGCTTCGATCACGTCCATCGCCTCGTCGCAACGCTTCAGCACCTTGAGACCCATCGGAGTCACCGAGGTGCGCAAGACGCGACGGTGACGTGGGTCGGGCCGGCGGCGCACCAGACCCCTCCCTTCCAGCGCCGAGACAACGAGGTTCATCGCCTGCGGGGTGACGAACGCCCAGCGCGCCAACTGCGCGCTCGACAGGCCGTCGCGGTCACGTAGCACGCTCAGCGTGACGTACTCGGTCGTCGTCACTCCCGCATCCCGAACTACCTCGTCGAGGCGAACGCGCAACCGTCGCTCAACGCGGTACACGAGGTATCCGACACGGGGCGACACGCTCTCGTGGTGCTGAGCCGGCTTAGCGGTCGCACGAGCTGACTTGGCGGTCACCGGACAACAGTATCTCGCCGGAGCGATGCCGATTTGGACTACGCAAGCGCATTGACAAGTTGCTTGTCAGCGATAGGCTCCGGGCCTGGCACCTGACGCTCCCGGGAGGAGCGCGTCTACGAGGAGAGGACGTGGGAACCGTGAACGCACCGATGGCGCGTCGAATCGGCGTGGCACTCTTGGCGGCCGCGACGCTTGCCCTGCTCGGCGTGACCCAGGCATGGGCCGCACCAACGGCCACGGGAATGCTTCCCGACGGCGGATCGTGGATCGCGGACGTACCGGCGAACTGGAACGGGACGCTGCTGCTCTACAGCCACGGCTACGGCACGCTGAGCCCGGCCGACGCTCCCGACCCGGCCACCCACGACGCGCTGCTCGCCGACGGTTACGCGCTCGCGGGCTCGTCGTATGACCCAAGCGGATCTCTGTGGGCGCTCGGCAGCGCGGTGCGCGATCAGTTCGAGACGCTCAAGGCGGTGAAGAAGACCGTCCTGTCACGCCGGCCGACACAGGTCCTGGCGTTTGGAACTTCGATGGGTGGTCTGATCAGTGCGCTCGAGGACCAGCAATCCGAGGGCCGCCTGGACGGTGCCCTGACCACGTGCGGCCTGGTCGCCGGCGGCATCCAGCTCAATAACTACCAGCTCGACGGGGAGTACGCGATCGCCAAGCTGCTCGCGTCCAGCCAGTCGATCAAGCTCGTGAACTTCTCCAGCCAGGCCGATGGCGCCGCAACGGCGACAGCGTTGAACGCGGCGGCGGCGCAGGGGCAGACCAGCCCCGCGGGACGCGCCCGGCTTGCGCTGGCGATGTCGCTGATGAACGTGGCGGCGTGGGCTCCGGGCGCGACGATGCCGGGCGTCTACGACTACGCCGAGCAGGAGCGCCAGCAGTACGCGATGGAGTTCACCGCCAACCCGGTGCTGCTGTTCGTCGAGACCGGGCGCCAGCAGATCGAGCAGGCGGCGGGTGGGAACGGCGGCTGGGACGTCGGCGTCAACTTCACCCAGCTGCTGCGGCAGTCGTCTTATCGCGCGGAGGTGCAGGCTCTGTATCGCGAGGCCGGCATCAGCCTCAAGCAGGATCTCCGGACGCTGACGCACGGAGCGAACATCCGCGCCGACGCGAAGGCGATCCGCTGGCTGCAGCAGACGTCGGTGCCGACGGGCCGCCTCCAGGTCCCCGAGCTCGACCTGCACACGATCTCCGACCAGCTTGTGCCGGTGCAGCAGGAGAACTACTACGCGCACGTCGTCCGGCGTGCCGGCGACCGCTCGCTGCTACGCCAGGCGTTCGTCGGTCGCCAGGAGCACTGCAATTTCACGTCGGGTGAGCTCGTTGCGGGCGTGGCCGCGCTGCAGCAGCGCATCAGGACGGGCCAGTGGGGATCGGTCGCAGGTCCCGACCAGCTCCAGGCAAGCGCCACACAGCAGGGTCTCGCGGGAGGGGCAGCGTTCGTCCCGTTCTGGCCCGAGCCGCTGTCGGGCGACAACGGGCCGTTGGACCCGTTCACCGACAGCACGCACGCTTGGCGGTGACTCGCTAGCGAGGGTTGACCAACACAGGGTCGGGTAGGGATGTATAGCTCCGCTCCCGACCCTGGATGGCCATGTCCCTGATCGTCTACCTCATCATCCTGTTCATCACCGGCTTGATCGTCGGAGCGCTTGCGCGCCTCTTCCTTCCGGGCCGCGATCCGATGGGCATCCTCGAGACAGCGGCGGTGGGCATCGCGGGTTCGTTCATCGCCGGCTTGATCGCGCTCGCCATCTTCCACAAGCGTGGCGGCGGCGGGATCATCCTGTCGATCATCTGCGCGATGGGCCTCGTGTGGCTGATCCGCCGCTCACGCGAGCGCAACGCCGGGCCGAGGCGCGGCGGGTTTGTCGGTCGCCGCTAGTGCTCAGCGCTAGATCCGCCCGAGCAAGAGCAGGACCAGCAGGATCAGCGCGATCAGGCCGATGATCCCGCCGAGGAATGCGACCTTCACCAGGACCAGCACGACCGCGACAACGATCAGCAATCCGATAATCCCACGGACCATTTTGGTTCTCCTCCGCTGTTGGTTTGGCGTTGCCGCCTCGAAGGCCAACTACCCGCCAAACGGCTCCGCAATCAGGGCAGGTCGAAGATGAACCGCGGGGCGGCCCCGCGAGGAGCCGCCCCATTGGGAACTCATCGTGTCGTTAGCGGGTGAGCTCCGGCCGGCCGCCGTAGGCGGCGAGGCCATAGATCACCAGCACGTACATCGCGACGAGCGCCAGCGACCAGAATGGGTAAGCCGGAATCGACATCAACGCCACGATGGTCGCTAAACCAGCGACGATGATCCCGAACCAGCGCCCAAATCCACCACCGCGCCAGATCGACAGAGCGGCCAATGCCTCAACGGCACCGAAGCCGATCATGATCCAGCCCCAGGTGTTCAGGTCACTGATGATGTATTGGGCGTTCGCGACAAAGAAGTGAGAGCCCGAAACCGCGGCGATGCCCCAAACCACGCTGAGGCAAGCTGCGATCACGAACATCACCGTCGCGAACAGAACCCAGCCCGCACCCTGATACCAAGGCTCCTCATATGAGGGCTTCTCGTACCCGAGCGTTGGAGCAGTGCCCGGCGCGCTCCGTGCGCGCGTCCCATTTGTCTTGAGGGCGGACATCTGTTACCTCCTTTCCGCTCGCTCGAACTAACGGGCGGGCTTTGCTTCAGTGGTGCACTTGCTTCACCACCGTAGGTCCAGCGCAACCCAACGGGCATCCGTCTTCGTCCGTGTGTCTGCGAGAAGAACTACTCAGTCTTAAAGCCGGCGGGTAAAGGCGGCGCACGAGAGCTCCAACCCGCGGTTCTCGATCGAGCCGGAATCTACCGAGGCGACGAAACAACTCCTCCAGTCTCACTGATGCGAACTCAGAGGCCCGTTGTTAGCCGATGGTCTCGTGCGGTGAAACGCGGATACCGCGTCTGCTGATGTGTGGCGAGGATTCGGGGATGGCATTGATCGCGCGATTTGGGAATCCGTCGGTGGGGACCGGAGCATCGTGCCGGCCGTCGACCGATTGCCCTGAAGGCAGCAGAGTCTTTTCGGGCGGAGATCTGCGATGACCAGCATGGCCGGCGACCCCACACGGAGCTTCAGTTCGGGGCCTTTGAAGCCGCTCACGGACATCGGTGGCCGAGCCGCCGCCGCGGCACTGAGGCCGCTCACCGGTGCCGTCGGAGCTGCCGCCGGGGCTGCCGCCGAGGCCGGGATCAGCTTGGAGCAGCGCGCGGTCGACCGCCTGCTGGACAGCGGCGAGCTCGAACGGTTCCTCGCCAGCCCCCGCTTTCAAGCGGTTGTCGCGCAGGTGGTTCGCAGCGACGGCGCCACGCAATTGATCGACGCGTTCTTCGACAGCGGCCTGTTTGACCGGTTCGTCGATCGCTTGTTGTCCAGCGACGGGTTGTGGCGACTCGTCGACGAAATCGCAGCGAGCCCTACGGTCAGGGCGGCTGTCTCGCAGCAGGGGCTCGGGTTCGCCGACCAGGTCGGCGACGCGGTGAGAGCGCGCTCACGCAAGGGTGACCGCGCTTTCGAGCGCGCCGCTGATCGCCTGATGCGCCATCACCGCACAGAGTCGCCGCAGATCCCGGCGCAAGGTGAGCAAGATGGGCACCCAGCTCCGGTCTCCTAACCACCACACGCCGCCCAGCGTCCCCCCAGTCAAAGACGCGGGTCATCCCGGCCGCATGACCCGCGCGGCCTCATGGCTCGTGAATGTGGGGACTCCCAAGCTGATCCCAGATCGCCTGACCGCCCCGATCAGGGAACACACGCACAACGCCGACGACCAGCTGGAACGAACCGCTCGTCGCCTCGTTCGCGGCCGGGTCAACCGAGGCCCGACAAAGCCCGACCGGCACACTCGATGAGCAGCACAGCGCAGTTGCCCGACACCGACACAGCGCCCCACCCCACGCTCCAGGAAGACGCGCCTTACGTCGGGCTGATGACACGCCTGATCTCCTGGGCGGTGGATTTCCTGCTGATCAACCTGGTGGCGATCATCACGGGGCTCGGCGCCCAGCTGATCGCCTCGATCTTTCCGATCACGCATAACCTGAAGCCGCTCTTCGTGGCGATCGCCGGCGGCGTCTACGTTGTCTGGACGGCCGCGTACTTCGTCGCGTTCTGGTCGACGACCGGGCAGACGCCGGGCGCTCGCCTGATGCAGGTTCGGTTGGTGTCAGCGACCGGCGAAAAGGTCAAGCCATTCCGCGCGTTAGTGCGCTGGATCGGAATGAACCTCGCGATGATCCCGTTGCCATGGGGTTCGCGCCAATCCCGTTCAGGCACCTGGGATTCCCCGACTGGCTTGCCCACACGCGCGTAATCGAGGTGCAACAGCTGTCGATCGCCGCCGCTCAACAGGCACGGCCGCGAGAGACACGCGACGGAGCCCTCCAAACACCTCCTCCCAGATGGCTTTAAGCGGCCGGCCGAAGTGAACCTGATGGACCCACCATGGACCCCGTGCGCCGCACCGAGGGGCTGGGTTTTTGGCGCGGCCCGGTGCACGGCCCACGACGACTGTGAGAATGCCCGCGGCCGTGACGCGGATGCGCCGCTCTGGGAGCTCGGCGGCGGGCGTGCTGCTTGCGTCCGTCGCCGGAAAGGGCACCACCGTTGCTGGCATTGCCGCCGTCGCCAACGGGTTACTAGTCGCGGTGGCGCCGCCAGCGGTTGTGATCGGGGCCCCGCGCGACCTCCGCGCGACAGGCACGGTGACCGTCCCAGGGGTCGCCGGGGTGCTCTGCCACTACCTGTTGGTGGGTTTGCTCTTCGCCTTCGCGTACGCGCCGTCCAGAATCTCGGTGACGCTCCTTTCTTCGCCAACGGTGACGCCGCTACCTCTACACGGCCGCTCTACTTCGGCTTCGCGACGGTGACGACGGTCGGCTACGGGGACTGCACCGCTCGCATGAATCTCGGACACACACAATGGGGTGACCGAGGCGCTGCTTGGAAAAGCGTCAGCCGCGGCAGAGCCTTCGACCGCCTCACGTCCGAAACCACTCAGCCCGCCTAACCGACGATCGACGCGCTCGAGCTGCCCAACGATCGCGCGTAGGTGTCAGTCGCGGCGATCGAGCGCGCGTTGCCGCGTCGCGTGACGAGTTGACCCAGAGCCAACTGCTGTCCGCATCCACGATCGACCCTAGCGACCGGGCGACTGCGTAGTCCCCTACGGACATCCACACTGCGGCCGCGTCGAGTCGTCCTCGCGGAGACTCAGTACCTAGCCGGGATGTACTGGCGGGAGTGGTCGGGCTCGCGGTAGCCGCCTCGCTTCTCCCGCGCGGGAAGCACGACAGGGTCACGCGGCGGGGATTCGTACGGAATCTGCTCCAGCAGGTGGCTGATGATGTTCAGCCGGGCGCGCTTCTTGTCATTGGAATCAGCGACGTGCCACGGAGCAAACTCGGTGCTGGTCGCCGCGAACATCTCATCCCGGGCCCGGGAGTAGTCATACCAACGGCTGTAGGACTTGAGGTCCATCGGCGACAGCTTCCAGACCTTTCGTGGGTCGTTGATTCGCGACTCGATCCTCCGCGTCTGCTCCTCCTGGCCGACCTCGAGCCAATACTTGAGCAGGATGATTCCCGAGTCGAGCATCGCCTGCTCAACCAACGGCACCAGCCGCAGAAACCGGAACACATCGTCCTCTGAACAGAAGCCCATCACCCGCTCGACGCCGGCCCGGTTGTACCAGCTGCGATCGAAGATCACGACCTCGCCCGCGGCCGGAAAATGCGAGAGGTAGCGCTGCACATACATCTGGGACTTCTCTCGCTCGGTCGGCGCCGGGAGCGCGACCACACGGAACACCCGCGGGCTCACACGCTCGGTGATCCGCTTGATCACCCCGCCCTTCCCGGCCGTGTCACGACCCTCAAACACCACGCAGACCTTCGCCCCCTCCTGCACCACCCACTCCTGCAACCGAACCAGCTCGCCCTGAAGCCGAGCGAGCTCCCTCTCATACCGCTTACGGCCAAGCTTCTCGACCGCCTGCCCACTCTTCTTCGTCTGCTGTGTGTGGCTCATCTGTCACCCCTTTGCGTCGACGCACAGCCATCCTCTGCGCGTCGGCCGTTAGGTCTAGCCTGCCTACGCTGCCAGAGCCCTGGCGCCCGAGCCTCCGTACTCAACCGCACAGGCTTCGCGCGTTGTCCGTGCCGGCAAGAGCCTTAACCGGCGCGGCGTGACCAGCGTCGCCGTGGGCGCTCGCCGCGATCGGTCGGACCACGAGCTCGTGATCACGGGTGGGCCTTCCGATCGTCACTTCAAACCACCTTCCACCCTCGGGCCGTCGATGCCCGCTCGTCGGGCTCAAACCGCTTCGTCCTCCCGCATGTTCCGTGCCGGGCGATCGCGTCGGCGAGATAGGGATCGCTGCGGATTTCCGCCGTTGCGTACCAACAAGTCAGCGAAATGGCGGAGGCGGGTGAGCCAACCCGCCGTCCAACCTGGCCTTGTGGGGACGACCGCTCCGTCTGGCTCGTGGCCTCCTGCGGCAAGCCGCCTGTCGCGGCAAGCGATCAGCCGCTGCGTCGCACAACGATCTCCGTCATTGCAGCGAGCCTCTCGCGCTGTACCAGGCGGGAATGAAGCCGTGACCGTGCGCGCCACGCTCACAAGCGCAGATCACGCCTAGGGTCAAGGTGCCAGAGATCGGGCCGCTCGGGGCGTCGTCGGCCTTATGAGCTGACGACACCCCCGTGGGCTCATCGGAAGAAGCGGCGGTGTTGGCGCCGATCCTGGCGGTCATCGCGTCGGTCCTCCCGGCGGTCCCCGCGGCGGCGAACGCCGCGAGTCACGACCGCCGCGGTTCCGGCCACCGCCGCGGTGCGCGCGACCGGCCTGCCCCCGAGCAGGCCAGGCGTGCCGACTCGACCTCGACCTCGACCTCGACCTCGACCTAACATCTCATGCTCCTTCGGTTGTCGTTGCTTCGTCGGCCTCGAGCGCGGCCGCCAATGCTTGGATCGGGATTCGGCCGCTGGCGACCAGCTGTCCGCCTGCCCGGCGGACGGCGGCGGCGAACGGCGCTGCCCAGACGTTCTCGAATACGAGGACGGCGGCGTAGGTGTCCGGTTCCAGCGCCGCCCCGATCGCCTCGAGATCGTCTTCGGCGAGTAGCATCGCCAGCTCTGTCTCGAGTTGGCGGAGTTCGCCGACCTCGCTGTCCTCGAACTCGTGAGACTCGAACCCCTCAACTGAGCCGTCGAGGCTCTTCTTGAGAAACAGCAGATCGAGCACGCGGATCTGTCCGGTCTTTGTCAGCGCGGACAGCTGTTCTGCGATCTCGCCTGAGAAGTTCGCCTTGTCGGCCGGGAACTCGACCACGAGGTAGTCGACGGGCCCCAGCTCATCTACGTCTTCGTCGTTCATCATGTCTGCCTCCGTTTGCGCTCGTTGTTCAGTGTGCCGTCGTCGCGTACGAGGCCGTGCGATCTCGCGGTTATGCCTTGATCCGCGCGCCGTTTGAGGGTGGCGTTACCGCGAACGAAAGGAGCTGATCCTCACCCTTGCCGATGACTCCGTAGGAAGATTCGGGCATTTCAGTCCACGCGCCGGGAAGGTCGACCAGTGGCTCGGACACAATCAGCCGGGCATCCTCCGAGAGTTCTTGCAGCCTCTGCCGCTCGGGATACAGCTTCCGGAGCGTGGGAACGCTGGTTGAGAAGAACAGCGATCGAGATTTACCTTCACTCGAGTAGCGAAACACCCACATACGCTCACCGTCGGTGGTGGCGATCGTGCCCTGGAATGGGTATTTGACTCCCTTCCGGTGCCCCCGGTCCTCAACGAGTCCGATCGTGCGCGCGACCGCGTCCGGCGGGTCGTTCTCAAGTCCGAACGTTAACGCCAGGTAGAACAGGATTTCCGTATCAGCCGTTCCGGCAATCTCAGGGTAGAGCGACTCGTCGACCGCGAGCACGAGATCCCGCTTGATCACAGCGAGGTCGCCGACGAACCCGTTGTGCATGAACAGCCACCGGCCGTGCCGGAAGGGATGGCAGTTGGTCTGCTGCACAGCAGAGCCGATCGCCGCACGGATGTGCGCAAAGAAATGGCCCGAGCTCACGTGGCCGGCAAGCTCGTGGAGGTTTCGGTCGTTCCATGCCGGCTCGATGCTAAGGAAGACACCCGGCTCTGGCTGATCGTCATACCAGCCGATGCCGAAGCCGTCGCCGTTGGTCGCCTCGGCGCCGAGTCGCGAATGCAGGCTCTGGTCGATCAGCGAGTGCGCCGGGGAATACAGCGCGTCCTTCAACAGGACGGGTGAACCTGAGTAGGCCAGCCAGCGACACATCGTTCGCTCCTTTCGGGTTTGATGAGCAGGTCAATCCTCATCCCGCGTTCCCGGCAGGCATGCGAGCGCGCAGGTCTCACGGCAACCGGCCACCATCGCAGCGAACCTGGTTCGGTGGATCGCTCGGATGCGAGGCGCCGGCAGTTTCTGTTGGCTTCTCGAACGAGGGGGCATGGCGTCTCGCATCGAGTCGTTGGGTAACCGCTGTTTGG
>Ga0207693_10001670_pt1 | contig 19558 bp, 17 predicted proteins | sample LARL81metaG_FD_184347 | JGI IMG/M metagenome (GOLD analysis project Ga0207693, IMG submission 184347) | Corn, switchgrass and miscanthus rhizosphere microbial communities from Kellogg Biological Station, Michigan, USA - LAR L8-1 metaG... | ecosystem: Host-associated > Plants > Roots >...
GTAGATCCCGACGCCGCCCGCCGCGGCAGATACCACGATCGTTTCACCGGGTTGTGGGTTGACCGCGTCGACCGACGCCCACGCAGTGGCCCCGGCTCCGGCGATCGTCGCGGCCGCCTCCCACGACAGGCCCGGGGGTTTGGCCGCCACCCGATCGAGGTGGAGCGCGACGTATTCGGCCTGCGCTGCCCGCGGGGCGAACCCGAGAACCTCGTCGCCGACCGCGAAATCGTCGACACCGGAACCAATCTCGGCGACGTATCCCGCGAAGTCGTTGCCCTGCCCCTCGGGGAAGTGCGCAGGCCAGACGGCGGCGAAGTGTCCTTCTCGAATACCAATCTCACCTGGATTGGTCGCCGCGGTCACCACCGCCACCACCACCTGCCCGGCACCGACGGCAGGGCGGGGGACCTCGACGACGTCCAGGACATCCGGCCCGCCATAGCGGGTGAACTTCACCGCCCTCATCACAATTGCCCCGGCTGCGCGTATCGGTAGAAAAACGGCCCGAGTTGGGCGGCCAATGCCCGCGTCAGCCCGGAACTGTCTTCAAGCAGACGCGCACCCGGGTCCAGTGGGCCCACATACACGGGTTCGTAGCCGGCATCCACACTGAGCTGTTCGGCGTATCGCCGGGCACCGTCATCGGCGGCGTACAGGTTGCTCGGGGCCACCCGCTGCTCACCGATCCGATCGTAGGCGCTGGCGAAATTGGTGGAGAACGCCTTGGCGGTCGGGCCGCCGATGATCGACTGAATCTGATGCGACAACGAAGGAAACTCGTCCTGGCGGTCGGTGTAGATGTTGCAGGCATCGATCGTGGGTTGGCCGGCCAGGCCGACGACGGCACGGAGCGCGTCCGGGATCTGCGCTGCCGCAACGGCAACGACGACTACCTCGGCGTCGGTCGCGTCGCCGCCGTCGCGCCCGAGCGCGATCACGTTGTGGCCGCGGCGGCTCCACAATCGGGACAAACCGCCCCCCACATGTCCTCTACCGATCACAACGATCTTCACAGAGTTGACCTTTCGCAACCACACCCGGAATTGGTGACGTATCAGCAAAATACCCACGGGCCGCCGTCCCGGCAACAGTATCTGTAGGCCGGGTCGGAATTGCGCAGGCCGATCTCGAGCAGGCGGTGGTGGGCCAGTTCGCGGACCGGGGCGGCGCCGTTGATCATCGACGGTTTCGGTGATCAGGTCGGGTGTCTGCCGCCTCGGTGAGGCGGGCAACGTCTTTCATCTGCGCGAGGGTGAGCCGGTTGGTGGCGGTCGGCCGAAGAGACCCCGTGCAGAGGGGCCGAGCTTCTGCTCGCACCCTGGAAGTCGAGCGGCGTCGTTGGCTACCACGGGAACCAATTTCGGTGCAGACGCAGAATTGGTCATCGGCTCACGACCAGGACGGTGACGGAGCCGCCGTCGGTGCCGCTGACGGTGCCGCCCTTGCAGTAGGCGAGACCTGTGTTTGCGTCGTCAACCTGGCGTTGTCCAGCACGGCCGCTGAGTTGCCAGGTGAGTTCGCAGATCTGTGCCACCCCGGTGGCTCCTACCGGGTGTCCGCGACTGAGCAGCCCGCCGCTGGCGTTGACCGGTAGCTTGCCGCCGAGGGCGGTGTCTCCGTTCTCGGCCCACCGGCCGCCCTCGCCGACCGGCACCACGCCGAGGCCCTCCAGTCGCACAATCTCGGCGATCGTGAAGCAGTCGTGCATTTCGATCAGGTCGATGTCTTCGGGGCCGTATCCCGTGATGTCCCAGGCCTGTTGGGCGGCGCGGCGCGACACGTCCTCGTCGTTGATGCTGGCCTCGGCGGTGACGAGCTTGCCGCTGACCAGGGCACACCCTGCGATGCGGGGAGCTGAGGAGCGCCCGAGCTTGGCCAGACCGGCGGTGCTGCACAGCACGACGGCGGCGGCGCCGTCGCTGATCGGGCTGCAATCCAGCAGGCCCAGCGGATCGGCGATGGTGCGCGCCTGTAGGACTTCCTCAAGACTGATCGGCCGCTGATATTGGGCGTAGGGGTTGTGCACGGAATGGGCGTGGTTTTTCACCGCGACGGCGGCGATCTGTTCCCGGGTGGCGCCGTGGTCGAACATGTAGCGCCGCGCGCTCATTCCGTGGTTGGCGGCCATGACCAGCCCGTTGATTGCGTCGAGGTCGGTGGGATCGGGCATGACCCCGCCGGCGACGCGGTCGGTCATCTTCTCCGCGCCGATGACCAGCACGATGTCATACAGGCCTGCTGTGATCGCGATCCAGGCTTCACGGATCGCGGTGGCCCCGCTGGCACAGTAGTTTTCGTGATTGGATACCGGCAGGCCACCCAGACCCATCTGGGCCGCGACCCGTTGACCGGCCACCGGGCCGCCGAACACGTGTCCGACGTAGACGGATTCGATGTCCGGGGTGCTCACACCGGCGTCGGCCATCGCCTCCTGGGCCGCCCCGACCGCGAGTTTCTCGAAGGTCACCTCGGCGGGATATTTGCCGAACCGCACCATACCGGCGCCGGCGATGTAGGTTTGGGTCATCGTTTCTCCTCACCCCCCCGGAATCGATACCACCACAGTGGTTTTCCCGAGGTGTCTGACTTCACAGGGAACAGCTCCACAGCGACTTGGGTGTCGATCTGGACGTCACCGACGACGGCGCCCAGCAACCGGACTCCGTCGTCGAGGTCGACCGTGGCGAGCGTGTACGGCGTCTGCAGCGGGGGCGGGGCCTGGTGTACGACGGTCCAGCTGGCCACCCGGCCGCAGTCGGACAGCACAACGTTGTCGACCGCGTCGGCACCGCAATGCGGGCATAGCGGCCGTTGAGGGAAGGAGCGCCGGCGGCAGGCGCGGCACGCGATACCCTTGAGCCCCTGCGGGTCGAGGTTGATCGCGTCATCTCGAAGTGGTGCACCTGTTGATCGCATGGAGTTACACGTCCCCCCGCTGAATGAGTTGAGCGGCAATGACATTCTTTTGAATTTCGTTGGTGCCTTCGCCGACGATCATCAGTGGGGCATCCCGGAAGTAGCGCTCGATGTCGTACTCGGTCGAGTAGCCGTAGCCGCCGTGGATGCGCAGTGCCGATAAGGCGATCTCCATGGCTGTCTCGGAGGCGAACAATTTGGCCATCCCGGCTTCCATGTCGCAGCGCGCACCGGCGTCGAAGCGTGCGGCGGCGAACAGGGTGAGCTGACGTGCCGCGGTGAGTTTGGTGGCCATGTCGGCGAGTTGATGCCCGATGGCCTGGTGTTTCCAGATGGGCGTGCCGAACGAGTGGCGGTCCTGGGCGTATTGCAGGGCGTCCTCCAGGGCCGCGCGCGCGACGCCGAGCGCGCGGGACGCCACCTGAATGCGGCCGGTTTCTAGGCCCTTCATCATCTGGGCGAAGCCGTGGCCTGCGCTGCCGCCCAACACGGCCGAGGTGGGGACGCGGAAGTTGTCGAACGAGATCTCGCAACTCTCCACACCCTTGTATCCGAGCTTGGGCAGGTCGCGCGAGACGGTCAGGCCGGGGCCGTGTTCGACCAGCAGAATCGAGATGCCGCGATGCTTGGGGGTGGCGTGCAGGTCGGTCTTACACATCAGCGCGATCAGCCCGGATCGGCGGGCGTTGCTGATCCAGGTCTTCGATCCGTTGACCACGTAGTGGTCTGCTTCGATGCCCGCGGTGGTGCGCATGGCCTGCAGATCCGATCCGCCGCCCGGCTCGGTCAGCGCCATCGTGGCCCGCAGCTCGCCGGTGGCCATGCCGGGCAGGTAGGCGGCCTTCTGTTCGTCGGTTCCGAAGGCGGTCAACAGCTTCGCGACGACCGTGTGGCCACCCATCGCGCCGGCCAGACTCATCCACCCGCGCGCGAGTTCCTCGGTGACCGCGACGTAGCAGGGCATGGACACCGGCGTGCCGCCGTATTCCTCGGGGACGGCGAGGCCGTAGATGCCGATCTGTTTCATCTGCTCGATGAACTTCTCCGGGTACTCGTTTCGGTGCTCCATCTCATTGACCGCCGGCTTGACATCGCGGTCGATGAAATCGCGCACGGTGCGCACCAGAAATTGCTCTTCGTCGACCATTTCGACGTTCATGTGGGGTTCCTTCACCGTCAGCCGGTCAATTTTGTGGGGACGGGGCGTCGGTGCTGAACAACGACCGTCCCCGGGTTTCGGGCAGGAATCGCAGCAGGAGCAGGAATGCCACCGAGGCGACCGCGACGAGGTAAAAGGCGGGGGCGACAGCGATCGCGACGGCGGCCGCGATCGCGGCGGCGACGAACGGGCCGGGCCCGCCCACGAGGGCTTGCGCCACATTGAAGCCGATCGAGCTGCCGGTCATCCGCAGTCGCGCCGGGAACAGTTCGACCATCAGCACCCCGAGGGTGACATTGGCCAGTGCTTCGAATGCGGCCAGCGCCACCACGCCGATCACCGCGAGCCAGAAGTTACCGGTGGCCAGCAGCGCGAAGCAGGGGATCGCGACTACTGCGATACCGGCGGCTCCGATCAGCATGGTTGGCCGACGGCCGATGCGATCACCGATCAGCCCGGCGATCGGGCACATCAAGGAGTAGATGAGCAGGCCGAGTACGGCGAGTCCGATCGCGGAGGTCTTGGACACGCCCACCTCGGTGCTGAGGAAGGTGGCGACGTAGGTGGCCAGGTAGTAGAAGCCCAGGCCGGTGACGGCCGTGCAGAGGAAGACCAGCAGGATTCCCGACCGGCTGTGCTTGCCCGCGTTGCGCAGTGGGGCATGTTCGACCTCGTGGGCGCGTTTGAGGTGCTCGAACACGGGGGTGTCTTCCAGTCGCAGCCGCACATACAGGCCGATGGCAGCCAACGGTCCGGCGATGAGGAAAGGTACACGCCAACCCCACGCCAGCATCTGCTCGTCGGTCAGCGCGACCGTCAGCAGCAGCGTGACCACGCCGCCGCCCATGACCCCGATTGCGGCGCCGGCGGAGACCACACTGCTCCATAGGCCCCGTCGGCGCACCGGCGCGTATTCGACGAGAAACGCTGCGGCCCCGGCGTATTCACCGCCGGCAGAGAATCCTTGGGCGCAGCGAAGCAGCACCAGTAGTACCGGGGCGGCGATCCCGATCGACGCGTAGGTCGGCAGGACGCCGATCCCGATCGTGCAGACGCCCATCACGATGATTGAGACCGACAACGCCGCGCGGCGTCCGGCCCGATCTCCGAAGGCGCCGATGACCAGGCCACCGAGCGGGCGGAAGAAGAACGCGACCCCGAAAACCGCCAGTGACGCCAGCAACGAGGTGGTGGGGTTTCCGGACGGGAAGAAGAGCGCGCCGATGGTGGCGGCAAGAAACCCGTACACCGCGAAGTCGAACCACTCCAGGAAGTGGCCGATGCCGGCCGCGACGGCCACGCGGCGAGACACGGCGGGCGCCAACGTCGGCGCGGGGCTTGCCGCCGCGGGCGCCGGCCCGTCCGGCGGGAGGGCTGAGGGTAACGGCGCTACAGAAGGCGGGTTGGTCATCGAGGTCTCCTCGGAAAGTGTCGTGAACGGCCTGCGCCACGACCGGCTGAACTGTGGTCTCACGGGGATCCGCCTTTCGTTGGTTCGGTATCCGACCGACTGCTGCGACGTCAGGTGAACCAAAGTTGTACGGATGAATTGACGATACTCAGCTCGGGTCGGCGGGTCAACCCCTTGCGGTCTGGGGCGCGCCAGCCTTCCGGCGCCACCGGCGCCCGAGGGCTTCTAGCAGGTACAACAGTAACATTCACGCCGATGGACAACATCGATAACGTGGCGGGGCCATCCCGGAGAGGGTCGGAATTGACAGAACAGTCCTCGACGCATAGTGTCCTAAGTCATACGGACAACTTTCGGTACCCGGGTCGGGCCCGGGACGCCGCGGACATCCAGCAGAACCGATCAGGGAGAGCGCCGATGACTCACAGCACGATCGCCGAACGGCTCGCCACCTTCGCCGCAGAACTTGACGTCGACACGCTGCCGGATGCCGTCCGCGAGCGCGCCAAGGCCTGCCTGATCCACGCCATGGTCGTCGGAATCGCAGGCGGCGCGGCGGATTTCGGGCGGCACGCCGAGCAGACGTCGGACGGGTCGATCGAGCAGCCGGCCGCGGGCGGTTATGCCCGTTCGCTGGTCACCGGCCACTGGCATCCCGCGGCGGCGGCAGCGTTCATCAACGGCGTCCACCTGCACGCCCGCGCGCAGGAGGACACCCACGGCACCTTCCATCCCGGCGTCAGTGTCATCCCCGCGGCGCTGGCCGCCGCCGAGAGCGGCCACGTCGACGGGAAAACCTTCCTCGCCGCGGTCACCGCCGGCTACGAGGTGGGCATCGCGCTGTCTGCGCCGCTCACCGAACTGACCACCCCGCCGTTCCGCGCGACCGCCGTGTTCGGACCGGTCGCGGCCGCCGCCGCGGTCGGGCGCATCCGGGGCCTCGGCGTGGAACCGATGCGCTCGGCACTATCGATCGCGGCCTCGATGGCCGGCGGGACCTCGGAATCGTTCGGCGCCGGCACCGACGAGTGGCATTTCCAGGCCGGGGCGGCCGCGGCGGCCGGCATGGTGGCCGCACAACTCGCCGAGGCGAAGGTGACCGGCTCCCGAACGGCGTTTGAAGCCGACGCCGGATACCTGCAGTGTTTCGCGCGCTCCGGCCCATCAGCGGACACGATCGCCGACGACCTCGGCGCCACCTGGAACATCCTGGATGTCACGTTCAAGCCCTATCCGGTCTGCGCATTCAATCAAGCCCCGGCGATGCTCGGCGTTCGGCTGCGTGAGTCCGGTGTCGCGGCCGAGCACGCCTCCATCCGGCTGGGCATGAACGAACGCGAAGCGATGTATCCGGGGATGCCGTCGCGGGGCCCGTTCACCAGCACCTCCCACACCCTGATGAGCGCCCGGTTCGCTTTCGCGACCGCCCTGGTTCGCGGTGACATCACCTACGAGTCGCTGCACCACTTCACCGACCCGCAGATATTGGACCTGATCGCACGGATCGATCTCGTGCCCGAGCCGACACGCCCGGCCAAGACCGCTCGCGCCACCGTGACGCTGCACGACGGCACCACCGTCGATGACGCCATCGAAGACTGCGACGCCCTGTTGTCGTGGACCATGGGCGAGGTCGTGGCCAACGCCGAACGCCTCGCAGCCGAAGCGCACCTGTCGGCGCAGGAGCTCAGCACCCTGATCGAGAGCGTCAACGGCCTCGACCATGCTCGTCGACTCGACCCGGTGATCGCGGCGGCGCTGGCCGGCGCGGCGGTGCGGACATGAAAAACCCTGTGCGGCAGCGGCATGCGGTACCCGACCATCGAACTGCCAGTACGCCGCCATCACCCATAACAACAGCGCCGGGCCACCGGGTTCGGTGCGCAACCAGAAAAGGGCAGCCATGACTGAGAACCTCGCCACCATCGGCGAAACACCGGCTCGCACACTGCAACACCGACAAATGTACATCGACGGTGACTGGGTGGACGCGGTGTCGGGGCAGACCTTCGAAACCGTCAACCCCTACACCGGGAAAGCCTGGGCCACCGCGCCGCTGGCCGGCCCGCCCGACGTGCGCAAAGCAGTAGACGCCGCGCGCCGGGCGCTGTCGGGACCGTGGGGATCGATGTCGGCGGCTCAGCGCGGTGTGCTCATCCGCCGGCTCGCCGGCCTGATCGCACCGCGCGCCGACGAGCTGGCGCGGATCGAAACCACCGACAACGGCAAGGTGATTCGGGAGACCCGCGCCCAGATGGCCGGACTGCCGGCCACCTACGAATTCTTCGCCGGCGCCGCCGACAAGATTTTCGGTGACACCATCTCCGCGCCGCAGACCAACTTCTTCACCTACACCCGCCGCGAGCCCATCGGCGTCGTCGCCGCCATCCTGCCCTGGAACAGTCCGCTGTTTCTGCTGGCGAGCAAGCTCGCGCCCGCCCTGGCCGCCGGATGCACCGTCGTCGCCAAACCCGCCGAGCAGACACCGTCGTCCACGCTGGAGTTCGCCAAGCTCATGGACGAGGCCGGGTTCCCGCCGGGGGTCTTCAACGTGCTCACCGGCGCCGGTGAGACCGGCGCCGCGCTGACCGCTGACCCCGGCGTCGACAAGGTGACCTTCACCGGATCAACCGCCACCGGCATCGCCGTGATGAAAAGCGCCGCCGACCACATCGCCGAAGTCACCCTCGAGCTCGGCGGGAAATCCCCGAACATCATCTTTCCCGACGCCGACATCGATGCGGCCGTCAACGGTGTGATGGCCGGCATCTTCGCCGCCACCGGCCAAACCTGCATCGCCGGAAGCCGATTGCTGATCCATGAGTCCGTCCATGACGAGATTCTCGATCGGCTGGCCCGGCGCGCACCCGAGATCAAGATGGGTGATCCGCTCGACATGGAAACCGAAATGGGACCCATCGCGTTCGCCGAGCAACTCGACAAAGTCCGCTACTACGTCGATTTGGGCGTCAGTGAGGGCGCAACGGTGGTCTGCGGGGGGCAGCGTCCGGCCGACCCCGAGTTGGCCGACGGTTACTTCTTCGAGCCGACCATCCTCAGCGGTGTCGACAACGCGATGCGGGTGGCGCGGGAGGAGATCTTCGGCCCCGTGCTGTCGGTCATCACCTTCACCTCCGAGGAGGAGGCACTGCGGCTCGCCAACGACACCACCTACGGGCTGGCGGCGGCGGTGTGGACCAAAGACATCCAGCGCGCACACCGGGTCGCGCACCGCCTCAACGCCGGCACCATCTGGATCAACTCCTACCGCGTGCTCGCCAACAATGTGCCCTACGGCGGCTTCGGCCAGAGCGGCATCGGACGGGAGAACGGCGTGGAAGGCCTCGACGCCTACCTGCAAACCAAATCGATCTGGGTCGAACTCACCGGCGACAGCCGCGACCCGTTCAAACTCGGCTGACCCCAAAGGAGACCATCATGACAACCACCTTCGATATCCCCACGACCAGCCGGGCGGCGGTGCTGACCCAGCACGGCGAACCGCTGGAAATCAGAGAGCTCCCGGTACCGCAGAACCTCGAACCCAATGCGCTGCTGGTGCGGATTGAAGCGGCCACGGTGTGCGGGTCCGACTTGCACCTGTGGGACGGATCCCTCGGCGGCAGCCAGGCGCTGGAGCTGCCGGTCATCCCGGGCCACGAGATGGTCGGGCGCGTCATCGCCTTCGGTGAGGGCGCCGAGCGGGACACGTTCGGAACACCGCTGGCGATCGGCGACCGGATTTGCTTCACCCACGCCTCGTGCGGCCAGTGCGATCACTGCCGGTTCGACAACCAGCCCACCCTGTGCGCCAACCGCCAGTACTACATGTTCACCAATTGCGAGCGGCCACCGTATCTGGTGGGCGGGTTCGCCGAATACACCTATGTGTTCCCCAATTCGGGGCGGGTGCGAGTGCCCGACGAGGTCGACACCTCGTGGGCGTCGGCCGCCAGCTGCGCGCTGCGCACCGTCGTGCACTCCTTTGAGCGCATCGGCAAGATGAACCCCTGGGAAACCGTCGTGATTCAGGGTGCCGGCCCGCTCGGACTGTTCGCGACCGCGCTGGCCGACCATCTCGGCGCCGGCCGGATCATCACCATCGGCGCACCCGATAACCGCCTGGCGATCGCAAAGCAGTACGGAGCCACCGATCTGGTCTCCGTGTCACAGTGCCCCGAACCCGAGGACCGCATCGCCGCGGTGCGCGAGCTCCTCGGCGGCCACGGCGCCGAAGTGGTGTTCGAGTTCTCCGGCGCGCGCACCGCATTCACCGAGGGGCTCGGGATGATCAAGGAAGGGGGGCGCTACATGGTCACCGGTCAGATCGACGGCCCGGGCAAGGAAGTCCCGGTGCGGCCCGGCTTCATCACCCGACAGCAACTGACCATCATGGGCACCTGGTCGGGTCACATCGCCGAGTACCGCAAGGCCCTCGAGTTCATGAAGGCCACCCGGACCAAGTACGACTTCGGCGCGCTGGTGCCCAACCGCTACCGGCTCGATCAGGCCACCGAGGCCCTGAGCCGCATGCGTGCGCAGGAGGACATCAAGCCAGTCATCGTTCCGCACGAATCGCAAGGAGTCTGACGTGAGAGCACTCGACGGTGTGCGCGTCCTGGAGATGGGTCAATACATCGCGGCACCGTACTGCGCGATGATGCTGGCCGATCTGGGCGCGGAGGTCATCAAGATCGAGAGACCCGCCGGTGGGGATCCCCGGCGGATCTACGATCCGCTTGAGCGATCCGACAGCGGCTCGATGAGCGGCGGGTTTCTGAGCTACAACCGCAACAAGAAGTCCGTCACCCTGGACCTGTCCGACGAGGGCGATCGGGCCCGCTACCGCGCCCTGGCGGCCACCGCCGACGTCGTTGTGGAGAATCTGCGTCCCGGAGCCGTGGACCGCCTCGGCGTGGGTTATGACGTTCTGCGGCAGGACAATCCGCGGTTGGTGTACTGCGCGATCAGTGGGTACGGCCGGTTGGCGACGCGCCGCGGCCCCTTCGCGCAGCGGCCCGCGTTCGACACGGCGATTCAGGCGATCGGCGGATTGATGGCAGTTACCGGCGAGCCGGACGGCCCGCCGCTGCCGACGGTGACCGGGTTTGCCGATGTGTTCACCGCGGTGCACGCCACCGTCGGTGTGCTGGCCGCCCTACAGGGCCGCGAACGCACGGGTGTCGGCGCGTTCGTTGACCAGAGCATGTACGACGCGGTGGCGTCGCTGCTCGAACGGGAACTGATGCTGTGGGACTTCACGAAACAACCGCGGCGGCGCGGGGTGGATCGGTACGCCCCGCTGGGCGCCCTGAAGGCCAAAGACGGTCACGTCGCCCTGATTTTGCCGACCCCGGAGATGTGGCGGCGGCTGTGCGCGGCGATAGGACGGCCTGACCTGCTCGAGCATCCCCTGCTGGACTCGGTGATCAACCGCGCACAAAACTTCGCCTCGGTCATCCGGCCCGAGGCCGAGCGGTGGACGCGGACCCGGACCCGCCGCGAGATCGTCGAGCACTTTGCCTCCCACGGACTACCCGCCGGCGAATGCCAGACCGTCGACGAGCTCTACCACTGCCCGCACCTCGACGCCCGGCAGATGTTCCTCGACATCGACGACCCGCACGCCGGCCGCCGACGGATGATCCGGACACCGATTCTGACCGACACCTACGACGAGCCGCGCACCGATTCGGCACCCCAACTCGGCGCGCACAACGACGAACTGCTACCCAAGGTGTCCCCGACGACAGCGTGATTTGGTGGGCAACCCCAATCCGACCGCGCACCGCCACGGCGCCGACTAGACCCGGCCGTCGGCGCGCAGCAGGGCGGCCCGTCCCTCACCGCGGCCGCGACCGCGGGACCCGGCGCCCGAGCGACCGCGCCCAGCCGCCACCGACGAGTGGGCGCCGTGACCCAGACCCCGCCGACGACAGCACCGGAACATGAAGGAGCGATCATGCTGGACAGCCTGCGCGCACGCACACGCGCGCTGTGCGCTCAGTTCCCCGACGAGTACTGGCGGGAGACCGACCTCAACCGCCGCTACCCGCAGGAGTTCGTCGACACCCTGACCGGCGCCGGCCTGCTCGCCGCGCTCATCCCCACTGAGTACGGCGGCCTCGGGTTCAACCTGACTCAGGCGTCGGTGATCATGGAGGAGATCAACAAGTCCGGTGGGCACTCGGCGGCATGCCACGCCCAGATGTACACCATGGGCGCCCTGCTGCGGCACGGCAGCGACGAGCAGAAGAACACTTATCTGCCGCTGATCGCCAAGGGTGAGCTGCGCCTGCAGGCCTTCTCCATCACCGAGCCCGCCGCCGGATCGGACACCACCAGCATTATCACCACCGCCGAGCGCGACGGCGATCACTACGTCCTCACCGGGCACAAGAACTGGACCAGCCGGATCTCCGAGTCCGACCTGGCCTTGGTGCTCGCCCGCACCAGTCACAAGACCGAGAACCGCACCCGTGGGCTGACCCTGTTCCTGGTGGACCTGCGGCAGGTCCGCGCCGAGCAGCCCGACACGCTCGAGGTGGTGCCGGTGCGCACGATGTTCAACTACGCCACCAACCAGGTGCACTACCGCGGCATGCGGGTGCCGGCCGACCATGTGATTGGCGCGGTCGACGCCGGCTTCCGCTACGTCCTCGACGGCTGGAACGCCGAACGCATCCTGTTGGCCTCCGAAGCCATCGGCGACGGCTACTGGTTCATCGAACGCGCCGTCGACTACGCGACCAAACGCGAGGTGTTCGGCCGGCAGATCGGAGCCCACCAGGGCGTTCAGTTCCCGCTCGCCGACGCGTACATGAAGGTCCGCGCGGCCGACATGATGCGCTACGAGGCCGCCCGGCTCTTCGACGAGGGCAAACACTGTGGGGCCGAAGCCAACATGGCCAAGCACCTGGCCTCCGAGGCCAGCTGGGCCGCCGCCAATGTCGCGCTGGACACCCACGGCGGCAACGGCTTCGTCGACCAGTACGACATCGAACGCAAGTTCCGCGAGACCCGCATGTTTCAGGTCGCCCCGGTCAACAACAACCTGATCAAGGCGTTCGTCGCCACCAAGGTGCTCGGCCTGCCCCGGTCGTACTGAGCGACGAAAACGATGACAAGCAAAGAGGGTTCGCGTTCGGCGCAGCCACTTGGAGCCCGCCAGATCCGTCTTATCTATACGAAGAAATTTATGGAGGCAACGTGTTGTTGAGTGATGTCACCGTCTTGTCGCTGGAGCACGCCGTGGCCGCGCCCTTTGCCACACGTCAGTTGGCCGACCTGGGCGCCCGGGTGATCAAGGTCGAACGGCCCGGAACCGGTGACTTCGCCCGCCAGTACGACGAGTCCGTCAACGGGGAGTCGAGCTACTTCGTATGGCTCAACCGGTCCAAGGAGTCGGTCGCCCTGGATGTCAAGTCCCCGGAGGGGCGCGCCATCCTGCACGAACTCGCCGACCAGGCAGACGTCATCGTCCAGAACCTTGGCCCGGGTGCCGTCGCTCGGCTGGGTCTGTCCGCGACCGACGTGCGGGCCAAGGATCCGCGCAAGATCGTCGCCGCCGTCACCGGCTGGGGCAGCGACGGGCCGTGGGCCGACCGCAAGGCATACGACCTGCTGGTGCAGTGCGAGACCGGGCTGGTCTCCCTGACCGGCACACCGGAGACGGGTGTCAAGGCCGGTGTGTCCATCGCGGACATCGCCGCCGGCATGTATACGTTCAGCGGGATTCTGGCCGCGCTGTACCGCAGGGAAGTCACCGGTGAAGGCGCCACCATCGAGGTGTCGCTGTTCGAGGCGCTGGCCGAATGGGTAGGGCAGCCAATGCATTTCACCGCGGGTTCGGGTCGCCAACCCGGTCGCTTCGGCGCGCAGCACGCCACCATCGCACCCTACGCGCCGTTCACCGACGGCAGTGGGCACGACATCTTGCTCGCGATTCAGAACGAGCCCGAATGGGCGCGGTTCTGCGAGATCGTGCTGGAGCGCCCGGAGTTGGCCAACGATCGCCGATTCGCCTCGAACACGTTGCGGGTCGCCCATCGTGACGAACTGACCACCATCATCGCCGGGCGGTTCGCCGCGGTGCCCACCGAGAATTTGGAGAGCAAGCTGCGGGCCGCCCGGGTGGCGTTCGCCGGTGTGAATACGGTGCCGGAGTTGTTGGACCATCCGGTGTTGCGCGGCCGCGACCGCTGGCGCACGGTGCAGACCGAGGCCGGCGGAATAGAGGCGTTGCTTCCACCCCTGGACTTCGGTGGCGAGGTGAGGATGGACCCCGTGCCCGCCCTGGGCCAACACACCCGGCGCGTGCTCGCAGACCTTGGCCGCGAGGAATCGATCATCGACAAACTCGAAGAATGCGGTGTCGTGCAATCCAGCCCGAGGAGTTGATCAGATGAGTCGCGCTCAAGCTGGCCACATGGATCTGGCCCGCCACGTCGAGGACTGGCGACCGCCGGACACCGACCACGCCGACGTCATCGCCGCGCGTCGTGTGCGGGAACTCGCGGCCACCCTCGACATCGACGAATCGTTCGCCGACGGGGATGCATTGCCGGCGCTGTGGCATTGGCTGTTCTTCCTGGACTGGCCCAAGGGCAGTGAGCTGGGCGCCGACGGGCATCCCCGCGACGGCGTCTTCCTGCCCCGCATTCCCAATCGCCGACGGATGTTCGCCGGCGCCCGGCTCACCATCGCCGCGCCGCTGGTCATCGGCGAGGCCGCCACCAGACACGCGCAGGTGATGAAAACCAGCGTGAAACACGGCCGCAGCGGTGACCTGTTGTTCGTCACCGTCCGCAGCCAATACCGGCAGCGCGACCGTGAGGTGCTCGTCGAGGAACAGGACCTCGTCTATCGCAGCGACGACGGTTCCGCCACGCCGTTCGCCCGGCCATCGGAACCGCTGGGCCCGCAAACGACACCATGGGTGTCACATCCACATGTCGATTCTCCCGTGCTCTTTCGGTTCAGCGCGCTGACCGCCAACGCCCACCGCATTCACTACGACGAGCCGTATGCCACTGGGGTGGAAGGGTATCCGGGTCTGGTCGTGCACGGACCGCTGCTAGCGGTATACCTCGCCGAGCTGGCTCGCCGCAACGGCCCGACGACAGGGCTGTCCGGTTTCGAGTTCCAGCTGCGCCGGCCGGTGTTCGTCGGCGACCAGTTCCGGGTGCAGGGCACCCCCGCTGACGACGGGCGGTCGGCGAGCCTGGCGGTGGTGTCTGGCGCGGCGACCACTCACGTGACCGCGACGGCGCGCTACGCATGACTGCGCAGCATCTCCTGGGCTCGGCCCGGTCATTCCTGTTCGTGCCCGCTAACCGCCCGGACCGCTTCGACAAGGCGGCGACCGCCGGCGCCGACGTGGTCGTCGTCGACCTCGAGGACGCCGTTGCTCCGACGGACAAAGACCACGCTCGCGAACACCTGCGCGTCTGGCTGCGCGCCGGTAACACCGCCATGGTGCGGATCAATGGTCGCGACACCCCATGGTATGAGCCGGATCTCGAGCTGGTCGCCGAATGCGGGGCGGCGACCATGGTGGCCAAGGCCGAAGACCCCGCCGAACTGCGCCGAATCGCCGATCTGCGCAGCGGATTGACGGTGTTGCCGCTCGTCGAGACCGCGGCGGGAATTCTTGGCGCAGCAGCGATCTGCACCGCCCCCGGTGTGGTGCGCTGCGCCTTCGGCAGCATCGACCTGGCCACCGAACTGGGCATCGACCCAGGTGATCGTGAGGCACTGCTGTGGGCCCGCTCGGTTTTGGTGATGGCCTCGAGGGCGGCCTCGATCGCGCCGCCGGTCGACGGCGTCACGACAGCGCTGCGCGACGAGGACACACTGACCGCCGACGTCACGTACGCGCGTCGACTCGGCATGACCGGCAAGCTGTGCATCCACCCGTCCCAGATCCGTCCGGTGCACGCCGCCCTGGCGCCGTCAGCGGCCGAGCTCGACTGGGCGCGCCGCATTCTCGACCTGGCCCGGCCCGACGGTTCGGCCACCGCGGTCGACGGGCAGATGATCGATGTGCCCGTCGTCGAGCGCGCCCGACGGATCCTGGCCGGCGCACAATCGTGTTGACAGCCGTGAAGCGAACGCAGCCGCGAGGTGCACCTCTCACTGGTAGCACCGCAGTCACCGGCGACATCTTGGCCGACCTGATGTACACCCCGGCCTATCGCCGTCGTCACCCGGGACCCTACGACACGCTGGGGATCCGACGATGCCCCGCGCGGCGCCGTCACCTGGTGGCCAGCAATGAACCTGACGCGTGGGATGGGCTGCCCGACATTATTCGCCGACAGTTGATCCAGCATGGCACCGACGACCAGCACGCACCCCTATCCGAACGCCGGTCTGCTGGCGGGGCGCATTTCGCGCCGACGCGGCACACGTTCTACGGGGCACGGCACGCCTACTTTGAGGAGTGCCGCGAAGAGGCAGGCCCCGGCTCGGGATTTTCTGCGGGGCTGAGCGATCAGCGTGGGCCGGCCTGGTGATTGACGTGCTCGCCCAGCAATGTGCCGACGTTGCGAATGTGCTGCGCCGTTGAGGAACGCACGCCGTCGGAGTCGCCGTCGCGAAGGCGGTCGATGATGGATCGGTGATCACGAGCCGGGGGCCATGCGTGACATAGGGACACGGGTTGTGGCCAGGTGCGCCCGAGGCGTCCGGCTGGTCCGAACGGGTGCGGTGTTCGCCAACCGGCGGTCGTTCACACTCCTCGGTTGGGTCCCGTCCTATGGGGCCAGGATCGGGCCGACAACATGAATAGCATGCTGCCGCAATATGTTCCATCTCAAAAGCGGAAGGTCGCAAGGCGCTGAAGCTCGCCAAGCAGGCGGGCGGCAGTCATTCCTACACCGCGCGGTTGGCGAGTTCGCTGCTTGGGGAATTGCTATACGAGCGTGGCGACCTCGACGAAGCTGAGAGGCTGCTGGACGAGGGATACCGGCTGGGTCCGGAGGGCGGCCTGATGGATTTCAAGATCGCCCGCTACGTGACCGGCGCACGGGTAAAGGCGCTCCGCGGCGATCGGGACGGGGCGATCCGAAGGCTCAACGAGGCCGCCAGGATCGCATGGGCACTGTCCCTGCCGCGGCTGCATGCGGTCGTGGAGAACGAGCGGATCCGGTTGGGCCTTCCGGTGCACCCGGAATTCGGCGCGCTGCCTGTGACCTCGTACGCTGCGCGCCGCCGGCCCGTGGACGTGATCGACCTGATGACCGTGCAGCACGAGGAGGCCACCGCGATCCGCACGCTACTTCTCGAAAAGGACCCGGCGCAGACGGACCTCGCGCGCCGATGGGCTCAGGAATGGGTCGATCATCTGACGGCGCAGCACCGGCCCCTGGCGTTGTTGCAGGCACGGCTTCTGTTGGTCGCCTGCCTCGCCGCCGCCGAACGCAGCGACGAGGCGAAGGCCACGCTCGCGACCATCGCGGCACAGTGCGCGCAGTTGGGACTGGTGCGTTACCTGCTCGACGGCGGGCCCCATGTGGTCGCCACCATCGCGCAACTGCACGCGGATCAGCAGGCCGGACGATGGAGTTCGGAATGGCCCGAAGTACCCGCTGATTTCCTCGAGCGATTCGTCAATGCCAAGGCAGTTCAACGGATTTGACCACGGAGTGGCCGGAAAGGTCCGTGAGTGGCGCGGCCAGCGATACCGTGATGGTGATCTGACCGCCGTCGCATGATCCGGACACCGATTCTGATTGACACCTACGACGAGCCGCGTGCGGATTCGGCAACTCAACTCGATGCGCACAACGCCGAACTGCTACCAAGGTGTCCCCGACGACAGCGTGACGCGGTGAGCGACCCGACCAGCCGCAGAGGAACGCCTTTGTGAATTCATCAGGATGAATCTCGGCAAACTGATAGAGCGGCGCGGTGCCGTGCTCCCGAATCGGCGCTGACCACAACGCATCACCGCCATACACAGCGGTTGTGTTCAAGATTGATACGGACGAATGGTAGTCTAAGGAGATAGCACATGCGCGTCCGGCGTGAACCGCGGAAAGGAGACCTCGTGCTCACGAAGAAGGTCACGTCCACGCAACGTGGGGCACCGGGGTACCGGGAGCTTGCCGAGAAGCTGCGCGCCGACATCGAGAACGGGGTGTACACGGTCGGCCGCAAGATGCCCACCGAAAATGTTCTGCAATCCATGCACAACGTCAGTCGCCACACCGTCCGCGAGGCGCTGCAGATACTGCTCACCGACGGGCTGATCTACAAAGTCCAAGGCAGCGGAACCTACGTCAGCGGACGCCAGCACGATGCGCGCGGCCGCTACGTCCGGTCGATCGGGTCTCTCGACGAGATCATCGTCTGGCCCGACACCCAGACCGAAGTCATCGAACCGTTCACCGTTGTCGTCGAGCCGTCCATCGCAGCCCGACTCGAGCTGCCGTACATCGAGGTGAGCAAAGCTACTGTTCGCCGGACCTACGACGGCGTCCCGTTCGTGCTGACGCGCCACTACGTCGATCCGGAACTCGGCGCAAAACTCGCCGACCACGGGCTGCCGGCGGTGGGTGAGGGAACCGTTATAGGAGCTGCAGAGAAATACCTAACCAAACCGGTCATGGGTGCCCGTCAGGAAATCACCGCCATGATCGCGCCCGAACACGAGGCAAAACTCATCGGATGCCACGCCGGCGACGCCATCCTGCTCATTGAGCGCCTGTACTACGACGCCGACGGGAAGTTCGTGGAATTCACCTCTTCGCATTTCAATCCCCGCCGCTACGCATACCGCATGGACTTGCGGCGACGGGGAGGCTAGGCGTTACGCCGAGGTGTTCGGTCGGTGCGACGGTCACCGGAAACAGAGGCTCGACACATACTCACTGATCGACTAAGCGGGTTCCGCACACAGCGCGGGTGATTCGGTCGCGCGTCGACGCGCCGTCCTCGTCGCGCCCAATTCCGATCCACGCAATGCGTCGATCCTGCCGGTAGACCTTGATGGTGTGCGCCGAGGGCTTACGCGTACCTCGATCGGCGAGAAAGGCGGCGAACCACCTCTGGTCGCGCCGCGTCGGTGGTCTGGCCGGGCGCATCCGCCATGGCTCCAGTCGGTGGCCGTTAGGACGTGAAACCGTTTGCGAGCGCACGGGATACCGAACGCGACGGATTCCGCGTGACACAATGGCCTCTTATTAGACAGCACCGCCGCTCATTCACGACTCGTAGGCGGCGCTCCGCCAGGCCTTGGTGATCTCGGCGCGGGTTTATTGGCGTCAGCTGACCCGTCGGATTCTTCCCGGGCAGAATCCTTGCTCGTCGATGCAGGAAGGGATGGCGTGGGCCCACGTTCGTCACCGTGACAAAGCGGTTCGCATCCAAGTCGCTGCATTGCTCCGATACGGACAGCGGTGTGGACCGCGGTTGAGAAGGTTCTGGGCGATCTAAAAAAATGACACGAGTTTGAGACAAACACTCGATGACATGGCGTGAGACAACTTGAATAACCGCAGGTCAGCGGATCAGGAGATGACACGGAATTCGGGACCCTACACAAAATGTAGACGGTATGGGGGCTGGCTGAGGCCGAAGGCCTCGGGCTGCAAAAGGATTCGTGGGTTACTGGTATGGGTGAACACTCACGCTGGCAGTACCACAGTTGCAGATTAGGAGGCCTCCGGTGATTGTTCAGGGTACGAGCGTGGGGTTGGACGTGCTACGCGCATTCCGTGGTTGCGCACGCGATCGATGAGGAAACCGGCAAGATCGCTCGGGCACGATTATGCCCGGACCACCGGGAGGTGCTGGGCTGGTTGCATCAGCTGCGTGGCCCGGTGTGGGTGACTTATGAGGCGGGTCCCACCGGCTTTGGCCTCGCCCGGGCGATCAACGACAGCGCCGGGATGGAATGCCTGGTCGCCGCCCCGTCGAAGCTGCAACGCCCGGCCGGGGATCGCATCAAGACCGATGCCCGGGATGCCGCGCATCTGGCCCGGTTGCTGCGGCTGGGTGAGATCACCGCGGTGACGGTCCCGGCGCCGGAGATCGAGGCGGTGCGTGATCTGGTGCGCGCCCGC
>Ga0207693_10001671_pt1 | contig 19555 bp, 19 predicted proteins | sample LARL81metaG_FD_184347 | JGI IMG/M metagenome (GOLD analysis project Ga0207693, IMG submission 184347) | Corn, switchgrass and miscanthus rhizosphere microbial communities from Kellogg Biological Station, Michigan, USA - LAR L8-1 metaG... | ecosystem: Host-associated > Plants > Roots >...
TGTTCGACGCCCATCTCGGCCGCCTTTTCCTTGATGATGCGGGCGACTTCGGGGTCGGGATGCGGGGTGCGGTCGCCCTTCTCGTAGCGGAACCAGCCCGCCCCGGTCTTTTGCCCCAAGCGGCCCATTTCGACGATCGCGTCGGCGATCGGCATCTTGCGGTAGTTCGGATTTTCCGCGGCGCGCCGCTGGCGGCTATCATAGCCGATGTCGAGACCGGACAGATCGGCCGTCGCAAACGGGCCGATCGGATAGCCGAAATCGACCATGACCTTGTCGACCTGCTCGGGCAAGGCCCCTTCCTCGACCATGATGTTCATCTCGGTGCCGAACGGGGTGCGGCTGCGGTTGGCGACAAAGCCGTCGCAATTCCCTGCCATCGCGCTGATCTTGCCGATCTTGCGGCCGAGATCCATCGCTGTAGCCAGAGTGTCGGGCGCGCTTTTCGCCCCCTTCACGACTTCGAACAGTTTCATGACGTTGGCCGGGGCGAAGAAATGCGTGCCGGCGACGTCCTGCGGCCGCTTCGTGGAATTGGCCATGATGTCGATGTCGATGCCCGAGGTATTCGTGTAGAGGAGCGCGCCGGGCTTCATGACCTCGTCGAGTTTCTTGAAGACCTCCTCCTTGACCGGGATGCGCTCGAACACCGCCTCTATCACGACATCGCTTTGGGCGATGTCGTCGTAGCTGGTGACCGGTTCGATCAGTGCGAGGCGGCGGTTCATCTCCGCCTCGGTGAGGCTGCCGCGCTTGACGCTCGTCTCGTAATTGCCGCGGATGCGGGCCAGCCCGCGATCGAGCGCCTCCTGGCTGACTTCGAGGAGCTTCACCGGGAAGCCGAACTCGGCAAAGCTCATTGCGATACCGCCGCCCATCGTGCCGGCGCCGACGATAGCCGCCGTCTTGATCGGGCGGAGCGGAGTGTCGCGCGGAATATTGGGAAGCTTCGCCACCTCGCGCTCGGCGAAGAAGGCATAACGCAGGGCCCGCGCCTCGGCGGAATTTTCGAGCTCGTTAAAGAGCTCGCGCTCGCGCTGGACGCCTTCGTCGAAGGGCACGGTGCAGGCCGCCTCGACCGCAGCGATGCAGTGGTAGGGCGCTTTCTGATTGCGCGCGCGCCGAGCGATCGATTTGCGCATTGCTTCGAAGATGCCGGGATCGGCCTTGGCCTCGGCCAGCTTGTCGTCACGATCGCGGATGCGCGGCAATGGCTTCGTGTCGGCGACACGGCGTGCCATAGCGATCGCCGCCTGGCCCAGGTCGCCGCCTTCTTTGACCAGTTCGTCGATAATGCCGAGCTGCTTCGCCTCCTCGGCCGGGACATGCCGGCCTGACACGATCATCTCCATGGCGGCTTTCGGCCCAATCAGCCGCGGCAGCCGCTGGGTCCCGCCACTACCCGGCAGGATGCCGATCAATACCTCGGGCAGCCCGACTTTGGCGCTCGGCACGGCGATGCGGTAATGCGCGGAGAGCGCGATCTCCAGCCCACCGCCCAGGGCGTAGCCGTGGATCGCCGCGACTACCGGCTTCGCGCTCGCGTCGAGGATCTGATGCGGGCGGCGGCCCGGCACCGGTGGCGGGCGGTTGGTGCCGAACTGGCGGATATCGGCGCCCGCGATAAAGCTGCGGCCGGCGCCGATCAGCACCATCGCCTTGATCGCCGGGTCGGCATTACCGCGCTCGACATTCTCGACGATGCCCTCGGGCACACCCGGGCTCAGCGCGTTGACCGGCGGGTTGTCGACGGTAATGACGCCGATCCCGTCCACTTTCTCGAAGCGAACCAATGCGCCTTCGGGCATGTCATTTCCTCCTCGTCGGGCCGGCCGCGGAACGTGAAACTCTATGATACCAACCGGACGGCGTCGATAGGGCAGACCGAGGTGCTTTTGCGAGGTTGCGCGTTATGCCGACCGTCTAGCGTCCTTCACCAATCGACCAACGGGCGCATTTTCGTAAAGGCCGGGACCAAAGCGGCCGCCAAACGCATGAGCTCAGCTTTTACTTACTCTGAATTTAAAAAGATAGGCCAACGCCTTGATGCCGTCTACCCAGTTGATTTTCTTCCCCTCATCGTAGCTACGTCCATAATAACTAATTCCGACTTCATAGATCCGCCAGTGTCTAGCGCGTGCGATTTGTGCGCTAATCTCGATCTCAAGGCCAAAATCATTTGACGTTAGTTTAAGTTGTTTCAAAACCTCGCGGGTGAACATTTTATAGCATACTTCTATGTCAGATAGTGTCTGGTCGTATAGCACGTTAAATAAAAAAGAGATGAGCCGGTTGCCGAGATAATGATGGAAATACAGCGAACGATGCGGTCGGCCATAAAACCGGGAGCCATAGACGACGTCCGCCACTTTTCGCTCCACGATCAGTGGAAGCATACGCGACCAGTCGTTCGGATCGTATTCGAGGTCGGCGTCTTGTATGACGACAACGTCGCCGGAGACGCTCGTCAACCCGGTTCTGACCGCGGCGCCCTTGCCTCGGTTGCGCTCGTGAAACAGCACGGTGAACGAGAGCCTGGCGTAATTGTCGGGACCGTCGGCGGACAGTTCGATCTGACCATCGGTGTTCAGCGACAAACGACGCCAGCTTCCCTCTGCCTGGCTTAGATTTTTCCTCAGCCAATCGGACGTCCCATCACTCGATCTGTCATCGACAATAACGATTTGCTTGGGGATTTCGGGCAGTGCCCCGGCCACTTCGACCAGGATCCGCCCGATCGTGTAAATTTCGTTGTATACCGGGATTACGATCGAAAGGACCGGCACCGGTTCCCACTCGGCGGGATTTCCGGTCACAGGCGTCTCCGCCGGATCTCGTTCATACCCGCGAGCGAGGCAGAGGTGGCCGGCGATAAATCATTGGCCAGCTGTCTCATCACCGGATTGCCGCCTTGCAAGAATAGTGTAAAGAGCGGTCCCCGACCCGTGCACGATAATGGCGGCCGCGATCACCGCGAGCGGGAGAAGCAGCGAGACCTGGGCAAGAGTGGCCGCAGCGATGCCGAGCGCGCGGGCGCCGCCGGCGAATTCGATCGCCAGCGCATAGGCGAACTGCAGCGTGCCGAGAAAGGCTGGACCGGAAGGCAGGAGCGTGCTCAGGGCTGCTGCGCCGACGAGGACCAGGGTATCGGCAAATCCCAGCGTCAGTCCTACCGCCTTGACGAGAAACCACACCGAGAGCGTATCCGGCACGTATATGATCAGAGTGATCACGATGACCTCCAATGTCCGCCACGTTCGCAGGATTTCGAACCCTTGCTGCACCATCGTCATCCGGGCCGACAATCTGGGAAATCGTCCGACAATGCGGGACTTCACCGAGCCGGAGAGGTAGAAGGCAGCAACCAACATGCCACCGAACAGGACGCTGCCTATTACCAATACGTTTTCCAGCAACCCCATATTCGGCCTCGCCGCAGCAGCGGACAGCAGGCCGACCCCGAGGCAGCCCATGACCATAACACCGTCGAACAGCCGCTCGATGACGATCGAAGTCAGCCCCCAAACCCGCGAAAGTCCAAAGGTTTTCTTGAAAAATTCGGCACGAAAGAGCTCACCCAGCCGCGCCGGCATGACCGCATTCAACCCGTAGCCGACCAGCAGCGCCCGCACTACGGTCGGATAGGGAATTGCCGCAACTGGGCGCAGGATGACCTGCCACCGCCAAGCTCGAAGTGCCAAGTTTACTGAATAGACGAGCATCGCCGCGACAATCCAAACAGGATTGGCGCCTGCCAAAGCCGTGCTGACCGCTCCCAGTTGCACTCGATAGAACGCGATTGCCAGAAAGATCAGCGTGCAGGCGAGGCCGACCGTAACCTGGATGACCCGCAAGTTCATAAGGGCCTCGAAACAGATCTCATGATTATGCCTCGGAGATTCACCCGAAAGTGTGCAAGAGCCGTTGATAAGTTATGGATGCCGATGCTTGCGGCCATCGAAGAGAGCTGACTACCGTTCGAAGGCTCGCCCGTGCGGCCTGACAAGACCTCGTCGAGCTCAAACAGTTGCCGGGGTCCCGAGGATGACCGTGCTCTGCGACGACAGCACCCCGCCATTGCCGTGGGCGATCGCGGTCTCGCAATCGCCGATTTGGCGCGCGCCGGCTTCGCGGCGCAGTTGCCGTACCGCCTCGATCAACAAGAACAACCCGTACATGCCGGGGTGGCAATAGGAGAGGCCGCCGCCATTGGTATTGACCGGCAGACCGCCGCCCGGCGCGATACGGCCCTCGGATACGAAGCCACCGCCCTCACCTTTCGAGCAAAAGCCGAGATCCTCCAGGAAAAGGATCGTGTTTATCGTAAAGGCGTCGTAAAGCTCGGCGACGTCGATGTCGCTGGGCCCGAGCCGTGCCATCTCATACGCCGCACGCCCGGACTGCAGAGCCCCGGTAACCGTCAAGTCGGGCATGTTCGAAATGTTGGCGTGAGTGATCGCCTGGCCGCAGCCGAGTACGTAGACCGGAACCTTTTTGAGCGACCGGGCGCGTGTGGCGCTGGTCATGACAACGGCGCCGCCGCCATCGGTGACGAGGCAGATATCGCGGACCGTAAACGGATAGCTGATCATTCGCGCCGACAGCACCTCGGGGATCGTCAGCGGCTTTTTTTCCCAGGCGACCGGGTTCAGGAGAGCCCATTCGCGCGCCGCTACGGCGACCGCGGCCATTTGCTCGCGCGTCGTGCCGAACTCGTGCATGTGGCGCGACGCCGCCAGCGCATAAGCGGTGGACGGCAGAAAGGGTCGGAACGGCGTCTCGTAGGGGTTGTACTCGCGCACCGAGGCCTGACGGCGGCCAATTGTCCGCTGTGTGCTGCCGTAGGCAATTACCGCGACCTCGCACAGGCCTAACTGGAGCGCCGCCTGCGCGTGTGCGACGTGAAACATGAAGGACGATCCGCCAAGGATCGTGCTGTCGATGAAGGCGGGCGAGATCCCGAGATACTCTGCCAGCGACAGACCGGAAGTTCGGCTCTGCGCCGTCGCGCACAGCAAGCCGTCGACATCGCTCAATCGAAGGCCACAATCGGCCAATCCCCGCTGGATGCCCTGCGCCATGAGGTCGATCGCGCTCATGTCGTTGGCGACGGCCCCCAGATCGGATTCGGCAACCCCGACGATCGCGGCGAAGCCACGTTTCAGGCCCTCCGTCACGCCGTCTCCCCCACGGAACCGGTCCCCCTGGGTCTAATCCCGGAGCGGGGCTCCGGGCTCTGCCCGAGGGCAGGCTGCGGGCTATCGACCCACGGCACAAAGACCGGGTAGGCCGGCTCGTCACCGCCGGGACGGTGGACGCGAAACCTGACCCGCATGCCGATCTTGACCGCCTCGGGCGCGATGTCCTCGACCCGGCTCATCAGCCGAAAGCCCTCGTCACAATCAATGAGGGCGACGTTATAAGGTACGCCTTCGCGCGGATGGGTGACGGTCGTCGCATAGACGGTGCCGAAGCCGGCGCTGACCCGCCATTCGAGCCGGTCGCTGCCAGTGAACGGGCAGATGACACGCGGGTAGAACACCGCCCTAGCCGCCTCCGGGCTCCACTGGTAAGCCAGCTCGCCGCGTTCGAGGTGCGCCTGATAAAGCGCCAGAGGTGATTCCGTTATCCGCTCCATCGCCCGCTCCGGTTCCCCCGACGCATTCTGTCGGCTCGAGGGGTCTCCAGCAAGGGGCCCCGATTTTGCGGTATTGTGGGCAAGCTCGTCGCGCAAGGCTATGAGGTCGCGATCGACCTCGGGGCTTGACGCCGGGTGGCTGGTAGCGGTTTAGATCGGCCTTCGCTGCCCCGTGTCCAACCGGATGGGAAAACAATGCCGATAGTCACCTATGTACATCCAAACGGGGCGCGTGAAGTGCTCGATGTTCCGCTTGGCACCAGCGTCATGCGCGCCGCCATTGTCAACGGCATCGATGGCATCGTTGCCGAGTGCGGCGGCGAGATGATGTGCGCGACCTGCCATGTCTATGTCGAGCCGGACCAGCTCGATCGCACTCCGGCCCAGTCGGATGACGAGAAGGCGATGCTCGAATTCACCGCGAGCGAGCGCAAACCGAATAGCCGGTTGAGCTGCCAGTTGGTCGCAACCCCCGAATTCGACGGTCTCGTCGTTTATCTGCCAGAGACGCAGGTTTAATGGCGGCTCCGGTCGTCGCCATCGTCGGTGCCGGCCAAGCCGGTTTCCAGGCTGCCGCGTCCTTGCGCGACGCCGGCTTCCCCGGTCGCGTCGTGCTGGTCGGCGACGAGCCAGTCCTGCCCTATCAGCGGCCGCCGCTGTCGAAATCCTACCTCGCCGGTCAATCGGAGGCCGACGATTTGTGGCTGCGGGCGGCCGAGTTCTACGCCAAGCAGCAGATCGATCTTGTCTATGGTGACCGTGTGACGGCGATAGATCGCGAACGCCGTCGCGTCCATCTGGCCTCGGGAACCGAGTTCGTGTGGGACCATCTGGTGCTCGCTACCGGCGCCCGTTGCCGGCCACTCCCCGTGCCCGGATCCGAGCTTGACGGCGTATTGGCGTTGCGCACCCTCGCCGATGCAGACGCGCTGCGGCAACGGCTCAGCGACGCGGGAGAGGTAGCGGTTATCGGCGCCGGTTTCATCGGGCTGGAATTCGCAGCTGTCGCGATCGCCTGCGGTGCCCGCGTCCATATTATCGAGATCACGCATCATCCGATGGGCCGGGTCGTTTCCGAGCCGGTGTCGAGGTTTTTTACCGAAGCACATATCGGCTGGGGCGCCGAGATCTCGCTGGGCACCGGGGTGACCCAAATCCTTGGCGCGAGTGGCAGGGTCGCCGGTGTCGAGACGAGCGATGGCCGGCGCATCCGCGCCAAGTTGGTACTGATCTGCATCGGCGTGGTCCCGAATGCCGAGCTCGCCCGCGATGCCGGTCTCGACGTCGATAACGGCATTGTTGTCGACGAATGGCTATTGACCGGCGATCCGGCGATCTCCGCCATTGGCGATTGCGCCAATTTCCCGACCCCTTTCGCTGCCGACCGCGTTCGCCTCGAATCGGTGCAGAACGCGGTAGACCAGGGGCGCTGCGTCGCCGACCGTCTCGTCGGCCGGGTGGGGCCATACCAAAAGGTGCCGTGGTTCTGGAGCGACCAGGGCGATTTGAAATTGCAGATCGCCGGCATAACGACGGGACACGAGACATCGGTTCTACGAGGCGATCCGGCCAATCGCAATTTCTCGGTATTCTGCTTCCGCGGCGGGCGGTTGATCGGCGTAGAATCGGTCAACCGGACCGCCGACCACGTCGTCGCACGCCGGTTATTGGCGGGCGACCCTGGGCTGTCGCCGCAACAGGCGGCCGATGAACGCTACGACCTCCGCGCCCACGCTCGCAAGTTGCCGGCGCGTTAGCATGTGTGCGCTGGGTGCCTATGACTGTCACGGGAGGAGGAGCGAATGGCAACGAAACCCTACATCATCGCGCTGGAGGAGCATTACTTCGACCCGGAGGTGAAGCGACACATCTCCGGACTGGACGCAACCAATGTGCCCCGGATCGTCGAGCGCCTCGACGATGTCGGCGAGCTGCGATTGCGGGAAATGGACGAGGCCGGCATCGACATGCAGGTCTTGTCGCATGCCAATCCCGGATTACAGAAGATCGATGCCGAGTCTGCAGTCGGGCTGGCACGCGGCGCCAACGATCGGCTCTATGAAACGGTCCGCGCGCATCCCGACCGGTTCGCCGCCTTTGCCGCAATACCTACTCCCAATCCGAAAGCGGCAGCCGACGAGCTGGAGCGTACCGTCACCAAGCTCGGCTTCAAGGGTGCGCTGGTAAACGGTCTGACCAACGGGCTCTTCCTCGACGACAAGCGGTTCTGGCCGATTTTCGAGCGCGCACAAGCGCTCGACGTACCGCTCTACATGCACCCCTCGATCCCGCACCCGGCCGTCATCGAGACCTACTACAAGGATTATGTGGCGCAATACCCCTCGCTGCTGCGCGCCGCTTGGGGCTTTACGGTCGAGACCGCAACGCAGGGCATTCGTCTGGTGTTGAGTGGGGTGTTCGACGCTTACCCCGGTCTCAAGATCATTCTTGGTCACCTCGGGGAGGGACTGCCGTTCTATCTCTGGCGCATCAATATGGGCCTGGCGCGCGACGGCAGGGGCGGCAAGGGCTTCCGCGACACTTTCTGCGAGCACTTCTACATCACGACCAGCGGTTTCTTCTCCGACCCGGCCCTGCTGTGTTGCGTGATGGAAATGGGGATCGACCGGATCATGTTCTCGGTCGACTATCCCTTTGTCGACAACCCGCCTGGAACGAAATGGACCGAAACTCTGCCGCTATGCGCCGAGGACAAAGAGAAATTATTGAACGGCAATGCCAAGCGGTTGTTGAAGATCGGTTAACGCCGCACAAGAAAACTCCCACCGACTGATTCTTGGCGCGGCGGTTCTTTCTTCTACCTGCAGAATACGGGTCGGCCGGCACGGTGATATACCTTCACCGCGCCCAATCGCCCCAAATCCGGTCGGCGTCAGCCGGTCATTGCTGCCTGCTCTGATCCCGATGAAGGCAGGTGCCAGCGCTGATCGCGGTTTTCGAGCCGGCCGGCACGGCGATGACGTTGCAGTGCAATGCCAAGATGGTTCGGCCGGACCGCCATGCCGAATTCCCGTGACAAATGGCTGAGGATATCGTTCGCAGTCGCACCTTGAGGATGCGCCTTGACGGCATGCAGAGTGGCATCGCTCAGCGACACGCTCGGCGCCGGCTTTCCGCCACGCGCTCTGCGTTGCCCGCCGGTGGGTGCTGGTGCAGTTCTCGCCGGGCGTCCCCGACGCCGTGATGCGGCCGTAGGGGCGCTCCCGCCGAATCGCGTCAGAACGCGCTCGGCGACTTCCAGCTCATTGAGCTGATCAGCCAGCTTCGTCCGTTCGACCTCGACCCGCGCTAGCCGCTCGGAAATCCGCTGCTTTTCCTGTCCGATCTCGTCCAATGTCGCCATCTGGTCTATCCCTCCTTGTCTCCCAATAGCGAACCCGACACGCTATTGTGCCGATATTCTCCGATAAATGGAGGATTAGCGCACCGAAAAAAGGCCGAAGACAAGAAATTATTACTGTTTGATGGCGATGCAGCGGCCTTGCCGCACTGCGGTGATCACGGCGGCTACGAATCGCGCCGCCGCTCACCGGCAATAACGTGCCCTCGTCAGATCCCGGAGGGGGACCGCGAGGGTACAGACGAGATTAAATGACGCCTTCCTGACGCAGAGCCTTCACCTCACCTGCGCCAATCCCGAGCCAGTTGTTTAGAACCTCGGCACTGTCTGCACCGAGTGCCGGCGATCCTTTCAGCCGCACGGTCCTCCCGTCGACCCGCACTGGCCAGGTCGCCATCTTGTAGTCGCCGTTGTGGTGATGGACGGTCTGCATGATGCCGCGCTCCTCGAAGCTCGGCTCGTTCTGCAATTCCATCGTGTCGAATACGGCCCCGGATGGCACCCCGACGGCAATGAGTTGCTCCATCGCCTCGCGCTTGTCGTGCTGATGCGTCCACTCGCCAATGATCGCGTCGAGCTCCTTTTCGTTCTTGACACGGGCGTCGCCGGTCGCGAAGCGCGGGTCGTCGATCAATTCCTCACGGCCGATCAGTTTCATCAGGCGCGACCAATGCTCGGGATTGGCCCGGCTGGTTGTCAGGTAGACATAGTCGTTGGGGCCGCCGCCCTTGGCCGGGTAGAGCCCCGACGGGGCGTTATTGCCGCCGCCCGACTTGGCGCCGTTGCGCCGCGCTGCTCTGCCGGTGCGGGCCATCGTGGCAAAGCAGGTGCGCATGTAGTGGATCATCGCGTCCTGCATCGCCACCTGTAGCCGCCTTCCCTGGCCGGTGCGGTTGCGCTCGTGCAAGGCGCCGAGAATGGTGGCTGCCATCAGCATGCCGGTGCCGGTATCGCCAAAGCTGAGGCCCGGTTTGACCGGCGGACGGTCGGGCTCGCCGGTGACACTGATCGGGCCGCCGGCGGCCTGCGCGATCATGTCGAAGGCCAGCCCCTTCTCGTGCGGGCTGCCGCTGCCGAAGCCTTTGATCTGGCAATATATGATGCCGGGGTTGAGCTTCTTGACCGAGTCATAGTCGAGGCCTAGGCGCTCGATCGTGCCGGGCGCCATGTTTTCGACCGTGACATCGGCCTTCTTCAGCATTTCCTTGACGATATCGAGCCCCTTCGGCGATTTCAGGTTGATCGCCAGCGACTTCTTGTTGACGTTGAATTGGTGGAAATACCAGGGATCGTCGTCGGGCTTGCCGGGCCGCAGCCGGCGGCCGGGATCGCCCCGCCCCGGGTTCTCGATCTTGACCACCTCGGCGCCGAACCAGGCCAGCACCTCCGTAGAGGTCGTGCCCGCCTCGAACTGGGTAAAATCGACTACTTTGACGCCTTGCAGAAAGTTGAAGTCCTGTGTGATGTCGCTCATGGTTCGCTCCTCCCGTTGGGCGCAAATACTGGGCACAGCCTGCGCCTTCCCGCGTCGTATCGCAACGCCTTCCCTGTGCCTGTCACGCCAATGTCAGAAAGCGTAGGGCGGAAAAGCGTAGCGTATTCCGCCACGACCGTTGCCGGCGGGCGCTGCACATCCTCCTACCGATTCAGAGCCGCTCGCCCGCCTGTTGCGGCTCATCGCTGCCGCCCCTCCATTCCGCTGGATACAGCCCGCTGGCTACGCACCGATGAAACGACGAATGCGGCCAATCCACTGGGTGCTCCACGAAGCCGTGCTTGACCGGATTGAAATGCGTGTAGTCCATGTGAGCCGCGAAGTCCCGATCGTTGCGTATCGTGTGCTCCCAATAGCGCCGCTGCCAAATGCCGCGTTCGCCCCGGCTGGTCATGACGGGTGATCGCGGCTCGCCGATGGGCAAAGATTTTGCAAAAGCGGTCTTGATCGCGCGCCACCGACCGGGGAAGTCGGCATCACCTTGCGGCAAGGTCCACAGACAGTGCATGTGGTCGGGAAGGACTACCCAGGCGTCGATGCGGAAAGGTGCGCGGACGCGCACCTGCCGAACCGCGTCGCGCAACACGTCGATTCTGTCACCAAGAGATCCGAACGGCGGTCGAGCAGCTTCACCGTAAAGCAGCTTCACCGTAAAGAAGATGGTTCCACCCGGAATCCGGTTGCGGCGATAATCCGGCGTGCAGGGAGTATGCCCGGGCGTGGAGAGAGGCGGAATGCGCTCGGCTTTTCCGCCCTACGCTTTTCTTCTTTCTCAATCGGGCGTTGGAGACAACTATGGTTTCGGCGGATGCGCCCGCACGAATTCCTCGTTGACGTCGGCGCCCCAGCCCGGCCCCTTCGGGAGTACGAGGTCGCCGTTCTCGATGACGGGTGGCACGGTGACGATGTCGTCCTTCCAGGTTACGTCGTCGATGTCGATCTCCATGACTTTGAAGTTGGGCGCCACGGCGCACATATGCGCGCTGATCAGCGAGCCGAGATGGCCGTTGAAATTATGCGGCGCGACATTGACCTCGTAGGCCTCGGCCATGGCCGCGATCTTCAGCGACTCGAGGATGCCGTTCCATGCGACGTCGATGATCGCGTAATCGACCGATTGGTTCTCGAAATACGGCCGGAACTGGCGCCTGCCGTACAATGATTCGCAGGACGAGATCGGCGTGCGGGCGGAGCGGCGGATCAATGCCAGTCCGGCCGGGTCGTAGAGGTCGATCTCGAGCCACACCAGGTCGAGCGGCTCCAATGCCCGCGCGAGCTTGATGTAGCCGTCGATCTTGTAATTGAAATTGGTGTCGAGATGGAGCCCGACATCGCGACCGGCACCGCGGCGGAATGCTTCCAATTGCGCGACGGCGGCGTCGACGATGCGGTGGTCGACATTGAGCTCGGGAAAGCCCGGGGGGTTGCCGGTGCCGGGGCCGTACATATAGGGTTTGTCGCGGTCGAAGCGGATGAGGTTGGTCTTGAGCCCCTTGAAGCCCCGGCGTTTGACCTCTTCACCGAGTGCCACGATGTCGTCCAGCGAGCGCACAGGGTCGACCCCGGCCCATTCCCGGATCCGCTCGGCATGGCGGGCGCGGTAGGTGCCGCAATGCGACCAATAGAGCTGCAATCGGTCGCGCACCGGCCCACCAAGCATCTCATAGACCGGCACGCCCAATGCTTTGGCCTTGATGTCGACGAGCGCATTCTCGATCGCGGCGATCGCCATCTGATTGACCCCGCCGGCGGCCTGTCTGGTCGCGGCGTAGAGATAGGTACTGTGGCGCTCGACCGGCCGCGGATCCTGCCCGATCAGCCGCTCGGCGAGCTTGCGGATGACCGCGGTCAGCCCTTGCGCACCGTAGCCTTCCATATACTCGGACCAGCCGACGATGCCCTCGTCAGTGGTGATCTTGAGGAATGAATTCACCCGCCAGCCGGCATCGCAGTGCAGGTCTTCGACCTTGACGATCTTCATCGGCGTTTCCTCGCAGCTCTGTGGACCGGTTCTACAACTGCGCAACACCTGCCCGGGCGCAGTCTTCGTCCTGTTGTGAGGTGCCGCCTCCAACCCCGCAGGCGCCCTCGACGATGCCGTTGCGGATGATCGGCACCGCTCCCTGGCCCATGATCATGTGCCCGCCTGACGCTGCCGCAATCCCGCGCGGAGTGGGCTGGTCGGCGCGCTCCGCCATCTCGCCGCTCGGCCGGCCGAAAGCAGCCGAGGCGACCGCCTTGCCCTGGCTGCCGTAAGCGCTCGCCCAGATGGCATTGTCCATACGCTGCAATGCGATCAGACGGCCGCCGCTGTCGCAGACGGCGGCACTGATCTTGATGTTGAGCTCCTGCGCCTTGGCCAGGGCGGCCCGAATGATGCGATTGGCTTCTTCGAGTGTCAGACTCATGGATCTTTCCTCCCCAAAAAGGTCTCGTCACAGTTATAGCGGTGTCGTGGGCCTTGGGTATAGCCGATTGCGGCGAGCTAGAGTGCTGGCAGGCATGAGGCACGACTTCCAAAGCCTTTGCCGTGGCTGGTTGAAGCGCCCACAATCGCGCGTTCATCCGCGGGTTGTGGAGGTAGGCGCTATATGAGGACCCTGTTTCTTGGTCATTCGCCGCGACGGTCGCGCCGCGCATCCTCGCCAAGGTGAAGACGCCGCTCGAGACCGAGATTCTCGACGATGTGGGCAATGCGGGCCGTCTTACTCTGCTATTGTCAGATGCGGAAATCGTGGTGGGTCATATCTGGCGCGCAGGGTTTCCGCCCGCGCCCCGGGTTCGGCTGATTCAATCGGTCGCCGCCGGGCTAGACCTCCTGGACACCGGCGCGGTGCCAAAAGGGGTCACAATTTGCAATGTATTCGGCCACGAGCCAGCGATCGCCGAATAGGTCATCATGACAATGCTCGTCCTCACCGATCGACTGTTCGAGGCGGTAACGGCGTTCCGCACCGGCTCGTGGAGCGCGAGCCCGCAGTTTGGCGGCGGCTCTCCACATGGCGAGGTGTTGGGCCTCACGATCGGGATCATCGGCTATGGCCGGATCGGGCGCGAAGTGGCGCAACGCGCGGCGGGGCTCAAATGCCGCGCCCTCGCCGCCAACCGCAGTCCAGTCGCCGCCTCTGCGCCGGCTGAAACCGTCTTTCCTCTCGCCGAACTCGATCGCATGCTGCCGCTGTGCGACACGGTCCTCATCGCTGCGCCCTGGCGCCGGAAACGAAAGGGCTGATCGACGCCCGCCGCCTCGCTTTGATGAAGGCGGGCGCGATGCTGATCAACGTCGCGCGAGCGGCAATCGTAGACGAGGACGCGCTCTACGCCGCGCTCAGAAACGGCCAACTTGGCGGCGCCGCGCTTGACGTATGGTGGCAATACCCCACTCCCGCCGAGCCGAACCGTCGACCATCCCGCCGCCCCTTTCACGAACTGCCCAATGTGCTGATCACGCCGCATTCTTCGAGCGCCACGGACGTCGCCGCCGATCGCCGCTGGAGCGTAGTGGCCGCCAATCTCGATCGCTTCGCGCGTGGCGAGCCGCTCGAGAACGTAGTGCTTCAAACCTGACCGGGGTCCTGCGACCGTTGTTTTATGAGTATGCGCCCCCAACCTACCAGTGAGACATGTCCGCCTGGTTTGGCATGCGGCCTTGTGGCGCGAACCTATCGATCGCCTGGAAGCACGCGCGACAGCTCGGAAATCAGATCAGCCGCCGCCACGCCGGTCAAACGCGACAGGTTGTCGACAGCCTGCGGGCCGAGCGCCTGATGCAGCTGATCCGGTGTGATCGGTTGGTTTTGTCCCGATCCGATCCACGAGTTGATGATGTCGCCGTGTCCGCTTTGTTGAAAGCGCTGCGTCGTACCGAAATATTCCAAAGCTTGGCGGTTGGCGAATTCGAGATCACCGGCCGGTGTCATGAGAGCGCAGGGGGCCGGAAGGCCATCGACGATTGATTGAAAACGGCTCTCGCGAGCACGCCGGCTTTCCTCACTCCGCCTTCGGTCCTCAATATCGGTGCTCATTCCGCACCATTTGACGATCTGTCCGGACGCGTCGGCCAACGGACAAGTACGGAAGAGAAACCAGCGATACTCTCCATCGAAGTGCCGGAGGCGCGCCTCCATTTCACCGGGCTCGCGGGCAGCCAGAATGGATCGCCAGCGTTCGAGCAGCTCGGGCAGGTCTTCGGGGTGGATCGCAGCCTGCCACCCCTGGCCATAGGCTTCGTCAACGCTAAGGCCGGTGTATTCGCACCAGCGTTGATTGAGGAAGTCAATGCGCCCGTCAGGGAGCGCAGTCCATACCAATCCGAGAAGCGCATCGACGACTTGGTTGAGCTGGTTCTCCATACCGGTCCTTTTTGAACACCGTCGGAGGAGCTATGTTTCTCGCGACTGCTCAGTTTCACCGTCTCGGGACCCCCATTCGCCCCACTGGCCAGACCGGGAGTTCGGGCCCTCTTGCCTCCGCAGCAGAACGCTCGCTAATCCGAGGCCGCGTACCGATTTTGGGTTAGGCTAGACCCCGCCGATCTGCTGCCCGTTGGAATCAGATCGCGTTGGGACTGTATTTCTCGCGAGAATAGAGGCCGCCGTCGAGGCTGCCAAACGCGCAATCCGGTCACACCCGATCCCAAAACTTATCGTTGGCTCGCCGCCACTCTCGGCCAGCTCGGTCGAAGCGAAGAGGCGAAGAAAGCGCTGGAAGGCCGTTGCGATCGCACCAGCGGCTTTCGCCATGTATGTCCGCGGGCGCCCGCCTTGGATGCGGCCGCAAGATCATCTGTCAGGGTCTCCTCGAAATTCGGATTGGGGTGCAGCAGAAGACAGCAGCTGAAGAATATTGCTCGACCACTCCGGGTATATCGGATCCGAACGAGGATTCACGCGTCCGAAAGCCACCAGGCAGCGTTACCGCTCCCCGACAAGCCCTCGATCGCGGTGCTGCCGTTCGCCAATATGAGCGGCGATCCGGAGCAGGACTATTTCGCCGACGGAACGGTCGAGGAGATCATCACCGCGCTCTCGCGCATCAAATGGCTCTTCGTCATCGCTCGCAACTCGAGCTTCACCTACGAGGGCCAATCGGTCGATGTGAAGCAGGTCGGGCGAGAACTCGGCGTCCGCTATCGAAGAGGTTCCAGCGTTCGCGCCGGCCTATCGAACTCTGGCAGCCTGCTTCGGGCATCTGGGCGGGCTTGGCGAAGCGAAATCGATCATCAAGCGGCTGGTGTCCCTCACCCCGTAGTTGTGCCGACTACGAATCCGTTTGGGAACCCGGAGTATAGCGAACTTTACCTTTCGGGCCTGCGCCTGGCGGCCGGAGAGATGACATGAGCCAGACCCGCCGCCACGCCGCGATCCTCGCTGCCGATGTGCCGGGGTATTCGCGCCTCACGGGGGCGGGCAAGCGGGTCAAGGTCTAGCTTCCAGATCGGACTGCCGAAATGCTGGAGAACGCTTCTCCACCCCTAAGAGCGGCTTCTTCTCGAGCGTGTGGACGCGATCCGAAGTACTGCGCCTATCTTCGCTACCAAGTCGGCCACACTGAATGGTTTTCGGAGAATATGATCTGAAGTGGTTTCTGCGGTGAGGACCGCTGTGTCGGCAAAACCGGTCACAATCAGAATGGGCAAGCCGGGCCGCCGGAGCCGACCAAGCCGGGCAACCTCGAGACCGTCCATGCCGGGCATGACATAGTCCACGATCATGAGATCGACCCGGTCGCCCTCCCGGTCTAGACGGTCGAGCCCCTCTCGTCCGCCGGCCGCCTCGATGACATCGTGGCCCGCATATCGGAGCATCTCGGCCGTGGCCGCTCGCGCCTCGCTATCGTCGTCGACGAGGAGGACGATCGCCTTTCGGGAGTCGACTGTTCCGGTATCGGGGCACGACGCGGTCGGTTCAGTCGGAACCTCCGTCCCGGAGATGAGCCTGTCGTTGGCACGAGGTAGATAGACGCTGACGGTCGTTCCCTTTCCGGGACACGTCTCAATTCTCACCCCCCCTCCCAACTGCTTTACGACGCCAAGCACCTGCGATAGGCCGAGGCCAGATCCCTTGCCGACCTCCTTCGTCGTGAAGAACGGGTCGAATACCTTGTCGAGAATTTCGATCGGGATTCCGGTACCGGTGTCCGAGATAGAACACATAATGTAATCACCGGGTGGCGGCTCCTCGGGGTGGTCGGGCGCGCCGACTGTAACGTCCGCGGTTCCGATCGTGATGGTCCCCCCGTCAGGCATTGCGTCCCGAGCATTGATCGCCAAGTTCAGAATGACGAGCTCAATCTGGCTCGGATCAGCGAGTGCGAGTGAGAGGCGATCAGAGCGAACGACGTTGATCCTGTTGGTTGCGCCGATGGCGCTTTGGAGCAAGCTGCTCATTCCGGCTATAAGTCGGTTGAGATCAACCGCGGCCAAGGCCATTGGCTGCTGACGCGAGAAGGCGAGGAGTTGCGTAGTGAGGCGTGCGCCTCGCTCGGCGGCCGAACTTGCGGCAGCAAGTAGGCGCACCAAGGGCTGATCGGCAGCGCCGAGCCGCGCTCCGAGCATTTCGAGGTTGCCGAGAATCGCTGTCAGCAAGTTGTTGAAATCGTGCGCTATCCCGCCAGTAAGTTGACCAACCGCCTCCAGTTTCTGTGCTTGATGAAGCTGGTCTTCGATTTGTCGCATTTCGGTAATGTCGCGTGCAGTAGCAATGATAAAGGCCTCGCCTTCGCGCTGCTCCGGGACGAAAACGAACATTACGTCGATCATCCTCGTCACGCCGGCCATCGTGCGTCGGGCGATGTAGCGTTGGTTCTCACCGGTCCGCAAGCAGGCGCGCATATGCCTGAGCGGCAGCTGAGCCGGCTCGACCCCCAGCACCTCCTCGAGCCTGCGCCCGATTACCTGATCGCGCTTCAATCCGTAGGCCCGTTCAGTAGCGGGGTTCAGGTCTTCGTAGACGAACGTTCCATCTGTCGTCGCGCGGAACAGCGTGAGCCAGTCAGGTGAATTGTTGAAATGGGCTTGCAAGCTTGCCTGGCTGGCGGAGAGTTGGAGCGTCCGTTCCTCGATCCGCTGCTCAAGTAATTCGTTCGCCTGCCGCAACACTTCCTCGGCTTGCCTGCGTTCATCGATGTTCTCGATGCTGCCCAAGGTGTAGAGCCTGCCGTCCTGACTCCGTATAGGACAGACGTCGATCTTTACCCAGACCGGTTCGCCGGATTTGCGTACGAAGCGTTCCTCCAGTTGGAAGTGCGGGGTCGCTCCAGCCGCGGCGGCACGACCCCGGCGTGCGCACTCTTCCCGGTCATCCGGATGAACAACGTCGAGGTAGGAAAGCCGGGTAAGTTCCTCGGCCGTGTATCCGAGCATTTGACAGAGCGCCGGGTTCACCTCTCGCAAGCGCCCATCAAGATCAGCTGTCGCCATTCCGAGCGGGTTCTGCTCGAATACCCGCCGGAACCTTTCCTCGCTGTCGCGCAGCGCCCCTTCAGCGCTTTTCCGATCGGAGATGTCTCGCCAATAGATACCTATTAAGCCCGCTTGGATCGGGCAGACACGCACCCACAGCCAAAGTCCACCTATCAGTGAGAACGTCTCGCAGTCAGCTCGGCTGCCGGATACAATAGCGCGGCGGAGCAGCTTCTCGGCCGCCATGCCTATCATTTTCGGGGACCAGTCCCAGAATAAGCCGTTCGTCATCTTCTTTGATGTCGATCCCCACATCTCAGCCGCGCGCGAGTTGACGTAAACAATTCGCGAGTCTCTATCGATGGCGCAAAAGCCGTCTCCGATAGTTTCGAGGATTTCCGACGCGCGGCTACCAAATGTTGATTCGTTTGTTTGGACACCGTCTTCACGGTATGGGAGCGATTTCATAAACCGACTTCCCGCCATTCCTCCGTGTTTCTGGCGTCTACCTTATATACGAATACCCAACCTGTCCATTCCTCTAACGATTATAAGACGCAAATCACCTGGAGTTCGACAGCGTCGACGCAGTCAATGAGCTATTGCGGATCCTCGTAATCGGACTGCGGAACCGGCTGTTCTCGCATCAGGAAAGAAGACGCCACTCCGATTGGTTCGTCGAGATCCGGAGACGAGGGAGGCTTGACTCATGTAGCCCTAATTCGCCGAGAGGAGCTGGAAGGTTTCGCCGAGGGGCTGTTTGGAGCAGAGGAAAGCCTCGAACTTCCGGAATGAGCACATCGCGCGCTCGGAGCTACGCGCGATTTTCGATGGCCCCCACGAGCTCTCTGCTAACCTGGTAAAGTCCGTAATGGCCGATTACATCGCGCAGATCCGCCGCAGCGTGCGAGAGCTGACGAAGAAGGCCGGTGAACGTGAGAGCCACGGGTGGTCTTGTCCTGCACGCGCGCCCGGCGCCAATTGCCAATTATTGAACTGTGTGCCGACCACGAAATCGGCCCGCCGCTGATCGCAATACCTGGCGAAGGCTGTTCTTTCGCCCGATGGTTTTCCGACCAACTGATGGATCAAGTGGATGTAGTGGATGTGCTTCTGATCAATGCGCAGGAACTGTCAGGAAACTTATCGTTGTGACACTCTCTAAGAATCGGTTGGGAAGAGGTCCACTTGATGCACCACATCCACCAATTCTGCCCTGGTCCGGACCGCGCGCGCGAACACTCCCTGTGTTACGCTGGCCGATCGGCTTGAGTCCTTGCCCGGTATGAACCCCGTTCGCTCCCCATCGCACATCACAAGGTAATGAGAGGACATGAGCAAGGCTTTCGTCAGGGAATCGGATGAAGAGGAACACAGGCCCGAGGAACCGGATGCGCTTCCGGTCGGTTTCAAGAACTACATGACGCCGCAGGGGTATCGCCAACTGCAGGAGGAGTTACGAACGCTGCTTCGAGTCGAGCGCCCGAAGGTAGTGGATGTTGTGTCCTGGGCAGCAGGGAACGGCGATCGATCAGAAAATGGCGATTACATTTACGGTAAACGCCGTCTGCGTGAGATTGATCGGCGAATACGATTTCTTTCCAAGCGGTTGGAAACCGCTCAAGTGGTCGACCCCACACAGCAGAAAAACTTGGATCA
>Ga0207693_10001673_pt1 | contig 19538 bp, 20 predicted proteins | sample LARL81metaG_FD_184347 | JGI IMG/M metagenome (GOLD analysis project Ga0207693, IMG submission 184347) | Corn, switchgrass and miscanthus rhizosphere microbial communities from Kellogg Biological Station, Michigan, USA - LAR L8-1 metaG... | ecosystem: Host-associated > Plants > Roots >...
AATGCCGCGGGTTTTAGTTTCTTGCCGTCGACGGCGACCGGATCGCCGCGCTCGAAGTCGATGGTGATATACGCCGGCCGCTCCGACGCCTTTTCCGGATCCGCAGTGCGCGAATAGACATAGCCCGGGACTTCGCCGGCCGGATCCTCCAGCACTTTCCCCTCGGACGAGGTGTGCAACAGATTGGCGTCGGTCGAAAACGGCGCTTCGCCGCGTTTGTCTTTGGCGATCGGGATTTGATTTTTTTCGGCGAACGCGATCAGCGCCTCGCGCGACTTGAAATCCCATTCGCGCCACGGCGCGATGACCGTGACGTCGGGCTTGAGCGCGTAATAGGACAGCTCGAAGCGCACTTGGTCGTTGCCCTTGCCGGTCGCGCCGTGGGCAACCGCATCGGCGCCGACCTTCTCGGCGATTTCGATCTGCCGTTTGGCGATCAGCGGCCGGGCAATCGAGGTGCCGAGCAGATATTGGCCCTCATAGAGCGCATTGGCCCGGAACATCGGGAACACATAGTCGCGCACGAACTCTTCGCGCAGGTCCTCGATGAAGATGTTTTGCGGCTTGATGCCGAGCGTGAGCGCTTTCTGGCGCGCCGGTTCGAGCTCGTCGCCCTGGCCGAGATCGGCGGTAAAGGTGACGACCTCGCAGCCATAGGTCGTCTGCAGCCATTTGAGAATGATCGACGTGTCCAGCCCGCCAGAATAGGCCAGCACCACTTTCCGCACGTCTTTCTTGCTCACGCCGTCCGCGGGCATGGGAAAACCGATAAAGTTAGCGCCGTTTCGTGTTTGCCGCCCAACGCGCGCGGACTATAGGCGCCGGCCGCTTGCGCGCAAGCACTGTCTCATCAAGAGGCTTTTTTCCATCGCCCGGCGAGCCGTCCGGCCAGACCGGACAGCCACTCGCCTTTTTCGCCGAGCCAATGCTCCAGCGCCTTCTCATCCAGCCTTGTGGCCGGCCAGCGATAGATCAGCCCGTGCGCGGTCCAGATCACGAGATACATCAGCACGCCGGCAAAGACGACGTCGGAGAAAAAATGCGCGCCGGCCGCCATGCGGAAGGCGCCGAGCGCGACGCCAAACACAAGCGCCGCGCCATAAGCGACGGCTTGCAACGGCGGCGGCGCCAGCGCCGCGGGCGCCAGTGTCCAGAACGCCCCGGACGGCTCGCCGGCGACAAAGGAGCAATTGTTCGGGCAATCGCCGCGCGGGTCCCACCATGGCTCGAAGCGATAGTCGCCGCCGAATTGCTGGACGTCGATCGGCCGCGGCCGCCCCCAATGGTCTTTCAAAACAATATTGGTCAAAAGCCCTGGGCCGAGCGCCAATGTCGCGATCAAAAACAGTGCGGCGCGCGCCTCGATCAGCATCGGGCGATGCGGCCGGATCAATTTCAGGACAACAGCGAGAAATGCCGGCAGCGCCAGTAGCGCGATCAGGATTCGCGCTGCGGTGCGCGCGTGCTGCACCCATGGCTGCGCATTGACGACGAACAGGTGCCGCGCCGTATCGAAGCTGAGTGCGGCGAGGTCGAGATCGAGCTGCGGATCGACGGCGCAGAGGAGCCCGAACACAAAGCCGATGGCAAGCGCCGTGATCAGGGCGGCACGGGTCATACTCTTAACTCACGCTCTCATTTTCACGCCCCGGCGCGGCGGCCGGCAATGAGCCAATAGACAAGCCCGCCGGCAATTCCCGCGGCGGCAAAGACTTCGCGATTGCGGGCGAGATCGCCGTCGGACGAGGCGATATAGCCGGCAAAATCGAGGCCGTAGGCCATGGCGAGCGACAGCGCGGCGCCGATGACGCCGTACACGACCGCCGAGCGCAGCGCCAGTCCTTCCGCCAGCGCGATCACCAGCATCGCCGGCAGAAAGCCGACCGAGAAGATGATGATCGCCGCTATGCCGGTGACCGACCACAAGGCGATCGACTCCGCGGCGTCCGCGTGCGGACCAAGCGGCGCCATCACCTCGTTCCAGTTCGGGGCGAGGCTGCCGAGCGTGAGCACCAGCGAAGCGGCGATGCAGGCGAGCACATAGCCGAGAAACGCCATCATGATGCGCGCGATCACAGACATAGACCGATTACAGACATGGGCCGATCACAGACATGTGGCGATTACAGACATGTGGCGATTATAGACATGGGGGCCGGCTGGTTGGTCAGTCGGTCATCGCCATGGCGCGCAGCGCCAGGCGTTCGCGCGCCGATAGTTTTTCGCTCGCGCTTTTCAGCTGGCCGCAAGCGGCGAGAATATCGCGCCCGCGCGGCGTGCGCACCGGCGAGGCATAGCCGGCGGCGAAGACCACTTCGGAGAATTTCTCGATTTGGTCCCAATCGGAGCATTCGTATTTTGTCCCGGGCCAGGGATTGAATGGAATCAGGTTGATCTTGGCGGGAATGCCCTTAAGCAGCCGCACCAGCGCCTTGGCGTCGGCAAGTGAGTCATTGACGCCTTTGAGCATCACATATTCGAAGGTGATGCGCCGCGCATTCGACAGGCCCGGATAATTCCGGCACGCCTCCAGCAATGCGGCAATCGGATATTTGCGGTTGAGCGGGACCAATTGGTCACGCAGTTCGTCGGTGACCGCATGCAGCGAGACCGCCAGCATGGAGCCGATTTCGGCGCCGGCGCGGGCGATGTTTGGCACCACGCCCGATGTCGAGAGCGTGATGCGGCGCTTGGAAATGCTTAAACCCTCGCCGTCGGCGATGACGTTAATGCCATCGCGGACCGCCTCGAAATTGTAAAGCGGCTCGCCCATGCCCATCATCACGACATTCGACACGAGGCGCCGTCTTTCACCTCCCGCTGCAAGGGGAAGGTCGGACGGCGCAGCCGTTCGGGTGGGGGTCCCTTGACCCCTCCCCAAATCGCCTTCGGCGATTTGTCCTTCCCCTTTCAGGGGAGGGTATGACTCGCCGGTGGAGGCCCAGTCGCCGAGCCGATCGCGCGCGACCACGACCTGAGCGGCGATTTCGGCCGCGGTAAGATTGCGCACCAGCCGCTGCGTGCCGGTATGGCAGAAGCTGCAATTGAGCGTGCAGCCGACCTGGCTGGAAATGCACAGCGTGCCGCGATCGGTCTCCGGAATGTAGACGCATTCGACCTCGTGCGGCGCCTCGGCGCGCTCGCCCGGCAGCTGGATGAGCCATTTGCGCGTGCCGTCGACCGAAATTTGCTCGGCGACGATCGGCGGCCGCGCCAGTGTGAAGCGCCGCGCCAATGCGGCGCGCAAATCCTTCGACAGCGTCGTCATGGCGCCGAAATCTTGCGCGCCGCGCACATAGAGCCAATGCCAAATCTGCTGCACGCGCATCCGGCGCTGGCCCTCGGGCACGCCGACCTCGGCCAAGGCTTGCGCCAGCATAGCCCGCGGCATGCCGACCAAGGACGGCTGCGCCGGCTCCGCATAGCGTTCCAGCGGGCGCTTTTCGATAAAGGCCGTGGCGGTTTCGGTTGCGGCCAAGGAGCTCATTGTGCGCGATCCAGATACGATCAATCGGGGCAAACGCGTGCGCAATGCCCTTAAATAATGGCTCTCCCGCTAACCGCGAGCGCTCGGCGTGCGGACTAAAGCTCCCGCACGCGGCGCGCCGGCACGACGCGGCGGCCTTTATTTACATTCTTGGGCGGTGCGGTCGAGGGCTTGGGCCACGCCTTTGAGCGAAAAGGTATCGGTCGACTGCGTGCCTTTGGCGGAAACGCCCTTGATCACGGCATTATCGCCGCCCCGCATGGTATCGACCATTTTGGCCTCGTCGGTGGCGTTTTTGATCCAGGCGCCGTCCTGTTGGGTGTAGAGCGCGAAACTCGACCCCCCGACCTGTGCGGTGGCCTCGGTACCTGTTTTGAATGGATAGCCGACCACGAGCGAGATCTCGTTGGCCACTTTGTCGGCCGGCCGCGTGGAAATAAACATGTAGACCGGATTGCGCGGCCGGTTCGGCGGATTGGTCTCCGAAGCAGACGGCTTGGCGAGCGCAAAGCAGACTTTCTTGCCGCCCGGTGAGGCCGTGTAGGCGCCCCACATCCCATATTGGCCAAGCAGTTTCGGCTGAACGCCGCCGGCGGCAGCGGCCGCCGGTGAGGCCGGCTTGGCGGCAGGCGCTGCCGGCTTGGCCGCCACCGGCTTGGTCTCAGGATTCGCCGGCTTGGGCTTCGGCTTCGCCGGCGTGGCGGCCGGCGGCGAAGCCGCGGGCGCGGATTGCTGGGCGCGTGCTGGCGCGAGCCAAGCCGCCACCCATGCCGCCGCACCGAGCAGCAAAAGCACACGCCACCGGCGTATCCCCAACCGCCGCATCCGTCGTCGCTGCATCCGGACCTCGCGCGGCAAAGCCCCAAAATCGTGCCAGACAGCATTGATAGCAAACCTTTCGACTTTTATCCAATTTGAACAAGCGAAAAGCTGTGCGCATGCGTCAGTCCAAATGGTAGCGGCGCGCTTTCCTAATCCGCAGTTTTCGTGGTTAGAAAAGCGCGGACCGAAGCCGGTCATGGCAAAAGAAGAGGCAAACTGGATACGAGGAATGAAGGCTGTTCTCTGTACGCATTTTGGGCCTCCCGAGGCGCTGCAACTGGCCGATATCGATGCGCCGCGCGGCGGGCCCGGCGAAGCACTGGTGCGCGTCAAAGCGGTGGCGCTCAATTTTTTCGACACATTGCTCATCGCCGGCAAATATCAGCACAAACCGCCCTTTCCACTTTCCCCGGGCGCGGAATTCGCAGGCTTCGTCGAGAGCGTCGGCAGCGGCGCCGCCGACATCGCGCCCGGCGACCGCGTGATTGGCTATAGCGGCTGGGGTGCCGCGCGTGAGCTGGTTGCCGCCAGCGTGCAGCGGCTCGTCAAAATTCCGGATCGCCTCGATTTCGAACGCGCCGCCGGTCTGACGGTCGCCTATGGGACGACGCTCTATGCTCTGCGTGAGCGCGCCGACCTCAAGCCCGGCGAATCGCTCGTCGTTCTCGGCGCCTCGGGCGGCACCGGGCTGGCAACGATCGAGCTCGGCAAGCTCATGGGCGCGCGTGTCATCGCCTGCGCTTCCTCGGATGACAAGCTCGCCTTCGCGCGCGAGCACGGTGCCGACGAAACCGTGAACTACGAGCGCGAGGATCTGCGCGGCGCGCTTAAAAAACTGGGCGGCGAGCGCGGCATCGACGTGGTTTATGACCCGGTCGGCGGCCGCTATGCCGAGCCGGCGTTGCGCTCACTGGGTTGGCTTGGCCGCTATTTAGTGATCGGCTTTGCCGCCGGCGAAATTCCCAAAATGCCGCTCAACCTCGCGCTTCTGAAAAGCTGCGATATCCGCGGCGTGGCCTGGGGCGCCTGGACCGGCCGCGAGCCGCTGAAGCAACGCGGCTTGATGGCCGACATTCTCAAATGGGCCGGCGAAGGCAAGCTCAGCGCGCACGTGCAGGCGGTCTATCCCTTGTCCGAGACCGCGGCGGCGCTCAAGGTCCTCGCCGCCCGCAAGGCGATGGGAAAGATCGTGCTGCGAGTTTAACCTTCGCGCAGCCGCGCCACCATGCGCCGCGCCGCCTCGCGGTGTTCGGGCTTGATATGCGAGGACATCATCTTGATCGCCATGCCGAGCACGGCGGCATCGTCGGCATAGCCGATGATGGGAAGAGAATCAGGGATTAGATCGTCCGGCACCACAAAATAGACGATCGCGCCGACCAACACCGCCTTGACGTGGACCGGAGTGTTACGGTCGAACGCGCAGTAATGCGCGGTGAGCACGTCTTCAAGAAACGGGACGCCCGCCACTTCGCGCTTGAGCTTGCGCCAGAGTTTTTGGCGCAGCTCGATCTCGTCCGCCGCCATCCGGCGGGTCAGCGCCGCAAAGTCAGGCCAGAAATCCGGCCGAAAATCCGACCACTTGGCAGCCTGCTCCCAGAACCCCATAGGGTCCCTCCGATGGATGAATCACTTGCAATCGGCTGCCCAACAAATGGCGGTGAAACACGGCGGCCGCAAGGCGGAAGATTCACCCGGCGAGCTTGTCCATCGCTTCGGCGAGCTTGATATCGAGCTCCGTCAATCCGCCGGCATCGTGCGTCGACAAGGTTACATCGACGGTTTTGTAGACATTGGACCATTCCGGGTGATGGTCGAGTTTTTCCGCGACCAAAGCGGCGCGCGCCATAAACCCGAACGCTTCATTGAAGTCCTTGAACACAAATTTCCTGGTGATGGCGTCGCGCCCTGCCGCTTCGCGCCAGCCCTTGAGCCGGGCCAGCGCAGACTTGCGTGCTTCGCCGGAGAGTTTTTCAGCCATATCAGCGCTCCATCTCAGCGCTTATGTCAGCGCTTTGCCACCAGCCCCTCTTAGCAACGCGCGGCACTCGCAAATAGCCGATCAATTCTTACCTAAGGCACATAAAGGCGCAATCGGCGTGCGCCGCCGGGAGGTTGTGCCGGGAGGTGAATGATGGGCTGGTCTTTGAATATCGGCTCGGTTGCCGGGACCGCGATCCGCGTTCATGTGACGTTCCTGTTGTTTCTCGCCTGGATTTTCGGCGTCAGTTACGTCTCGGGTGGAGCGGCGGCGGCCTGGAGCGGTCTTATATTCATGGTGCTGTTGTTCCTATGCGTACTGCTTCATGAATTCGGTCACATTTTCACCGCCCGCAGATTCGGCGTGATGACGCCGGACGTGATTCTGCTGCCGATCGGCGGCGTTGCGCGGCTCGAACGCATCCCGGAAAAACCAAGCGAAGAGTTCCTGATCGCGATTGCCGGGCCGGCGGTCAATGTAGCCATCGCCGCGCTCTTGATCTTGTTCGCCGGCGCGAACCTCGATCCGAGCCATTTCGTATCGATCGAAAGCGGTAAAGTCGGTCTCGCCGAGCGGCTGGCCATCGTCAACGTGTTTCTTGCATTGTTCAATTTGATCCCGGCATTCCCCATGGACGGCGGCCGGGTGCTGCGCGCGCTACTGGCGGCGCGGTTCGGCTATGTCCGCGCTACCGAGATTGCAGCCTCGATCGGACAATTCGTCGCCTTCCTGCTCGGCTTTATCGGACTGTTCGGCAATCCGCTGCTGATTTTCGTCGCCGTGTTTGTTTATCTCGCCGCCGCGTCGGAAGCGCATCTGGTCGCGATCCGCGCGATCTCGCAGGGCGTGCCGGTGACCGCGGCGATGATGACCGAATTCGCCACGTTGACGCCCGACGAGCATGTCGATGCCGCGGTGGAGACGCTGTTGCGAACAAGTCAGGGCGAATTTCCTGTCGTCGACGGGCTCGGCCGGCCGGTTGGCCTCTTGGCGCGCAATGACGTTATCCGCGCCCTGAAAGAGCGCGGCCCGGATGCCAAGGTCGGCGACGTGATGGGGACACAGATACCGACACTCGGCCACCGCCACTGCCTCGACGAGGCGTTTCGGCTTTTACAGCAGAAATCGGCACCGGCGGTCGGCATCGTCGATGCGTCGCAGCGGCTGGTCGGGCTGGTGACCTCGGAGACCATCGGCGAAATGCTGATGGTGCATCGGGCCATGCCCGGCGGATTGCGCGGATTGCGTCTGGGACCGTGGAGCCGGCCGGCCGGAGCCTGATCGGGCGGCGGAAATTTCCGCAAGTTCCACGCGATCGACCCTGGGGACCCGGCAAGGCCGCCGTATTAACCAACCGCCTGGCCCGGCGCAGGCGTGGATCTGCACCATCGCCTCAAACCGGTGCGGCCGTGTTAGAATTAAGCATGTCGCCGGGGGCCCCAAACCGTCCCCCTGTCGCCATGAAATTCTGGCTATTCAGGCGGGCATCACGTGCAGGAACGGCCGCACCCGGCCAGTCGGCGGACCGCGTCATGAGTATCGAGTCGCTTGAACACATTATGCGCAACCGCCTGCGCATGATTTTGCGCCACACCTGGCTCGTTGCCGTGCTCGGCACGCTCGCCGTGATCGGCGCCGTCTGGGGCGCCTTTTACATCACCACCGAAGCCGATCGTTTGCGGATTGCAGCCGCCCCGAACGACGCCAAATTCGTCGAGGCGCTTTCGGACCAAATCGCCCAGGGCCGTCACAATCTTCATCTGAAATTGGTCGCCGCGGCCAACCCCCAGGAAATCGCCGACGACATGAAAAACGGCAAGGTCGATCTTGCCATTCTGCCCAGTCCGGCCAACGAGTCGATGAAATGGCCGGTGGTCGCGATCTTGCGCCAAAATGTCATGGCGCTGATCGTTCCTGCGCCGGCGTCGGGAAAGAAGGGGAAGAAATCCGCAAAGATCGAAAAAATCGGTCAGCTTGCCGGCCACCGCGTCGGTGTTGTGACCGGAAATGAGGCGAGCCCCGATCTTCTGCGCACCGTGCTCGATCATTACGGAGTCCCCGCCGCCAAAGTGACCATATCGGAGATCGACCCGAAAAATATCGCCGACGCGATCAAGAACAATCAGGTCGACGTCCTGTTCGTCGCCGGCGCGGCGACCGGTGCGGCGATTTCGAGCGCGGTGAAAGCGGCGAGCCGAAACGGCGATGCGCCGAGCTTCGTCGACATCGATCAGGCCGACGGCATTGCCAAGCGCAATCCGGTATTCGATTCGATCGATATCGACACCGGCACGTTCGGCGGCACGCCGCCAGCGCCCGACGACAGTCTCAAGACCTTGAGCTTCGCCCAATACCTGGCGGCGCGGAAATCCGACAGCGATTCCGTCATCGCCGCACTGGCAAAGATAATTTATTCATCGCGTCAGGCGCTTGCCGCCGCAATGCCGGGCGAGATCAAGATCGAGGCGCCCTCGACCGACAAGGATGCCGACGTGGTCGTCCATTCGGGCGCGCTCGCGTATCTCAACGACAGTCAGCAATCGTTCTTCGACAGATACGGCGACGACATCTTCTACGGCATGCTGATCTTTCCGGTGTTCGGCTCGGCGCTGGCCGGGTTAGCGGGCTATCTGCGCCGCGACACGCGCACGCGGCGGCTGCGGCTGCTTCAGCGCGTTCTCGATCTCGTGCGCAAGGCGCACGCGGCGCAGAATATCGAGGCGCTCGAACAGCTCCAGATTGAAGCCGATAATCTCGTGATCGCGATCGTGCATCAGGGCGAACGCGAGGAATTCGACGAAACAGTGCGAATGTCCTTTGCCTTCGCGCTTGACCAGCTTCGTTTCGCCATCGCCGGACGCCGCACGGCTATCCTCGACCGTGGCGCCGAAGCCGGCGACAGCGGCGCCGCCAAACCGCCCGGCCAGGCCGCCGCGGCCTAGCGGCGTGTATTCATAAGTGGCTCTAGGCCAGCGTCCGCTTTCAGGGTTCTATCTTCGCGGCTCCGCCCGCTCTTCCGTCGCCGCACTGCCTGGGCTCGCCGGCGCATTGAGCACAGCGGCGCAAGCCAGCGGTAAATCTTTAAGCTTCAGGCCTGCGGATGAGCCGCCAAATTCCGGGATCTTTATACGCAGAATCGAGTCGGTGAACCAATGATCGAGCGACTTATCACACCCATCACCACCTGGCACGGGCGGCTGCGCGCGACAATTCGGTGAGTCGGCGGGACACTTCAGGCGCACATGGATGTGGTCATCGTGGCCATACCACGGGCGCACCTTGGACATCCACGATCTATCGTTCTGGCCCTCGACACGGCAGAGCTCTTTTTTTATTGCAGCATTGACAAGGACCCGCTCAACCTCAGGCTGCTCAGCCGCGGTTCGGATGAAGGTCACATCCGCTGGACTCCAAGTTTTGTCATTGACGTGCTTTCCATCCGCCGCAACCACGTTGCTGCCTAAAATATCTTCGCGCTCCGCTTTGCTTAAGACACGATCGGGCATCGGCATGAACCAGATGTCGACATCAAGTCCGATTTGATGGCTCTTATGTCCGAACGGAAGCGGACCGCCACGCGGTTGCGTCATGTCGCCGATCAAAATTCCCTTCCAGCCGGTGGCTTGCGCGGCGAGCGGCGCGAAGCGTTCCAGGAATTGCACCAGCTCCGGGTGACCCCAATTGCGATTACGTGACAACCGCATCACCTGCCACGTCGGCCCTGTCATCGGAAGTTCGACGCCCCCTTGAAGACAGCCGCGCGGGTAGTAGCCAATCGCCATAGGCCTTCCAACGCTTGGCAGTTTCTTTTCTGAAAATAGAGCGCTCGCTGGCGGCGAGTTTTGCTTTTTTTCTTGTTCGATTTGCTTCAACGGATTGTTACGCGGCAAAGGTACATGAACTGGAGCCGTGCTTTTCGCCGCGGCAGCATAGATAAGCGCCACCAAAAAGGCTGTTACGACCGTTAAGGTTCTGTTCATGCCGCACCGGCGGCTGTTTTGTCGTGAAAGTTAGGAACGAGTAAGGCGGTGATCGCTTATAATGTTGACGGGGCGGGTTTGTCCGCAACCAGGGGCAAGACATGCGTCCACTAGCTTTTCCGAGGCGTTTCCGCGGTTTGGAAATTGTGCCTCTTTTGATGGTGATACTCGCTTTTCCCGCGAGCGCTCAGAGCGGCTCCGATCCCAATAGCGCCGGCACGGCCGGCGCCCGGGTCCAGTCCGAGTCAACGGGTGGGCCTATTAGCTCTAGTCCAGCGACCGCAAGGACTGACCCCGATACAGCCGCGCCGAACACGCGGACCGATTCTACAGCCGCAAAACCCGAATCTGAGCCTGGAGGCTCACAGCCCCAATCCAATCCCGGACCTAAAAAGGCTGGCTCAACCATCCTTATCAACATCAACAAAGCCAAACAAAAAATGACGATTTTTGTAGATGGGATACAGAAATACGACTGGCCGGTATCAACCGGTCGAGCCGGATATTCTACTCCATCAGGAAACTATACCGCGACCTCGATGAACGAGATCTGGTACAGCAAGGAGTGGGACAACTCTCCCATGCCGCATTCTATTTTCTTTATGAAGGATGGTCATGCCATCCACGGCAGCTATGAGGTGAAGAATCTCGGCAAGCCCGTGTCGCATGGCTGCGTGCGCATCTCGCCGGAGAATGCCACCACGCTGTATGCGCTGGTGAAGGCGAATGGCTTGGAGAATACGCAGGTAGTGCTGACCGGCGTTACTCCGGGCGGCGAGTATAAGCTCGCCAGGAGTCAGGCGGGTCCGGGCTGGGGCTTTTACGAGCCATCCTTTTACGCCCCTTACTACGGCGGAGCCCGGGGCTACTACCGGCCGCCGGGTTACTTACGGTGGTGAAAGTCAGCTTCTCTCTTGCGTCTAAGATCCACTGATGAATGTCCGCTTTAGTGGGTAAAGCGGACATTGGCTGAACACGCATCAATGTGCGTTACCGGCCCATAACGGATATGAACCTTACCCTCCGTATTTCGCCATTAGCTGCCGGACATAAGCCGCGTATTTCGATGCAATCTCGGCGTCGTGAATGAGTAGTACATTTTCGGCGTTGCCCATCGCGTGGTTCGAGAGGTTAAAGCTTCCGGTCACCACGACGTCATCGGCAATAACCAGTTTGTTGTGCATGAAGTTGTGCGGCTGGTGCGGCTTGTTGCGGTCATACGGCAGCGAGTTCTTGCGCACGAGATGGCCGGCAACCTTGTCCCAGGTATTTATCTTGTCGGCGCCAACGGGCGCGGCTTGCCACTGTCGCCGCACCTGATCCATTTGCGGACCATCATAGATACCGGCGCACGACATGCCCCGGTCGATGGCTTCCGACAACGCGGCGAGGATCGGACCCGACGAAAGCACCACCGAAGCCACCAAAAGTCGCTGCCGCGCGGCTGTGATCGCACCGACAATATCCTTTATGATCGAGGGGCTTTGTTCCGGCGCAAAAGCCACGGTCACCGGCACGTCGGCGACACGAACGACATCGACGTCACGCACCGCAGGCCTTTCCGCAATCCTTCCCGCCGTGAAAAGGTCGGTAAAGTTCTTGGAGAAATAGGACGCCAGAGGGCGCGAACGTAACTGCAAAAGATTATTCTCCTGCAATCCCCAGGAGTCGTTGGTGTAGTTCGCCGAGCCCAGAAAGATCGCCGCTTCGTCGGCATTGCCATCGCGTATCAAATATTTGCTATGCATCAACACGCGATAGCCGGTGACGCCTTTTATCTGCGCGATATCGGCGAATGAGCGCACGAAAGTCTCCGTGCCCGGCGCCTTCTTGTCCGCCTCGAGATGCGCGGATGAAGAGGCAGGCACGATATCGCCGTCCGGCTCAGTGGTCGCATCGTAAATGATCCGGATGACAACTTTGTTCTTTGCTCGCTCGCGTAGCGAGTCCGAGATGATTGCCGCGGCCTCATCGCGGAGCCGGAAATCGTAGATGGCGATGTCGAGGGTGCTACGGGCTTCGCTGATGAAACGTCCAATTCTACTCGCAACTTCTCTGATCTGTGCCGTTCGCTCGGGCGTTGAAGTAAAGGGATCGTCTCCTCTCTGGCGAAGAAACATGATCTCTATGTTGCCGTCGGCCCCGGAGACGGTTTCCATCAGCATTCAAAGTTATCCCTCTTTGCTGAGCGATCTTTATTGGTCGCGTAATTAGAATTTTGACGGATAGCCAGGCGGCCGCGGTCCAGCTTTCAATCCCCGCTTGACGAGCTTCTGCCAAGCCTCTTCTGGGCCGTCAGCAAAAGAGAATAGATCGAGATCAGAGGGGTCGATCATTCCCTCAGCGGCAAGCGCCTCGAAATTTATCACGCGCGTCCAATACGATTTGTCGACAAGGATGACGGGGACGGGTGGCATCTTGTGGGTCTGGATCAAAGTGAGCAATTCGAACAGCTCATCGAGTGTCCCAAAACCACCCGGAAAAGCCACCAATGCGTTTGCCCTCATCGCGAAGTGCAGTTTGCGTACGGCGAAGTAGTGAAACTGAAAGGTGAGATCGGGCGTCGAATAGGCATTAGGTTCCTGTTCGTGCGGTAGCCCGATATTGAATCCTATGGACGGCGCGCCGGCGTCCGCCGCGCCGCGGTTGGCCGCTTCCATGATACCGGGCCCGCCGCCTGTCGCGATGACATTGTCGCGAATACCGTGATCCGAAATGAGCGCGCCACCGCGTTCCGACACAAGCTTGCCAAAACGCTGCGCATCCTCATACCACCGTGCCAACCGGTTGCTTGGACTCGCGCGTGCGCTGCCAAATACGACCACTGTCGAGCGAACTGTCCAAGCGCGCAGCCGCTCCTCCGCCTTTGCGTATTCGAGTTGCAAGCGGACACCGCGCATGGAGTCGCCCAGCAGAAAATCAGGATCGAGCGCGGGAAGGCGAAATGCGGTTGAGTTTTTTTGCAAGCTGTTATCAGCCATAGACGCCACGTCCCCCAAATTGTCTCCCAAGGGCCGAGATCACCTGCGTGCCCCCAGTTACTCTTGTTTTGAGTGCCTTGGGCATCATCTTACCGCACCGGGCAAATTAGCGCCCAAAACCTCTGGCGTTAAGGATGACGCGCGTGTCCGCTTTCGGAGGTAAAGCGGACATCGCAAATTCTCCCCGTCATGTCCGCTGCTGACCCATAAGAGACAAGGCCGCGCTACGCTGCCATTCTGATTTTGATCCAAATCAAATTCAATGTTTCGCCCCACAAACTATGGTGCGGCTTAGCAGGAGTGAGCCATGACGAGAATTGCATCCTCGCTAATTGTAATTCTTGCGTTAGTGCTCGCCTTCTTTGGCGGCAGGGCAATATCCGCGCAGGACAAGTACACCCTGCAAGTTCCGGGCGGGCTCGCATTCTCCGAATTCAGGGGGTACGAAGACTGGCCAGTCATCGCGATCAGCGAGAACGGCGGCAAGATCGCTGTGATCATGGGCAATCCCGTCATGATCGATGCCTACAAGAAAGGCGTGCCCAGCAACGGCCAGCCTTTCCCGGACGGCGCCAAGATGGCCAAAATCCACTGGAACCCGAAAAAGCAAGAGACCTATCCCGGTCAGCCGACGGTGCCAGGTACGCAACACGACGTCGATTTCATGGTGAAGGACAGCAAGAGGTTCGCGGACAGCGGCGGATGGGGATGGGGCGCGTTCGACTATGACGTGGCGTCCGATACGTTTAGCCCCTCCACCTTGGCGGCCAATCCGCCGCAGGGACACGACGCGAAGTGCGGATTCACGTGCCACACGGTGGTGAAGAACCGCGATTACGTTTTCACGGAATACGGGCACAGGTGACGTGCTAAAGCGCCGCTTGCGTCCGCCGCCAATTGCCTCGGCGCCGTTTTTGCCTATATACGCGTGGTGAGTCGCGGGCCCTTCGGGGCCCGTGACATTTCACAATGTCTTAACAATCCGCGCGCAATGGACCGGCGCAAAGGAACCCGCGCACTATGGATCTGCGCAATATCGCCATCATCGCCCATGTCGACCACGGCAAGACCACGCTGGTCGACCGGCTCCTGCAGCAATCCGGCTCGTTCCGCGAAAACCAGCGGGTGGTCGAGCGCGCGCTCGATTCCAACGATCTTGAGCGCGAGCGCGGCATCACCATCCTCGCCAAGGCGACCTCGCTCGTTTGGAAACACACCCGGATTAACATCGTCGATACGCCGGGCCACGCCGATTTCGGCGGCGAAGTGGAACGCATCCTCAATATGGTGGACGGGGCGCTGGTTCTGGTCGATGCCGCCGAAGGGCCCTTGCCGCAGACCAAATTCGTCGTGTCGAAGGCGCTGAAAATGGGGCTTCAGCCGATCGTGGTCATCAACAAAGTCGATCGTTCCGACGCGCGGCCGCGCGAAGTGGCCAATGCCGTGTTCGACTTGTTTGCGGCGCTAGACGCGAGCGAAGAGCAACTCGATTTCCCAATTCTCTACGGTTCGGCCAAGCAGGGCTGGATGGCGGCCGATCCCGCCGGCCCCAAAGACCAGGGCATGGCGCCGCTGTTCGATCTTGTGCTCCGCCACGTCGCGCCGCCACGGGTCGAGGACGGCCCGTTCCGCATGCTCGGCACGATTCTTGAGGCCAATCCCTATCTCGGCCGCATCGTCACCGGACGCATCACTTCCGGCTCGGTGAAAGCCAATCAGACCGTCAAGGTATTCGATCGTAACAGCGCCCTCGTCGAGGAAAGCCGCGTCACCAAGGTGCTGGCTTTTCGCGGCTTGGAGCGCGCGCCGATCGAGGAAGGCTTCGCTGGCGACATCGTCGCCATTGCCGGCCTTCCCGAAGCGTCGGTTTCGCACACCTTGTGCGCGCCGGAAGTGACCGAGCCCCTGCCGGCGCAGCCGATCGATCCGCCGACGCTGACCATGACATTCCGCATCAACGATTCGCCGCTCGCCGGCACCGAGGGCGACAAGGTGCAAAGCCGCGTCATTCGCGAGCGCCTGTTGCGCGAGGCCGAAGGCAATGTGGCGCTGCGCATCGCGGAGTCCACCGAGAAGGATTCGATGGAGGTCGCCGGCCGCGGCGAATTGCAGCTCGGCATTTTGATCGAGACCATGCGGCGCGAGGGCTTCGAACTTTCAGTGTCCCGGCCGAAAGTGCTGTTCCGGCACGATCCGTCCGGCGAGCTGCTTGAGCCGATCGAGGAAGTGGTCGTCGACGTCGACGAGGAGCACGCCGGCATTGTCGTGCAGAAACTCGCCGAGCGCAAAGGCGAGATGATCGAGATGCGCCCGTCGGGCGGTGGACGCGTGCGGCTCATCTTCTATGCGCCGACGCGCGGGCTGATCGGCTATCACGGCGAGCTGCTCACCGACACGCGCGGGACCGCGGTGATGAACCGGCTGTTCCACGCTTATGGCCCGCATCGCGGCGAGATTACCGGCCGGCCTAACGGCGTGCTGATCTCAACCGACCAAGGAGCGGCGGTCGCCTATGCGATGTGGAACCTGGAAGATCGCGGGCCGATGATGATCGAGCCCGGCTGGAAGGTCTATCGCGGCATGATCGTGGGCGAGCATACCCGCGGCAACGACCTCGAAGTCAACGTGCTCAAAGGCAAAAAGCTCACCAATATCCGCACCCACGCCAAGGACGAAGCGATCAGGCTGACCCCGCCGATTCGCATGACGCTGGAAAAAGCGCTGGCCTATATCGAGGATGATGAGCTGGTCGAGGTGACGCCGAAATCGATCCGTCTGCGCAAGAAATTGCTCGATCCCAACGAGCGCAAACGCGACGAGCGGCGCAAAGAAGCCGAGCGCGTTTAAGCGCGCCCGCGTTCTCGTCGCACCGCCGTCGGCGATGAATCGGCCCTATCTTGTCACAAAATCCGGCGCTTGGAATGCGAGCGCGGCGAAAAGTCCGCGACCGTGACGGGATTGCAACAGCGAGGCAGGATTGCGCGGCAGAGCCGCATTTTCCTGTTTGCAATTCTGGCATGGCCCCTGCCTTTTCGCTAATAATCGGTAGCGTGAAAGTGACGGGCGAATCCTTGCAGGCCGTCGCCCTGCCAGGTTTGATCCGGCGCAAGTGTCGGGCCAAGTGTCGAGAACCGCATCATGAGCTTCGCATCATGAGCACCATCCTCATCGAAATACGCCGCGCCAAGGCGAGCGATGCCGCCGCGGTTGCCGAAGCGCATGATGAGGCGTGGCGGACGGCCTATCAGGGAATCATTCCGGGCGCGGAGCTCCGCCGGCTCATCAACCGGCGCGGCCCGGCGTGGTGGGACAGCGCCATCCGCAAGGGCAGCCGCATCGCGCTCTTGCAATTCGGCGACAAGATCGCGGGCTACGCCAATTACGGCCGCAACCGCGCGCGCAGCCTCTATTACGACGGCGAAATCTACGAGCTATATCTGCGCCCGGAATACCAGGGCCTGGGCTTCGGCCGGCGGCTGTTCACGGCGGCGCGGCGCGATCTGGCGCAGAGCGCGCTCAAATCGCTGATCGTCTGGGCGCTGTCGGAAAACGAAAACGCGGTCGAATTCTATCGCGCGCTGGGCGGCAAACCGGTGGCGCGGTCTTCGGAAAAATTCGGCGCACGCGTGCTCGACAAGGTCGCGTTCGGCTGGAGCAATTGACCGGTCCATTTTGGATCGGTCATTCCGGAAACCGCAAAAGCGGTTATCCGGAATCCATAACCGCCGCCTCGACCGATTTTACCAATCGTGATTATGGATTCCGGGCTCCCGCTTTCAGCGAGCCCCGGAATGACGTCCTCAGACTTCCGGTGCCGGCAGGCCGGCCTGCATGCAGGCGGCGCGCAGCGTATTAAACAGCAGGCACGCGATCGTCATCGGCCCGACGCCTCCCGGCACCGGCGTAACGGCGCCGGCGACGTCAAGCGCCTCAGCGAAATTGACATCGCCGACAATGCGAGATTTGCCGCCCGCGCTGACCCGATTGATGCCGATATCGATCACGGTAGCGCCCGGTCTGATCCAGTCGCCGCGAATATATTCGGCATGCCCGATGGCGACGCAAAGGACTTCGGCGCGGCGGCACAGTGCCGGCAGATCGCGGCTGCGGCTATGCGCGATCGTCACCGTGGCATTTTCCTTGAGCAGAAGCTGCGCCAGCGGATTACCGACAATATGCGAGCGCCCGACCATCAGCGCCTCGCGGCCCGCCAGCGAAGCATTCACCGTCTTGATCAGCTTGATGCAGGCGATCGGCGTGCATGGCGCCAGCGCCGGCAGGCCGGTAAACAATCGCCCGGCATTGAGCGGATGAAAGCCATCGACGTCTTTATCCGGGTCGATGCTGGCGACGATGCGTTTGGTGCTGATCTGCGGCGGCAGCGGCATCTGCACCAGAACGCCGTGCACCGCCGGATCGGCGTTGAGCTTCGCAACGAGGGCAAGCAGCTCCGCCTCGCTCACGGTCGTCGGCAAATGATGGTCGAACGGCCGCATGCCGACTTCGGTTACGGCGCGCGATTTACTGGCGACGTAGGATTGACTGGCCGGATCGTCGCCGAGCAGCACCACGGCCAGTCCGGGCACAATGCCCCGCGCCGCGCGCAGGCGCTGCGTCTCGGCTTTCACGGCGGCGCGCAGATCGGCGGCGATGGACTTGCCGTCAATGATGGTCGCGCTCATGTCCCGCCTTTTGCACTGACTTTGGTCAAACGGTCGAGCGCCGCATCGAGCATTCGTGGATCGCCGGTGATGCGTAAGCGCTTGATGCGCGCCCCCTCGCCCGCGGTGATCTCGACCTGCCGCGGCGCAAGTCCGAGTTCATGAGCCAGAAGCCGGCACAGCACCTCATTGGCCTGTCCCTCGAACGGCGGGGCGCGCACGCGCGCCTTGAGCACGATGCGGCCGTCGCTGCGGCGCTCGACGCCTTCGATCGCGTCACGCCCGCCGCGCGGCGTCAGCCGCACCTCGAGCGCAACGCCGTCCACCGATCGCACCCATGGTTTTGGATTCAACCTCGGTCCCGTTAGTTTCCACAGCGAAAGGTTCCGACGCCCTCGGCATCGCTAAATGAACAGCTTGGCGATATTGGGCAGGATGACCGATTGAATGAAAAGAATAATGAGAAACAAAATGATCGGCGAAATGTCGATGCCGCCCATGTTCGGCAACAGGCTGCGGATCGGGCGCAAGACCGGCTCGGTCAGGCGGTAAAGCAGTTCGGCGATCATGTGCACGACCGGATTGCGCGTGTTGACGACGTTGAACGCGATCAACCAGCTCAAGATCGCCATGGCGATGACGACATAGACATAAATTGTCAGCAGATAAGAGATGAATTGAAGAAGCTCGATCATTGCCCGCCCCAGCTCGAGTGCCGTGGCGCAGGGTTTAGCGGTGTTGCTGCGCCGGAACAAGCCGATGCCGCCGCGCGCACGCGCCCTCCCCGGCGCCATCCTTGACACCCCAAACCGGCGGTCCTAAATGGCGGCCACTCGCCAAAACCCGCGCCAAATCGGCCTGGTTTACCCGTCCGGCGGGGCCGTAGCTCAGTTGGGAGAGCGCCTCGTTCGCAATGAGGAGGTCAGGGGTTCAACTCCCCTCGGCTCCACCAACTCGGGCGTAAGGCTTTGAAAAATTCAACGCATTCCGGATCAAGGGCTTAGCAGCTCCTCGTGGGACACATCAATGATACACACGCAGGGAGTTAAGCCAGTGTCCGACCAGCGTCTGCTGCGCCGCAACGGCCATTATTGTTATCGCCGCCGGGTCCCACTTCACCTCGTCGCCACGCTCGGCAAGAAGGTGGTGCAGCTCTCGCTGCATACCACCAACCCCAAAGAGGCAAAAAAGCTGCGCACGCTGCGCGATCTCGAATGGGACGCCAAGTTCGCTGCCGCTTCGAATCCGGCGAATGGCGGCGAGGTCCCGGCAGTGCAGACGTCGCCACTCGCTCAGCCGCTTTCGGAAAATGAGCTGCTGCAGGTGGTCCGTGACTACGTCGCGGGTCAGGACCAGCGGGCGAGAAAGCAGGAAACCGTCCATTACCCCGAAAATCTGGCGCAACGCGCCGAAATGATGATCGAGGCTGAATGGGAGGGCCAAACCCTTCAGGAGTGCGACAATCTTCAGGCGCAGGAATGGATTTATCTGTCCGGCCAGGATGCCCTCAAGTCGGCCGGCAGGTCGTTGGGAGCGAGGGAATCGGGCGCGCCATTCGGCAAAGTCGTCGCAGTGGCGGAATTCATTAACATGGCCCTCGGAAGGAGTTCGGAGTTTTACGTTTAG
>Ga0207693_10001675_pt1 | contig 19535 bp, 17 predicted proteins | sample LARL81metaG_FD_184347 | JGI IMG/M metagenome (GOLD analysis project Ga0207693, IMG submission 184347) | Corn, switchgrass and miscanthus rhizosphere microbial communities from Kellogg Biological Station, Michigan, USA - LAR L8-1 metaG... | ecosystem: Host-associated > Plants > Roots >...
TGCGAAGGCCGCGCCGGGCGGTCTCGATTGGGCGTCATCCGGCAATGGCACCGTGCAGCACCTTTCGCTCGAGTTGTTTCGCCTGCGCACGGGCGTGAAGCTCAATCACATTCCCTATCGCGGCGGCGGCCCTGCGCTCAATGATCTGATCGGGGGACAGGTGAAATTCTTTTTCTCCAATGGTGCGGCATCGATAGGACACGTCTAGAGCGGCGCATTGCGAGCCATCGCGCATACCGGGCGGGGGCGGCTGCGCACTCTGCCGGAGATTCCAGCCGTTGCGGAGACGCTGCCCGGGTTCGAGGCTTACGAATGGAACGGCGTATTCGTACCTGCCGGAACCCCTGCCCCGATCGTTGCCAAGCTCAACGCGGGCTTGAACGCGGTATTGCGGCAGCAGGAGGTGATCGATCGACTCAACGCGCTCAACGTCGAGTTCCGCGAGAACACGCCGGAGGACTTTCGCGCCTTCGTCAAGGCGGAGATGCAAAAGTGGGAACGCGTGGTGCGCGAGGCCAATATCACCCTTGGCTGAGCGTACGGCTCCTGTCAGGCCGCCGCCTTTGCCAAGCCCCGTTGCAGTGACGCGATCACTTCGTCGATGGTCTGAACGTCTCCAAAGATGGAATAAAAGGTGCGCAGAGTGGCGTTGTGCTCCTCATCGGTATAGGTGGCGAGCACGTCATGCACCATGATCACCTTGAAATTGAGCATCATGGCATCGCGCGCCGAGCTCTCGCAACAAACATTGGTCGCGGTCCCGCCGATGAGCACCGTATCGATCCCGCGCTGGCGCAGATGCGATTCGATCTCGGATGAGCCCGGCAGGAAGGCGCTGAAGCGCCTCTTGACGATCTGTGCGTCTTCCGGTCTGACATCCAGCTCCGGCCATAATGCATGCCCCTCGTGTGCGAGATCCATGCTCGCGTAGCGGCGGTCCCGGCGCTCCGGTGTCTGCAGCCAATTGTGATACACGCTCCAACTATCGCGCGTGTCGTTGGTTGCATTCTTGATCCAAACCACATGGCCCCCGAGCGCACGCAGCGCCGCGGCGAGATGATTGACCGAGGGCACGATCGCACGCGCTTTCGGCACCTCGCCCTGGAAGCCCGGTTTCATGAAATAGTTCTGCATATCGACGACCACAAATGCGGTCTTCGCCGGCTCGATCACGTCGAAAGGATGAGGTCGACCGGCACGTTCGGTCACGCACGCCACCAGTTCAGCGGGGAGAGACAGCTCATGCATACGGACATCCTCAGATTCAGCAACCATTTTGTGGTTTCCGCCTGCCCTTTGCAAGCGCACAGCGTGGCAAATCGGCAAAAAAGAAAGAGCTCCGGCGCTGCCGAAGCTCTTTCATCCGCACGACGAGAAAGTGACCGATCAGTATTTGCCCACCAGCGGAGCCGTCGGGCCGAACTTGAAGTTGAGCCCGGCCTTGAAGACGTTGATGTTTTCTTTGACATCGACCGGCAGGGTTGCGGCGGCTCCGCACACCAGCACCCCGCAGGGCCCGAATGTGTTCTGTTTGGTGCCAAAGCCGTAGTAGTCATACTCGACAAACCCGGTGAGCCAGTCGAGGAAGGCGTATTCACCGCCGATGCCGACCGTCCACCCACCGCGCGTTTCGCTGGCCGTGGCGATCGTAAACCCGGGGATGAGAGCGTTGGCGGTCATGGTGTACTCATCACGCGCCCACGCGCCGCCGCCCTTTGCGTAGAGCAGGAAGCGGTCCCAAGCATAGCCCACGCGACCGGTTGCCGACGCGAGCGACCGGATGTTGGACTGCGCGACGAAGGGGAAGAGCACATTGTTATTGCTGCCGGACGCACCGCTCCAATCATAGTCGCCCTGGATGCCAAACACCCAGTTGCCGACCTGGTAATTGCAGCCGCCCTGGATACCGCCAAGCCCGCCGTTGACATCGTGTGAGCTGAAGCTGGCGCCTGCAGGAACGGCAGGAAACGCGCCCAGGCCGGGAATGGCGATGTCGTTGGACCAGTCCTTCCTTGCCCAAAGCCCGCCACCGTTGCCGCCGACGTAGCAGCCGGTCCATGTGAAATAGGTCACCACCGGGGGCGGCGCCCGATAAACCGGTACCGGCCTGGAAAGGTCGGCTGCGTTGGCCGAGCCGGCGGCCAAAGCAGCGAGAGCTGTCCCTGCGAGTAAAAGCTTTTTCATCCGATCCTCCATTTCGGCCGCACACGCGCACTCAAAATCCCCTGCGGCCTTGCCCCATAGCTACCCCGACGGCGCCGGTTATGTCGGTTGCGTGTGCGTCACATCATCAGCTTTCTCGTCTGGATGATGACAGCGCCGCGCAGCTCTGACGGCAATTCAAGAACGTACATAGTCGGTCCGAGAAGGCCGATTTGAGACGACAAATAGGCGTCATCTCGACAGGAACACGTCGCAAAACGCGCGAGATTTGCCGCGCGAGGAGAGAGTCAAAAGTGAGGCAACCTCGCCACTTGCAAGCAAATTGTCGAACTAACGCGGGTTTCGATGCTATGCGAATCAGCAGGGCGGCATTGGTGGGCGAGATCAACCCCGATCAAACATCGAGCTGCCGGCGCAGCACTGTCCAATCCCAAATTCGCCGTCGCACGACGAGGACGAGAGCAACGACCAGTGCCAGTTCGGCGAAGCGATCTCCGAAGCGCGCGTAAACCGTCGGGGCAATGGCTTTGGGCAGAGGCGCGTCAAGGAGGCCTTCGGTACCCAGCGGCAATGAGCCCACAATGCGGCCCAGCGGATCGACGACTGCGGAGATGCCGGTGTTTGCTGCCCGTACCAACGGGAGCCCCTGTTCAATGGCGCGCAAACGCGCCTGCTCGAAGTGCTGGTACGGGCCGCTGCTGAGCCCGAACCAGCCGTCATTTGTCAGGTTGAGCAGCCAGCCCGCGCGCTCGCCCGGCATCGCGACTTCGTCCGGAAAGATGACTTCATAACAAAGCAGCGGGAGAGCAGGCGGCGCACCCGGAACCTGCATTGGATGCCGCGCCTCGCCGGCAATGAGCCCGCCGGCGACTTTCGTGAGCTGCATCAGCCCGATCCGTTCGAGCAGACTCTGAAAAGGCAGGTACTCTCCGAACGGGACGAGGTGCACCTTGTCGTAGAGGGCGCGCACGGCGGCCTGATGATCAATCACGTAGATCGAAGTGCGCGTGTCGGTATTGGCGGCATTTGCAGGCGGGCTGCCGGTGCGATCCGCGCCCGTGATCAACACGGTGCCGTCCGGCACCAAGGCCCCGAGCTGTGCCAGCGCGTCGGGCTCGCTGCTGAGGTAGAACGGCAAGGCGGATTCCGGCCAGATCAAATGCGTAACCTGCCGGAGCCCGTCGGGCCTTGCGTCGGTCCTCCCGGTCGAGAGCCTGATATAATGGCTCATCACCTGCGCTTTGGCTGAATAATTGAACTTGCTGTCCTGCTGCAGGTTCGGTTGCATGATCCGCAGCGCGACGCCCTCGACAAAGGCCGGCGGCATCCGCGACAACCGCCATGATCCAAATGATGCCAACACGGCGAGAGCGATCAGCGCCGCCACCAATGGTAACCAGGGCCGCCGGGTATCGCAGCGATCGTCAGCAAGAGTGGCAGGGCTCGCAAAGACTGCGACAGTGATGAAGGTCAATCCCCAGATCCCGAAAAGAGACGCAGCTTGCGCAAGCTCCAACGGGCTCGTGAGCGCATAGCCATAAGCATTCCAGGGAAACCCGGTGAACGCATGGCCCCGGATCCAGTCTGCGGCGGTGAGCGCAACGGCGAGCGCGACAATGCGAAGCGCGCCGGGTCTCCACAGAACGCGGGCCGCGAGGAAACCGGCAGCGGTAAAGGGTGCCAGGATCGCGGGCACGCCGAGCACAGCGAAGGGCAGCAGCCAGCCAAAAGTTTCCGCGTCCACCAGGACGGCGTGGCCAAGCCAGTAGAGGCCGGCGGTGAAATATCCAAATCCGAACCACCAGCCGGCAACGGCGCAGGCCCAGGCTCGACGTCCGCGTTGTCCCGGAGCGGGGTCGATCAGCCACACGACAACAGGAAATGTGATGAACAGGATAGGCCAGAGATGGACCGGCGCATCGGCGAGAACCGATGCCGCTCCTGCCAGACACGCGATCAACGCGCGGCGCCAGCCGGTCGCGGAAGCAACGGCCTGCGCAAGCCTTGCCGGCAGGCTGGGTTTTTCGATCTGTGTCGGTTTGAACGAAAGAGTATCGAGCACGCGGAATTCCCGTACGTGGGCCCCAAATCAATCCGGATCGGCGAGAACGCGCCGGAAATGGTTGCTGTCGCTCCGCGCAGGCTTCATTGACGGCTTTGTCCCTGCGATATGGCATCTTGAGATGCTGCGGGTCCGTCGTTCAGTACTGGGGCAGGAATGGGGCGCTTCTTTGCTTGCGTCCTTGCGAGCCCGCTGGCGTGTGTCCCGCCCCCTATTTTTGCTTCTCGTGCAGCGCACGCTAAACTGACGATTGGAGAGCTCTATTGCCAAATCGACCTTTTGTCGCGGAGTGGCCCTAGAGGTGATCCGTGCGTCAACGGGTTGTGGTGAGATGCTGCGGCGAAACCCGGCGAAACCAAGTGATGACAACTGCGGCGAAACTCCTGTGGGTTGCGTTTGCTCTTTGCTGGGGCGTCATTCGCTTCCGTTACGCCCATCGGGCCAAACGCAACCGGCAAATCGAGGAGCAGGATCGCACCTACGAAAGCGTGCTGCTGACCCTGAGCTTCATTGGCTATCTCGCTGTTCCGGTACTCTATTTAGGGACATCCTGGCTCTCATTTGCGGATTATTCACTTCAGCCGGTCCTGTTTGGCGCGGGCATCGTGGCCAGTGCCGCATCGCTTTGGCTATTCTGGCGCAGTCACGCGGATTTGGGGCGGAATTTCTCCATCAAGCTCGTGATCCGTGAACAGCATGCCCTCGTGACCACCGGCGTCTATCGCGCGATTCGGCATCCGATGTACGCGTCGGCCCTGCTTTGGTCGTTCGGCCAGGCACTGCTGCTGCCGAATTGGGCCACCGCTCTGGCCGGACTGTTCGGTTTTTGCATTCTGTATTGTGGTCGCGTGCGACGTGAGGAAACGCTCATGCTGAAAACATTCGGCCCCTCATATGAGGAATATATGATGCGCACAAAGCGGCTTGTGCCGCATATCTACTGAGCATCGCCGTCCTAGATGCGCGGGCACGCAATTCGACTCTCGCCGGCGCGCCGAGTTCAAAACGACTTTCTTTACTTCGCGAACAAGGCACCGATCCTGCCGGTACAGCGCCGCATGCGACTTGGCGCCGTGATCGACGCTCGAAAAGCGTGCCGGCACCATCCTCCCTGGACGGTGCTCTTTTTCAAGGCTTACGCGCTTTTGGCGCAGGAGGTACCGGAGCTCAGAAGGGTGCATATTGGTCTGCCGTGGCCGCACCTCTACGAATATCCGGCGAGCGTGGGGATGATTGCGGTCGAACGAAAGACCGGACAGGGACTGGAAGTCTTTGCCGGAAGAGTAAAGGACCCGGCAAGCCGCTCGCTGAAGGAGCTGGTCGACATCTTGCGGCAATTCAATGAGGCACCGCTAAGGGAGATCAAGGAATTCCGCCGGGTACTGATGTTTGGGCGCCTGCCGTGGCCGCTGCGGCGTCTGCTGATGTGGATCGGGCTCAATAACGGTCGGCAGCGCCCGAATTTTTTCGGGACTTTCGCACTCTCGGTTTATTCCGCGCTCGGCGCCGAATCGCTGCGCCCGCTCGCTCCGTGCACTGTGGTGCTTAACTATGGCGTGATCGCCCCGGACGGCACCGTCGACGTCCGGCTCAATTACGATCACCGCGTGATGGACGGCGCAGTCGTTGCCCGCGCATTGCAATCGCTGGAGCGAATCCTCAGCCAGACAATCGTCGGGGAATTGGCCGCTTGGACATAAGGATGCAGTCCCCGGTCTGCCGGGGACTGCAATTCTGAGCGACCAGCGAATCTCGGTTACTGTGCAACCGCGTAAGCAGGTGCCACAGATTCCGTCGCTTGCGGCTGAGCAGCGGCATGATGCTTGTTGCGGGCCTTGGCTGGGGCAGGCACAGCCTGTTGCTGTGCTTGCCCGCGCACCGTCGCCGTCGGCTGTTCGATGTGTTCGCCTGCTGCATCCGCCTGCTGGGGTGCCGATTCGGCCTGGTGGCGTGCTGCGGCGAGCTGGGCCGCGGACTGCCTTGCGAGCCCCGGATTCATCGCCTGCAGCCACGCGGCGGGCAACTCTTGCCGGCCGCCGTTCATCTGTTTGATGCCATTGATGTATTCCTTGGGCATGACCCAGTGGAATGGATGCTTCATGCCCATGAACGCTGCGATGTCCCCGACAAACGCAACGCAGTTATAGACCGGCGCGGACCACAGCGGCGTATGCGTTTGCATCTCCCGCAGATGCGCGAGGAGGACTCGGTACTCGGCCTCGGTCAGATAAACCCGATACTTCGCTGTGATGTAGATGTCGTTGTAGCCGACGTCGCCGTCGCTCCAGCCCGTTTCAGACGGAACCGGGACGAGATGCCCAATCATCCATGGAACGGGAGAATCGCCGGCGGGGTGAAGGCCAACGACACTTTTCTTCGTAATCGGCTCGCCGACCCGCCCGTGCACCACGAAAGCGTGTCCATAGTTGTAGGCGCTACGCGCGCGGAATTCGATGAAGTACGGTCGGCCAACGGGGGCGCTCTGAGCTGCCTTTGCCGCGGGCCGAACTTCCACCGGCTTGAGCGGAGTGACGCTCTCCGCCGCCGGGCTGGGCTCCGTCGCTATGGCCGCCTCAGCTGCACCTGCGCTCGCCGGGGCACTCGCCCGGGCGTCGGTGCTGACCGCGCTGGCCTCTTGCGTGAATGTGTCCTGGGCGCGTGCCGCGGAAAGCCCGGTCGAGATCGCGAGCACGCAGACCCCAACTAGTAACCGCAGGCTGTTGCCCCTTTGCAGACTGCTCATGATGATCCTCTCCTCCTGAACTCGACCCGGAAGCGATTCAGCTTTTGCCGATTCCGGCACCGTCGCCCCGTGTCCACTAGCCGAGTGGGGCCGGCGCGAGCCGGCCCCATCGGTGAACCGTAGATTAGCCCTTGGTAACGACGGGCGGTGGAGCCTTGCCTTTGCCGAATCCGACGCAGCCGGACACGCTCACCGCGACGAGAGTCGCGACTAAGGCGAACAGAAGCTTCTTCATTGGGTACCCCCTGTGTTGACAGATTCCCCTGCGCTGAACCGATGCGATTACAACCACAAATGCCCGTGGTGGCCTAGTGCACAAAAGCCACAGCGATGAACTGTTTGACCGCAGGAAACGGCTGGCGGGGCATCGGCCACATGCCAAAATGGCCTATGAACTGCGTTCTTTTCGCGCGAACTTACCCGGCTTGGCCTGGCTGCGAGCACCGATCGCAACGAGAAATGCAGTTACCGCGGGGTTCAGCGCCGCCGTTGAATTCGCGTAAAGATGGCAGCGTGATGCCTGCCGGCAACACCATCCGAAGCAGGCGTGCGGGGCTGCGCGTGCCCGCTCATTGAGGGATTTGATTCAGTGCGCAGCGGCGTGAATCGCTCGCGCCAGCGCTCGACCCACACAATCATACCCGGCTGCAGAATTGTGCAGTCCATCCCACGCAACCAGAGCCCCCGCAGGAAGCCCGGCCTCGATCGACCGGCGCATGAGCGAGAAGCGCGAAAACAGGCCGACGCGTTCCTCGCGCGCGGCTTCCGCAATGTTCGCCTGCATCACCTCATGCTGGGACGTGTACAGAATCATCGGAGCATACTGCAGATCCATCAGAATCACGTCCGCCCCGTCCCCTTTCAGCGTCCGCACGCCGGAAACGATGAGTTGCTTGAGGCCATCCGCGTGTCCCCCCCACGCCACATCATTCGTGCCCAGCTGCCAGATGACGAGATCGGGGTGGTAGGCGAGGACATCGTTCTGGAACCGCGCCATGCTGCCCGAAACCGTATCCCCGATCCGGCCGCTATTGATCACCTCGACCTGCGCGCCGGGCCGCAAGGCCGCAAGCTCCCGCCGCATGACCTGTGGATAGGTCGAGTCCAAGCTCAGGACCCAAAGCCCGGTGGTCGAGGAGGAACCCACAGCGACAATTCTCAGCCTGCCCGCTCTCAGGCGGACCGCCGCTCGCGGGAGCGATACGCCAATGGAGATGGCCTCGTTGGCGGAAAGGCAAAACTCCGCCGCGGAGTCCGCCACCGCGGGACTCGCGACTGCATGGGCGAGCGCCACTGCCATACCAGCAGCGGCAACAATCCTGTTTATCTCAGTCATCGGTCGTTCTGAGCCTTGGGCAGCGTGATCCTGCCACCCACGGCTAAGAACTGACCTCGCAATTCCGGCGAATGCTGGACCGGCAAAGGGGGCATGCGCGGACCATATTTGATGCGCCTTCGCGCTAGTGCCGCCGATTTGAAGTTCCTATGTGGGGGCGGTGCGGCATCATCGCCCGCCCGCACGAACAAGGAAGCAAGTGCATGATAGACGTTCATTATTGGACAACGCCGAATGGTCACAAGATCACGATCTTTCTGGAGGAGACTGGCGTCCCCTACAAGATCATCCCGGTGAATATCGGCAAGGGGGAGCAGTTCAAGGCGGATTTCCTGGCCGTTTCTCCCAACAACCGCATCCCGGCCATTGTCGATCAGGCGCCGGGCGATGGCGGCAAACCCATCGCGGTGTTCGAGTCGGGCGCAATCCTGCTCTATCTCGCGGAAAAGACCGGTAAATACCTTTCACGTGACACCCGCGTTCGGATCGATACGATTCAGTGGCTGTTTTGGCAGATGGGCAATCTCGGCCCCATGGCCGGGCAGAATAACCACTTCAGCAACTATGCCGTGGAGAAGATTCCGTACGCAATGGACCGCTACCGTAACGAGGTGAACCGGCTGTACGGGGTGCTCAACAAACGACTTGCGGATCGCTCCTTCGTCTCCGGCGACTATTCGATCGCCGATATGGCCATTTACCCTTGGATCGTGCCGTACGAGCGCCAAGGCCAGAAGCTGGAAGATTTCCCGCAGCTCAAGCGCTGGTTCGAAGCGATCCGCGCCCGCCCGGCGGTCGAACGCGCCTACGTCAAGGCGAAGGAGATAAATCCGAATCTGGGCGGCATTCGCACCGCGGAAGAGCGCGCCATTCTGTTCGGCCAGACCGCCGCTTCGGTCGACCGCGCGGCGGCACGCGCGGGCTGAGCATAATGGGCGTGTGTCCCGGGCGCAACGCAGCATGGACGCAGCGCGCCCAATAATATTTGCGTCTTGCGCAGCTTCGCGTGCGCTGCGGACATGGTGCGTTGCAGACCTGGGACCGCCAAATACCCGGGCCGCGCTGGCCCTTCACCGTGCTGTTAAGGTCCCGGATCAGCGGCGCACCGCTTCGCGCCCCGACGCTCGAAGGTTTTGCAAGCGCTGGTGTATGCGCTCGCCCTGCGCCGCATCCGGGACACATAGACCGTTTCAGGCGAGATGCGGGATTTTTGGCCGTTCGCCGCGCGCCTTGCCGGAGATCGGCGGCCGCGGCAATCGGTTCGGGCCGACTTGCATCACAAAGGTGTGCTCCAGCGAATACCAAGGCGCTGAGACCTCGAGCGCCGGGGCTTTTTCGCTATCGTGCCGAACGTAGTTGCCGATGAGGTGGCGCGTGACCCCGAACTGCGCGTCAGTTTCGATGAACCTGTCGTCAGGAACGTAGAGCTGAGAGATCAACGTCTTGAAGCCGTCCTTGCTCGCAAGGAAATGCAGATGTGCCGGGCGCATATTGTGGCGGCCCTGCGCGCGCAAAAGCTCGCCGGTCGGGCCATCGATCGGAATGGGATAGCCCGCGGGCTTCACGCTGCGAAAGCTGATGTGGCCGTCCTGGTCCGTGAAGAACTTCCCGCGCAGGTTCATGTCCGCCTGGACCGGATCCTGGTTTTCGTAAAACCCTTCCGGGGAGGAATGCCAGACATCGACCTCGGCACCAACCACAGGACGGCCATCGCGATCGCGGAACCAGGCGTCAACAAATAATGCAGGTCCGGGCGTGGGCGAGCGCACGATCGAGGCGCCGTTCGGAGTGATGGGCGAGTGCATGCGCCAAAACGGCCCCAGCATGTTCTGATCAGTCTCCAGCGCGTCGTCTGTATTATTGAGCAGACACACCAGGGCTGACAGTCCGAGCGAGCCCGCCATCAGCACGGCCTCGTTATGCGATTCGCTGCTGTGCTTGCCGATTGCAACGATATAGCCGAGCGCGGTGTGGAATTCCTGCTCGGTCAGCTTCGCCTCGCGCAGGAAGTCATGCATATGGCGAACGAAGGCGGACATGACCGCGCGGAAGCGGGCATTCGGCGCGCGCTTCAACTCGGCCAGGACCGCCGTAGTGACATCTTCCTGCGTCTCTATGATCATTGTTCGACTCTCTGGAATCCTACTGATTGGCTTCGCCGCCAAGAAAACCGGCAATCTTCCAGCCGGGAGCCTCCTTCACGTAACACATCTGCTCACCGCCAATGGGCAGCACTGATTCCAGCGGCACGAACCCGACTTTACCACTCGGTGTGAGCACCTTGATGACGGAGAGCACCGCGTTCGCTGGCGACTCGTCGGGGATGACGCGCACCAGATAGAGGCCGAGTGTCTCGATCACGGTTGCGTCCTGTCTGGCGCCGGAGCGTACTTCAACACCGTCGCGGATGGGAAATACCCAGTCGGTTGCATCCGTCTGGGTCGCATTGGCGAGCACATCTGCAGCTGCTTCCTCGAAGCCGGCCTCCGCCGGAGAACAGATAACACCGCTGCGCTGCGGGTCAGCCGCGGTACTTGCCTCGCCGGCATAGGCGGCAATCGTATCCCACCCCACCCCATCGGGGGCATCGAGGCCCAGGGCCTTGGCAAGATTATCGATGCCGGGCCGCTGCTTGTCCGCGAGGTCCCTCGCTTCGGGGATCCAGAAGAAGTTCGCTGCGACCCGCTCGGCGAGCGCGGCACGGTCTCTCTTTTGCGCGATCTCGGCGAGCTCTTTGCGGAAAGCCTCGAAGCTCGGATCGCTTACGGATTTCGGAAGCGTAATCGGAACAGGCTTGTACGGGCCAAGCGCCGGCGAGGGCGGCTGAAAAGATGGAGCTGGCGCTGCCGGAGGAGGTGTTTGGGACGGGGCTTCGGTCTGAGCGAAGGCAAAATTCTGCCCGAATATGACTGCCGTGGTAAGTGTAACGATCAAGCTCAAGCAAACACGCGAATGCCGCATCGCATTCTCTCCTGCATTTGAAGCCAAATCTATCGGAGCCACTCAACCCACTGCCGGTGACACATATACCTTGCTGCCGATCCGACAAGCACATGTTTTCCCGTCGAGGCAGCGGCGTTGACGGCTGTGGTCCGGATGAGCGGCGCGTCGGCGATGTGATCGGTTCTCGGCTTGGCCCATGGCGCGCCGCGATATCCGGGGGACATGCGGGCTACGCGACGGCGGCAGAATTGCGGATTGCAACCGAAAGCCGAAAGATAGGAGGGAAATACCATCATGTTGCAGGCAATGCCGCCCAGTGATCATGGGGGGTGATTTCCGTTTACGAAAAAAATACAGTTTGCGTCGGTTCCGGTTTTCTTTCCAACTTTTCATTTTGCCGTCATGGACCCGAAAGGCAAAGCGCCGCACTATTGTCAATGTCCGACCGGACGTTGCTCTCCTGTTCGAGGCGGATGTGCGTTGGCCAGCGGGAGCTAGCATGGCACTTGACCCGAAAGCCGCAGCCGCCATCGCCTTGCACCGCTTCGGCCTCGGTCCGCGGATCGGATCGATTGCCGCCATCGCTTCCGACCCACGTGGCGCTCTGCTTTCCGAGCTCGACAGCCCGCCGGGCGGACGCATCAACGATCCGGGGTTGCTGAGCGGCGGCGAAAGCGCGCGCGCTGCATTCAAATTCCGGCAGGAGCAAAGAGCAATTCGATTGGCGGAGCGCGCCGCGCGCGACGCCAGTTCCGCAAAGACCGATACTGCAGGCGCAACCTCCGAGATGAAACCGCCGGAGCAGTCCGCTGCGCCAACGGCTATACGGCCTCCCGGATCGGGCGTGCCGCAGCGCCTCTATCTCGAAGAAGCCAAGGCGCGCATCCATGCGGCCCTGGACGCCAAGCTAGGCTTTGTCGAACGGCTGGTCTGGTTCTGGTCCAACCATTTCTGCGTCTCCGCGGACAAGGGCATTGTGCGTCCGATCTGCGGCGCCTACGAGCGCGAGGCCATCCGTTCGCATGTTCTCGGCCGTTTCGCGGACATGCTGCTTGCCATCGAATCCCATCCGGCGATGCTGATCTATCTCGACAACGCGCGCTCCATCGGCCCCGGATCCATTGCGGGGATGCGTCAGAAGCGGGGCCTCAACGAGAACCTCGCGCGCGAAATCCTCGAGCTGCATACTCTTGGCGTGCGAACGGTCTACCAGCAGGAGGATGTTACCAGCTTCGCGAAGGTAATCACCGGCTGGACGATGGTACCGCTGCGCCAGGATCCCCTGCATGGTGGAGAGTTCCAGTTCAATCCGCGCATGCATGAGCCGGGCACGCACGTGGTGATCGGCAAGTCTTACCAGGACAATGGCGTACAGCAGGGGCGTGCTGTGCTCGCGACGCTCGCGCGCCATCCCGCCACCGCGAAACATGTGGCAGGGAAGATCGCTCGACATTTTGTGGCCGATGACCCGCCGCCGCCCCTGGTCCAGCGCCTGGAGAGGCGGTTCCTCGAGACCGAGGGCAATCTCAAGGAGCTGGCGAAAACGCTGGCCACAGCACCAGAAGCGTGGGCGCCCGCGCAGCTGAAGTTGAAACGCCCGGGCGAATGGATCATCGCGGCTTTGCGTGCCACCAGTGTAACGGCCCCGCCCGATATCGGCCCCGTCATGCAGGCCCACAATCTCTTGGGCGAACCGCTGTGGCGGCCCGCGGCTCCGAAAGGTTTCGCCGACGAGAGCGGCCCCTGGCTCGATGGGCTTTCGCAGCGCCTCGATCTTGCCAACCAGCTCGCACGGCGAGGGACCGAGCAGGTGGACCCGCGCGAAATCTTCGAGGAGACACTCGGTCCAATTGCTTCGGCGGAAACGCGCCAAACCATCACACGTGCGGAAAGCCGGCCGCAAGCGCTCGCGCTCTTATTCATGGCGCCGGAGTTTCAGCGCAGATGACCCGACGCTTTCGCCGACAAACGCTTGGAAGGTGACGCCATGACGCTGCGTGCTCCGAGCCGCCGCGAGCTGCTGCTCGCTTCCGGTACCCTCTTTGCCTGGGCCTACGTGCCAAGGCTCGCGCGCGCGGAAGGTCGCGACCCGCGGCTGCTGGTGATCGTCTTGCGTGGCGCACTCGATGGCCTCGCCGCGGTTGCGCCGGTCGGAGATCCCGATTGGCAGACACTGCGCGGCGACAAGGCGCTTACTCTGCATGGCGTCACGCCGGCTTTGACGCTCGACTCTTTCTTTGCGCTCAACCCCGCGATGCCGAATCTGCATCGGCTCTATAAGGCCGGTGCGGCGACAATCGTCCATGCGACGGCCACGTCCTATCGCGAACGTTCGCATTTCGACGGCCAGGATGTGCTGGAAAGCGGGGTCCCCTCTCCCGGCGCGACCGACAGCGGATGGCTTAATCGCGCACTCTCCGCGCTGCAGCCTGCCGGGCGCGCAGCGGGGCCAGGCAAGGAAGCATTCGCCATCGGCCCCATAGCGCCGCTGGTCGTGCGCGGCCCGGCACCGGTCCTCTCCTGGACGCCGCGGCGACTGCCGCCGGCCAGCGATGACACCCTCGCCCGGCTCCTCGATCTCTATCGCCACACCGATCCCGCGCTGGCGCGCGCGCTCGAGGAGCGGGTGGGACTTGCGACCATCGCACGCGGCGGCGGCATGGATGGAGCGCAACCGCGGGCAGCAGGCGTGGGACAGGTGCGGGCCTATTTCGCGGAGTCGGCAGGCACAGCGGCGAAGTTTCTCGCCCGGCCCGACGGACCGCGCATCGGGGCGCTTGCTTTCGACGGATGGGACACTCACGCCGATGAGGGCGTCGCCAGTGGCCGGCTGGCCAATCTGCTGGGCGCGCTTGACGGGGCTATCGCGGCAATCGAGACGGAGATGAAGGAGGCTTGGGGCGAGACGGTCGTGGCGGTCATCACCGAGTTCGGGCGCACCGCGCGTATCAACGGCACCGAGGGTACGGACCACGGCACCGCAACCGTTGCGGTGCTGGCGGGGGGTGCGCTCAAGGGCGGCTGCATGGTGGCAGATTGGCCGGGCCTCAAAGCCGCCAATCTTCACGAAGGACGCGATCTCAAGCCCACCACCGATTTGCGCGCCGTGCTCAAAGGGGTGCTCAGGGACCACTTGCGGGTGGACGAAGCGGCGCTGGCGAGCAAGGTTTTCCCCGATAGCGGCCGGGTCAAGCCGGCGCCGGGACTGCTGGCCCGCGCCTGAGTTCCGGTAATCGTCATGGCCGGACTTGTTCGGACTTGTTCCGGCCATCCACGCCTTAACCTAAGACGTGGATGCCCGCGACAAGCGCGGGCATGACGGCTGAATCTCTCACTTGTTTCCGATGCCGGCTACGGGAGATCTACGCCGGCGCCTCGCGGAATGCCTTCGCGAAGGCCTGGAGATCAGACACCGCAACGTCGGAGACGGCCCAATACGTCACGCCGCCCTCCGTCCAGGTGACGATGTGGTAGCCAGAGATGGTGCGTTCCGATGGCATCCCAATGCGAGATTGGCCGCTGGGCAGTGCCATGAGACTGATCAGGTGCTGCCGACGACGATAGACCAGCGTCGGCACCGGCGTGCGTCCGATCACGTCAACACGACCGCCGACGAGCGGAAAGCCTTCCTGGCTGAGATCGACGACCCGCGGCGCCTCGGTGACCCGCCCGTTGAACCAGGGCTTGACAGTGTGGCGATCCGACGAGACCACATCTATCGGCTGCGGGGCCATGAGCGCGCGCAGATGACTTGCGACCACCATGTCGGCAGTGGCTTCGGCAGGAGCGGGACGCATCTCAAACCAGGTTGCGCTGCTCGCGAGGCCAGCGGCTACGATTACCGAGGCGGCGAGCGCACGCCAGGACGGCGACGCAGAGAACGCGCGCGCCGACGTGCGGCTTGATCCGACGGCCGCATCGATCCGGCGAGCGAGCGCAAGCGGGACTGGGAGCGGCGGCAGCCGCTCCTTGATGACCTGCCGCAAAGCATCGATGCGCTCGCGCTCCGCCGCCAAGGCGGGATCTCTCGCAAGCTGCCGTTCCAGCTCCAGCGCATGGGCGGGGTCGAGCTCGCCATCGACATAGGCATGCACGAGCAGCCTCGGGTCATTCTGCATTGGGTCGCTCATGTCTTCCCCACCCCCTCCTGGGCCGCAATACCGGCGATGAGCCGGTTACGCGCCCGCGCCAGCCGCGACATTACCGTGCCGATCGGCGCTTTGATCACCTCCGCGATCTCCCGATACTCAAGACCCTGCACGTCGCGCAGCACCAGCGCCTCCCGAAACGGCACCGGAAGCTGCGCTATGGCGACTTCAAGCCGGTTCGCATCGGCTTTGGCGATCAACGCCGCTTCCGGGGTCTCTCTTCCTTCCATCGGCAATCCGCGGTCCAATTCCTTTCGCTCCACTTCCTCAAGATCGTCCACACCGACCATCGCCGCCGGGCGGTTCTTGCCCAGCCACGTGAATGCCGCGTGCCGCGTGATGGTCAGCAGCCACGCCCGAGCATTGCCGCCGGCGAACCCGTTGATGCCGCGAAAGGCACGCAGGCAGGCGTCCTGAACGACGTCCTCGGCATCCGTGGCATTGCCGACAATCCAACGCGCAAGCGCATAAGCATCGCTGAGGTGAGGCAGCACCACCCGGCGAAAGCGCGCCTGATCGTCCTCGTTGCCTGCCACGCTACCTCTGGCTCGACGCCCATCGCCTGCGCGACCATCGTAACATAGACCGCAAAACACCGGGTTTTATTCCCGGGCGGGTTGCGCACGCCTCAGTCTGTCGGCCACCCCAGTCCCAGCACAACCTTTAGGAGAGCGAAATTAGCGCTCCCTGTAAACGACAGGAAATTTACAGGCAATTTTTCAGCCGCAAGTTGAACCCCCCAAAATGCCCGGCGCCGGCCATGCGCTCCCCAGGGGTCATGTGCCCGAAACGTCATTGTTTGTGCAATGCCGTAAGGCCTCCTTCCGCGCCGGAAGCACAAAGCTTCTGCGCCGAAAGCACAAAGCCCGGCGCGGGAATCCGGCCGGGCTTGGACACACTCCTGAAAGATACTCCTTTATACATGAGTCCCGTTACAGGTCCAGAAGTCGCAAGTTGCATTCGCCGACTTCATGGAGGTAGATTCTCCTAAATCTTAGTATGGGCCCGGTTCCAGGAACCGGTGGGCGGAGCGGGCGTTGCGCCAATGGCTCGGGGGCTCCGAAAGGCACGTGCCATCCGATCTCGCCACATTAGCCTGGGTCGGCTTGCGTAGACATCCACCACGGCGATGCTGACACGGGCGATAGAGCAGGCGGTGGTTTTTTGCGTACGGCACGCGGGACTGGTGCTGCTCGCGGCGGTGGCGGTTGCGATTGCATCTTGCATCTACGCCGCTCGGAATTTCGGCATCACAACCAACGTTAACGAGCTCATCGCGACGGGAAAATCTACAGGCTACCAAAGCCAGAAGGCCTATGAGGCTGTCTTTCCTGAGCACAAAGTCCTGGTCGTGATCGAGGCGCCGACGCCGGAACTGGCGGACCAGGCCGCGGACAAACTGGCGAAATCACTGCCTGCACGGTCGGATGTCCTCCAGTTCGTGGGACAAACCGGCGGGGGCCTCTTCTTTGAACGCAACGCACTCTTGTTCCTTCCGGAGCAGGATGTGGCGCGCATAACAGGCGAGCTCAGTCATTCCGCTCCCCTGTTCCAGGTTCTGGCACCCGACCCCAGCCTGCGCGGGATTGCAAACGCCTTGTCCTTCGCGGCAGCCGGCGTGGAGCACAAGCAAATTGCGCTCAGCGACCTCGCGCGTCCGCTCACGCTCGGGGCAGATACGCTGGCGGAGGTTTTGGCGGGGCGGCCGGCGAGCTTCTCCTGGCGCGTGCTTATGCAGGGCCACCCGGCCACGCCCGAGGAACTGCGCCGCTTCATCCAAGCAGACCCGAAACTGAATTTCGCCGCACTGGAACCTGGCCGCGCCGCAACCGACGCCATCCGGCAGACGGCGGCGCAGCTGCAGCTCGCCTCGGATTTCGAGGCGCGCATAAGAATGACGGGCGAGGTCCCGATCAACGACGAGCAGTACGCGAGTGTGCGGCAGGAGGCGCCGGTCAGTATCTCCAGTACGGTGGTCACCGTCCTGATTGTCTTGTTTCTAGCACTGCGCTCTTGGCGAATCATCGGCCCGATAGTTTTCGCATTGATCGTGGGTCTCTCTGCGACAGCGGCCGTAGGTCTTCTTCTCGTGGGCAAGTTGAATTTGGTCTCGATCGCCTTTGCCGTCCTGTTTATCGGGCTCGGAGTCGATTTCGGTCTGCAATTCAGCGTCAGATACCGGGCGGAACGCCACGACGTCGACGATCTGCAAAGCGCGCTGCGCAGCGCCGCGCGCAAGGCGGGAATGCCTTTGACCCTCGCCGCGGCTGCAGTTGCAGCCGCCTTCTTCTCGTTCCTGCCGACGGACTTCCGCGGCGTCTCCGAGCTTGGTGAGATTGCCGGTGTCGGCATGCTGATCGCCTTGCTGACGACCATCACTGTGCTGCCGGCTGCGCTGGCCCTCTCCAAGCCTCCGCTCGAGCCGCGTCAGATGGGATTTGCGCGGCTCGCTCCCATCGACCGATTCACCATGGCACACCGCATTCCCATACTGGTTGTGACCCTCGGCATAGTGGCACTCGCATCTCCGCTGCTGCGCCACCTGGAATTCGATTTCAACCCGACGCACCTGCAGAATCCGAAGGTGGAAGCGATTGCAACCTTTCTCGATCTGAGAAGCGACCCCAATACGGGCGCAAACGCCATCAATGTGGTGGCACCGTCATTGCCCGACGCAAGAAACATGGCGACGCGATTGGCTGCGCTCCCGCCAGTCTCGCGGACGCTGACCATCGACAGCTTCATACCGGATGCGCAGGACCACAAGCTCACCGACATTGCAAATGCAGCCGCCGTGCTCAATCCGGTGATCGCGCCCGCGCAGCTGCGTCCCGAACCGACAGATGCCGAGACCGTCCAGGCGCTCACGTCCGCCGCCGCCGCCCTGTCACGAGCCGCAAACGAGGAGGCGAACGCCGGAGGCACTCCTGCCGCGAAGCTTTCCGCTCTCCTTGGCCAGCTGGCTGATGCGGACCAAACGGTTCGCGCTCGGGCAAGCAAGGCGTTTGCAGCGCCTCTGCGTTTCGACCTGGATCAGCTCCGCCTCATGCTCGACCCGCAACGCATCACATTGCAAACCTTGCCGGCCGCTTTGACTCGCGACTGGGTCTCCCCCGACCAGAAGGCGCGAATCGAAGTCCTTCCCAAAGGCGACCCCAATGACGACAGGACATTGCGCAATTTCGCGGCGGCGGTCCTCGCGGTCGCGCCAACCGGGACTGGCACCCCGGTCTTGTTCCAGGAGGCAGCCGGCATAATCGTTCGCGCCTTCACCGAGGCCACGGGTCTGGCGCTCGCCTCGATCGCCATCCTGTTGTGGATCGTGCTGCGTCGCTTCGGCGACGTGCTGCTGACGCTTGTGCCGCTCATTGTTGCCGGCCTGGTGACATTGGAAATCTGCGGCCTGATCGGCTTGCAACTGAATTTCGCAAACATCATTGCCCTGCCGCTGCTGCTCGGAGTCGGCGTCGCTTTCAAGATCTACTACATCGTGGCCTGGCGAGGCGGCAAAACCAACCTGTTGGAGTCAACACTGACGCGCGCCGTGGTCTTCAGCGCCATGACGACGGCAACCGCGTTCGGCAGCCTCTGGCTCTCCACCGAGCCGGGCGTTTCCAGCATGGGCAAGTTGATGGCCCTCTCGCTGGCATGCACCTTGGCAGCGGCCGTGTTGTTTCAGCCGATCCTCATGGGGCCCCCGCGCGTCAAGTCGAGCCCTGGATCGCTTGACTCGAAAATTCTCCAGTGACCCACGTCCTTGCTAGGCGAACTGCAACAACCATGGTCGTCGCAGTGGTCGCCAGGAGATGGTATAGCCGTCCGCTTACCAGATAATCGACGTGGTCGGCGTGCGGCACCGTTTTGTCTCCGCAGCCTCGTTCTTGATTGAGCATCTCCTGTTTGCCGACCTGAGGTAAGGTCACGCTCGACATGCTTCGAACCCCTGCTTGAGCAGGGCCCCGGGGAGATGTCCTGGTAGCCGCCGAACGAGCCGGATTGTCCACTGGAGGCCGATAATACACCCGATCAGGAGAGTAAAAAAAGCGAGAACCGCTTCAGGTGCAATTGCCCCGTCCATCGGGTATGATGAGGCTGATGGTCAGAACTTGGACCGAGCGTTGCGATGAATACCCATATTGT
>Ga0207693_10001676_pt1 | contig 19527 bp, 19 predicted proteins | sample LARL81metaG_FD_184347 | JGI IMG/M metagenome (GOLD analysis project Ga0207693, IMG submission 184347) | Corn, switchgrass and miscanthus rhizosphere microbial communities from Kellogg Biological Station, Michigan, USA - LAR L8-1 metaG... | ecosystem: Host-associated > Plants > Roots >...
ATGCGCAAGATGATCACAACCCTCAACGCTATGCTGCGCGACAACGTCGCCTGGCAGCCCAAATCCGCCTGAGGCCAACAACACAGTTGCTCATTCGATTACCTCGTCGGCGCGACCGAGGAGCGACAACGGCACGTCGATTCCCAATGCCTTGGCGGTTTTGAGATTGATAATCAGCTCGACCTTGGTTGACTGCTCTACCGGCAACTGTGCCGGCTTCTCGCCTTTGAGGATCCTTCCGGTATAGACGCCGACCAGATGGTAGTATTCCGTTTCATCGCTTCCATAGCTCATCAGGCCGCCGGCGGCAGCGAATGGGCGATACTGGTAGATCGCTGGCACTTTGTAGCGCAGCGTCAATGTCGCCAATTGTTCGCCTCTGCCTACAAAAAATGTACTGGGGCCGATGATGACCGCAGCCGCTTTTAGTTGGGCCGCGCGGGCGAACACCGGATCGAAATCGCGTTCACTGCTTGCATTTAGGACATGGAGCCGCAGTCCGAGGCTGCGAGCCGCCGCCTGCACCTCGCGCACAAAAGGCTCCGCAAGCGCCGGACCCGTCGGGTCGACGAGCACGGCAAAGTCGCTTGCCGTGGGCAGCAATGCGTGCAGCACTTCCAACCGCTTCGGCCCGATCTCCACGTTCAAATTGGTCACGCCGGTCAGGTTTCCACCCGGGCGATTCAGGCTCTGTACAAATCCAACCTTGATCGGGTCGACCGAAACGGCGAAGACGATCGGAATTGTCGTGGTCGCGGCCTTGGCCGCCACCGCCCCGGGCGTGCCGCTGGCCGCCACGATCACGTTCACACGATGCTGAACCAGGTCCGCTGCCAGTGCCGGTAATCGATCGACGACGTCCTGCGCCCAACGATATTCGATCGCGACGTTCTGGCCTTCGACATATCCCGTCTGTTTTAGCCCCTCGCGGAATACGTTCAAACGGATCGCGTATAGATCGGGCGACGACGTGCCGAGAAATCCGATCACCGGCGTCGCCGATTGCTGCGCGCGCGCCGCGAGCGGCCATGTTGCCGCGCTGCCGAGGAGAGTAATGAATTCGCGGCGCCTCATTCGATCACCTCGTCGGCGAGCGCAATGAGCTGTTCCGGTATGTTCAAGCCGAGCGCTTTGGCCGTCTTGGCATTGAGCACCAAATCGTACTTGGTCGGCTGCATGACCGGCAGCTCCGCGGGCTTTTCGCCTTTGAGAATTCGGCCGACATAGATAGCGGCGCGGCGATAAGTGTCGGGCAAGCTCGTTCCATAGCTCATCAGGCCGCCGGCAACGGCGTACTCCCGTAAGCCGTAGATGGCCGGAACGGAATAGCGCGCTGCCAACGCTACGATCCGATCACGCTGACTGTCGAAAAATGGCTCGGCCGGAATAGCAAGCCCGCTGATGGTCGATTTCGGCAAAGATGCGAACAGTTCATCGAGCTCTTGCTCGGTACTAGCATTGAGGATGCGGATGGAAATTCCCAGCGCGTTCGCGGCGGCGGACGCTTCCGACGCGTAGACAGACGCACCCGGGTTCAATGGGTTTATGAGATAGCCGATCACTGTCGCACCGGGCAGCAGGCGGCTAAGAAGCTGAACGCTTTTCGCCGCCAGTCCTATCGGATAGAGGCTCATGCCCGTGATATTTCCACCCGGACGATTGAGGCTCGTCACAAGCCCGATACGTTCCGGGTCCATAGCGGCGGAGAAGATTATAGGAATGGTCTGGGTGGCCGCCTTTGCGGCAAAGGCTGCGGGTGGACCACCCGCCGTAAAGAGTACGGCTACGCGGAGTGCAACGAGTTCGGCGGCAAGCGCAGGCAATCGATCATAGTGGCCTTCCGCCCACCGAAAGGCGACCAGTGCGTTCTGGCCCTCGGCAAAACCAGCTTCACTAAGCCCCTGCCGAAAACCCGCCACAACGCCGGCCGATTCCCCAGGTGAACGACTACTGAGAAAACCAATGACCGGCATCGTCGGTTGCTGGGCACGCACCGCGAGCGGTGGACTTGCCGCCGCGCCGGCGAGAAGTGCAATGAATTCGCGGCGCCTCATTCGATCACCTCGTCGGCACTTGCGAGCAAAGATTGCGGAATGGCGAGCCCCAGCGCCTTGGCAGTCTTAAGATTGATCACCAGTTCAAATTTGGTCGGCGCTTGGACCGGCAGATCGCCCGGCCTCTCGCCTTTAAGGATGCGATCGACGTAGTCGGCCGCGCTGCGGAACTGATCGAGCGTGTTAGGCCCATAGGAGATCAGGCCGCCATCGGCGGCTTCCAGACGGCTAATGTAAACCGCAGGCAACTTGTACTTGGCAGCAAGCCCAATGATCAGATAGCGATGAGTTTCCATCGCGCTACCGGTGATGATTAGGCCGCCATTGGCGGTGCGGGTGAAGGCGGCAATGCCTTGCTCGATTTCTCCAGCGTTGCGCACGTCGATCGGGCTCACATCAATCCCGAGCGACGATCCTGTGGCACGGACAGCTCCGAATTGAGCGATGCCGGCAGGATTCAACGAATCCCGAAGGACGCCTACTCGCGTCAATCGCGGCACGATCTGCTTGAGGAGTTCCAGCCATTTTCCGCTCATGCTGTATTCAAAAATCATAAAGCCAGTAACGTTGCCGCCCGGATGAGCCAAGTTGTTAACAAATCCGGCTCCGACCGGATCGGAAACACTATTGAACACAATGGGAATTGCGCGGCTGTCACGTTGCAAGGCTGTGACGCTCAATGTACCAGCGGCCATGATGACGTCCGGCGCGAGTGCGATCAATTCCGCCGCGTATTGGCGATCGCGCTCAACATCATTCCCGCCCCAGCGTATGTCGATCCGCACATTGCGGCCGTCACTCCAGCCCAACTGCTGCAATGTTTGTTGGAACGCCGCGATGCGGGCTTGACCTTGTGGATCGTCGGCGACACCGTTCATGAGCACGCCAATGCGGCGCACGCGTTCACCGTGTTGCGCGCGCACGATCAGCGGGCGCGTCAGCGCAGCGCCAGTCAGGCCCATGCCGAAAAGGAATTCGCGTCGCCGCATGGCCCGTGCCCCTGCAGAACCAGTGCATTCGAACGGCAATACCCACGATCAAATCAGGAAATTGCGACAGGTGGAATGGGGCAGCGAATAACGGCGCCGCATTATTTCCTCCCCCCGCGTGCGGGGTAGGTGGCGAGTGAAACGAGCCGGAGGGGGATCGTGCACCATCTGGATGCGTCCTCCACCGCACTCCGTGCGGTCCCCTCCCCCGCAAGTGGGGAGGATGAAATTCATCACTCGATCTGCGGGATTTTGGCGCTGGCGATCAGTTCCTTGAAGAACGGCACGTTTTTGGCGATGCGCTCGCGCACCGCGTCGGGTCCGGCGGCGACCGGCGCATAGCCGAGCGCAATGACCCGGTTTTTGATGTCGTCTTGCGCCATCACCGCCAGCGTCGCTTGGGTGAAACGCTCGAGAAGCTGCGGCGGCGTGCCGGCCGGCGCGAGCAGAAAGTGCTCGGTCTCGAGCGTGACGTCGGGAAAGCCAGTTTCCTTAAAAGTCGGCACGTCGGGCAGATTGACCCAGCGTGTCTGGGTGGTGACGGCAAGCCCACGCATCACGCCGGCCTGCACTTGCGCTTGCGCGCCAGGGAGCGCGGTCAACAACAGATCGACGGTGCCGGTGAGCAGCGCCTGCGTCGCCGGCCCGCCGCCGTTGAATGGAATATTGGTAATGTCGAGCCCGGCTTTGAGCTTGAACAGCTCCATGGCGAGCTGCGGCGTGGTGCCGTTGCCGGGACTCGCATAATTGAGCTTGCCCGGCTCGGCCTTGGCGCGCGCGACCACTTCGGACAAGGAATTGATGCTGCCTTTGGCGTTCACCGCGAGAATATTCGGCGCGACCGGAAGCGTGGCAATCGGCGCAAAGTCTTTGGCTGGATCGTAAGCGACATTTTTGTAGAGCGCCGGGTTGACGACAAGCGCGCTCGACGTGAGGAGAAGCGTGAAGCCGTCCGGTTCGGCGCGCGCCGCCTCGACCATGCCGATATTGGCGCCGGCGCCGGCGCGATTTTCCACGATCACGGTCTGGCCGAGCGCCTGCTGCAGCGGTGATTGCAGAAGCCGCGCCAGCACGTCGGACGATCCCGCCGGCGCGAACGGCACGATGATGCGGATCGGCCTATTCGGTGCGAGTTGCGCGCGCGCTCCAAACGGGCGGGCGAGCGCGGCGGCGATGAGAAGGGTGATAAAACTGCGGCGCGAGCTTCTTTCCCCTCCCCCCTTGAGGAGGAGGGGAAGGGAGGGGGGTAGCGGAATCCCGGAGCAGAAGCGTAAGTCACCCCCCTCCCGACCAGCGATGGGATTAACCCATCGCTGGTCGACCTCCCCCTCAAGGGGGGAGGTGATTTTTTTCTTTCTGCTCCGCTTCATTCCATCACCGCCGATTCAAAGTCACTTCACGAACTCACTTCGCCCCGACGACGTTGTATGCCGCCAGCGGACGGCTGATCCCTTTGAGCGCGAAATCGCCGACAGCTTCCACGCTGATCGCATCTTCAATCGCCATTAGGACGCGCGGGCTGATGAGGATCTGCCCGGGCTTGGCCTCGTCGCACAGGCGCGACGCCACGTTCGACACCGTGCCGATGGCGGCATAGTCGAAGCGGCCTTCGAACCCGATGGTGCCGAGCGTCGCATAACCGTGCGCGATGCCGATGCCGAAGCCGAGCTGGTGGCCGAGCCGCCGCCACTTCTCAATGAGCGCGCCGAGTCCCGCGCGCATATCGAGCGCCATGCGCACCGCTTGCAGCGCCGGATTGTCGACCGGCACCGGATCGTTGAACACGACCATGACGCCGTCGCCGGCATAGCGTTCCAGCGTGCCGCTATATTTGATGATGATTTTGCCGATGGCCTCATGATACTGCCGGAGCAGGGTCATCACGTCTTCGGGGTCGGCGCTTTCCGAAAATCCGGTGAAGCCACGCAGATCGCAGAACAGAGCGGTGATCTCGCGGCGATGGCTTTCCAGCTGCTTTTCCGTTCCGGACGCAACGATCAGATCGGCGACCTGCGGCGGCAAGAAGCGACGCAACCGGCCCATGCGCTCGATCTCGCCGACCTGGTCGGTCACACGCTGTTCGAGCTGCTGATTCAACTTGATGACTTCTTCCGTTCGCTGCCGTAGCTCATTGAGCAGCCGCGTATTCTCAATAGCGATCACCGCCTGCGCGGCAAAGTTCTGCAGTAGCGAGACTTGCTGGTCTGTGAACGGTCGAACTTCCTTGCGGTAGACGGTCAACGCTCCGAGCAGCACTTTGTCTTTGCGAAGTGCGACAACAAGGGCGGTTCGAGCGCCGCCCAAGTCTACCACTGCTCGGCGAAGCGGATTACCAAGCCGATACGCATCCTCGTCCATCTGATTGCTGTGAATGAGCTCCTCGCCCTCAACAAGTCGCCAATGCGCGTCTCCTGGCCGAGGCTGGTCCATTCCTCCCTGGAAATAAGTCGCAAGAGCGTCCGGCACGCCTCGCTGCGCAGCGCGTTCAAAGCGTTCTCCGTCGTAGGTCGTCACAAATCCGAACGCGGCCTCACAAAGATGCAGGGCCTTGTCGAGGATGGTGGCGAATACTGGCTCTAAATCGCCCGGCGAAGAGCTGATGATGCGCAGTACGTCGGCAGTCGCAGTTTGCTGCTCTAACGATTCCCGCAATTCGTTGAGCAGCCGCGCATTCTCGATGGCGATGACGGCTTGGGCGGCGAAGTTCTGCACGAGTTCGATCTGTTTGTCGGTGAACGGGCGAACTTCTTGGCGATAGATGATAACGGCGCCGATCAGGTCGCTATCTTTGAGCATTGGGACGATGACTTGAGTTCGTGCGCCGGCCAGCCTAGCTGCCATGCCAGGAACAACTGCAGCGGCATCGTCGGGCGTGTGGCACACCTCTTTCGTCAGCATTACGCGTTCGAGCTGGCCACCCGGAGTGGGTTGAAATGCTCCGCGCTGCCTATTGAAGTCGGCATACTCCTGCGGGGCACTGACTTCTGCTGCGAAGTGAAAGGCATTACCGTCAAAACGATACAGCATGCCGAATATCGCCTCGCAGAGCCGCGTGGCATTTCCCAGCAAAGCCTGAAACACCGGCTCAAGCTCGCCGGGTGACGAACTGATTACCCGTAAAACGTCCGAGGTCGCCGTCTGCTGTTGCAGCGATTCGCGCAGCTCGTTGAGCAGCCGCGCATTCTCGATGGCGATGACGGCCTGCGCGGCGAAATTTTGTATCAACTCGATCTGCTTGTCCGTGAAGGGGCGAACTTCCTGACGGTAGATCACGATTGCCCCGATCAGAGCGTCGTCCTTGAGCATCGGGACGATGACTTGAGTTCGTGCACCGCCGTACTCTGCAAAAAAGCCGGGAACAGGTTCAGCCGCTTTGTCGGCACTATGGCTCACCTGTTTTGTCCGCACGACACGCTCCATTGCGGTGCCCGGTGTTGGTTCAAACAGCCCACGCCGCGTTTGCGCCTCGAGCAACGCCCCAGGCGTATTGAACTGCGCCACCGGGGAAAAGCTTTCACCGTCGAAGCGGAATAAGGTTCCGAAATTGGCATTACAGATGCGAGTAGCGTCCTCCAGGATTGTTCGAAACACTAGTTCCAGGTCGCCGGACGACCTTGAAATAAGGTCTAATATCTCGGAGTTCGCAGTTTCCCGCAGCAGCGCCTCGTCGCGCTCGCGGGTAAGCCGGGCGACGACCGTTTCCTGACCGGCAATCGAAGCGCCGCGCTTGCGCGCCGCATTTGACGCATTGCTGCGCTTTGGCGTTGCCGCTTTGCGGCGCCGCGATTTGACCGATCCAGCACCGGTTCTGGAGCGCCGTTTCATTATCGCCCGGCAAGTGTCGCCGGGACTGTAGCGGGTCAGGCCGGCGCAGAGGAAGTGGCTTGCGTCACCGCCCAAACAGCCGCGTCGGCGTTTCGACCAAAATGCGGCGCCGGATTTGTTGGCCCAGCGTCCAGGCGTGAAATAGGTCGAGCAGATGACCGTCATCGGGCATGACGTCGGCCGGGATCGAGGGATGCGGCCAGTCGGTGCCCCACATCAGCCGCTCCGGATTGGCGGCGACGAGCGCATCGTGCAGCGGCTTGGCGTCCGGATAATCGGGAAATTGCGTGGACAGGCGATAGACCGCCGAGAGCTTCACATAAGCGTGGCCGTCGCCGACGAGCTTCAGCAGCGCCTGGAAATTCGGATCGTTTATGCCCTGCACCGCCGGCACCATGCCGAGATGATCGACGATGACCGTCATCTCGCGCGAAGTATCGCGCAGAGCGGGCGCGGCCTCTGTGAGCATCCGATGATCACAGAAGAACTGCACCACCCAGCCGAGCTCAGCCATGGTCTTGCGAAACACCTCGAACACATCAAACCCGACGCCGCGAATGTAATTCGGCCGTTGCGGAAACAGATGAAAGCGCAAGCCGCGCATGCCGACGTTGTGCCATTCGCGCAACACTTCGGGCTTGATGCGCGTGTCGGTGATGGCGACACCGCGCAGGCGGCCCGGAAAACGCGTCAGCGCGTCAAGAACAACACGATTGTCGTAGACATGGGCGTTGCCCTGGACGACGAGACCGTTGCTAAAGCCGAGATGATCAAGCAGCGTGATGAATCGCTCGACCGGCGCGTCGGGCGGCGTGTAGCCGCGGCCCGGTTGATACGGAAATTTGTCCGACGGTCCGAAAATATGCGCGTGCGTATCCCAGGCGCCGGGCGGCGGTTTTATCCGCGGTCGGCTTGGATTTGGCACCGGTCCGGCAATGCGCGGCGGGTCTTGAGATCCCCCTCCCCGATGGGGAGAGGGTTGGGGCGAGGTACCGGAAGAGAAATTTGTCAAAGTGCGACCCCCCTCACCCGGATTGCTTCTCCCCGACGGGAAGAGGTGAAATTTGAAAATGTGACTCCTACCCCAACTTGATATTCGCTTCCTTCACCACGCGGCTCCACAGCGCCATCTGGTCTTCGACATAGGCGCGGAATTCCTCGGGCGAATTCTGCCGCGATTCGACATTGAGCTCGGCGAACCGCGCGGTCACCTGCGGCGAAACAATTGCGGCGTTGAGCGCAGCATTGAGTTTTTTCACGATCACGGCGGGCGTGCCGTGCGGGACGAACACGCCGTTCCAGTCATAGCCTTCGAAGCCCGGCAGCGTATCCGACATCGGCGGAATGTCCGGCAAGCTCGCGAGCCGGCCCTTGCCGGTATGCGCGATGGCTTTGACCTTGCCGCCCTTGATCAAGCCGAACGCCGACGACCCATTGGCGAAGAAAAATTTCACCTGCCCGGCCATCACATCGGTCAGCGCCAGCCCGCCGCCGCGATAGGGCACGTGATTGATCGTGATCCCGGTGCGCTGCCGGAACAGTTCGAGCAAAAGATGCTGCAGCGTGCCGTTGCCGGACGAGGCCATGTCGATGCCGCCAGGCGTGGCTTTGGCGAGTGCGATGACGTCTGAAACCGTATTCGCCGGCACTGACGGCGTTATGACGAGAATGTTCGGTACCAGCGCCACCAGAAACACCGGATCGAAATCCTTGCGGTAATCGAACGGCAGATTGGAATAGAGCGAGCCATTGACTGAAAAGGCGGTGGCGTCGTGCAGGATCGTGTAGCCGTCCGGCGCGGACTTGGCGACCGCTTCCTCGCCGATTGTGCCGCCGGCGCCGCCACGATTTTCGATGGCGAATTGCTGGCCGATATCCTCGCTCAGCCGGGCATAGACGATGCGCGCGGTGGTGTCGGCGCCGCCCGCCGGCGGATATGGCACCATGACGCGCACCGGACGCACCGGCCAATCGGCTTGCGCGCGCGCTGCGCGCGGGCGGACGAGCGCGGCGGCACCAGCGAGAGTCACAAGAAATTCGCGGCGGCGCAGCATACACTTCATCCTTCCCTCTCCGGCTCAGCCTTTAAAGCTACCACCATTCGCGGCGGGAACAATGACGAGCGAAAGTCAGTAATCGGGTGGTTTCGACATCATGACACGACGACATTGCGTTCATGATCTTTTTGGAGCGCGTCATGTCCACTCGTAATATTACGGCTGTCTTACCGACATTCTTCAGCGCGCGAGTTTCGTTCCGATCGCTGTGCGCGAGCGGGGTCGAATCCATTCGCACCGTGTTCGGCGCAATCGCCGCTTGGCACAGTCGCCGTCGTGAGCTCAAAAAGCTTCTCGAGTATCTGGCCAGCGATCATCGCGCCGCGGCGGATATCGGATATCCGCACCGGCTGCCGTGAGGCGAAGCTCGTCATTGCGAGCCAACGGGTCCGGCCCGAAGTGGCCGGCCCGATGACAGGCTCCGCGAAGCAATCCAGAGGACCCTAAGTTTGCGAATCTGGATTGCTTCGTCGCTTGCGCTTCTCGCAATGACGACGCTTCAAAATAAAACCACGCGCTAAAACAGCGTCGGCTGGTCGTCCGATTTTTTGGTCTTGCTCGGTTTCGGCGGTTGCGCCGGCGCAGCTTGCTCGGCCTGCGGCGACAGCGGGGCGATCAGCGCCTCGGAATCGTTCGCCACGCGATTGACGGCCGGCCAAATCGGGTAGACTTCAAGGAGCGCGTCGTCCGCCGGCTTGATCAGCGTGGCCGCCTCCTCGCCCGGCACGGTATCGCAATCGAGCCAGCGGTCGAAATCCTCAACTGCGACGAACGCCGGCATGCGGGGATGAATGGCCGACAAAGCGCGACTGGCGTCGGTCGTAACGATGGCGGCGGTGTCGAGCTCTTCGCCATTGGGGCCGGTCCAGGTCTCCCACAAGCCGGCGAAAGCAAGCGGCGGCGGCGGGGCACCGTCCTCGCCGCGCCTGGCGCGCACAAAATAGGGCCGCTTCGGTCCACTCGGTGCCCCCGTTTGCCATTCATAGAAGCCGTCGGTCGGGATCAAACAACGACGCCGCCGCATGGCGTTGCGGAACGCCGGCTTGTCGAGCACGGATTCGCCGCGGGCATTGATGAGAAGCGGAAACGCCTTCGGCTCCTCAACCCAGGACGGCAACAGGCCCCAGCGCATCAGCGCCAACGACCGCTTGCCGTCGACAAGCCGCACGACCGGGATCGGCTGGGTCGGCGCGATATTGTAGCGCGGCGGAAAATTCGGCTGTTCGCCATAGCGGAACAGCGCCCGAATCGCCTCTGGCGTGGAAAAAATGACGTAACGTCCGCACATGATCGCGCGCGTGTTCCTGTTTGGCTGAGCCAAGAATTCCCTTGCTTGCCGCCCTGATATAAGACGGACCGGGCAAAAGTTTAATGAGCAACGCCGACAACGCGCGGACTTATCCAACGCGGCCGTATCTGGCGGTGAGCGCGGCGATATTCCGCGACGGCCGGGTGCTGATCGTGCGCCGCGGGCGCCCGCCGGCGCACGGCCTTTACACGCTGCCGGGCGGCGGCGTCGAACTCGGCGAGACCCTAGAGCAAGCGGTGATCCGCGAAGTGCGCGAGGAAACCGGGCTTGCGATCGCGCCGATTGGGCTCGTCGGCTTTCGCGAGGCGATCGCGCGCGACGCCGCCGCACGCGTCGAACGCCATTTCGTCATTCTTCCCTTCGCGGCGCGCTGGGTCGGCGGCGAGATCGCGCTCAGCGAGGAACTCGCCGAAGCGCATTGGTTAAAACCCAACGAGCTTGGCGGCCTGAAAACGACGGAGGGGCTTGCCGAAATCGTTGCCGCGGCCGCCGAACGCGTCGCACTCGCGCGCGCATCGGCAAGATGATGACCCCTGCATGAGGCTTGCCGTGCGCTTCGTCTGCATTATGTTGCCGTCCATGCCGCTATTTCGCATCGTTCCAGCCGTTGCCCTCACGCTGTGCCTCGCCATGGCGCCGGTGCAGGCGCAATTCTGGGGCAACAATGGTTGGGGCAATAGCTGGGGTGGCGGCTGGGGCTCGCCATACCGGCAGGCCCCGCGCCCGTCCACGCCCAAGCCCCCGGCGCAAGCGCCGGGTCCGCCCGGTCCGGCCGTGGAAGACATGCCGGCGCCCTATGATCGCGACTTGCAGCGGTTGTCGGAAATTCTCGGCGCGCTGCATTTCCTGCGCGGCATTTGCAACAGCAACGAAGGCCAGAAATGGCGCACCGAGGCGCAAGCGCTGATCGACGCTGAGGCGCCGAGCGGAACCCGCCGCGAGCAGATGGTCGCCAGTTTCAATCGCGGCTATCGCGGCTTTCAGCAGACTTACCGCAGCTGCACGCCCGCTGCCGATATCGTCGTTGGCCGCTATCTGGAAGAAGGCGCCAAAATCGCCCGCGACATCACCGCACGCTACGCGAATTAACGCATCGGCGCCTTTCGCTGCTGGCTCCCGTCGAGATTGACCCACCCCAATCCTCCCCTTGCAGGGGGAGGAAGAGAATAGCCGCGCGTAGTTCCTCCCCCCAAAAGGGGGAGGATCGAGGTGGAGCTCACGCAGTTTTCCAATGATTATCGGCATTAACCCTGCCCTCAGGTTCGGCCACAAAGGCCGCCCATGGCCTGCTAACGTGATCTTGTTAGGTCCGAGGGGAAGGCCAGAAGCCGACGCGACGGGGATGACGACACCAACACCGAATATCGCGCCTCGCGGCGCCTTGGCCGATAGCGACCAGAAACGCCTGGCACTCGGCTATCTTCAGGACGCTTGGGGTGAGGCCGCTCTCGACGGCATCGAAGGCGATTGCCTGGCTCAGACCGCGCTGTTTCTTGCTTTCGCCGAACTGATCGCGACCTACGGCGAGGAGCCCACCGCCCGTTATGCCGACAATCTCGGCCAACGCATCCGTAACGGCGAATTTTCCGTCACGCTGTCGCGGCAGTAACTTCCGTAGAATCTAAAGGCAGATTTGTCCCGCTTGCCTATCGCGTCATTGCCGGGCTTGAGCCGGCAATCCATGCGGCGGATCCGCTCGTTCGACGTTGGCACTTCTGGTAGCTGCGCGTCAGCATGGACCACCGGCAAAGGCGAGCGAAGCGACGCCGTTCTGTGAGCGGCTATGGGCCGGGAGGGGAGAAGATCGCGGTCGGGCCTATCTTGCAGTCCGTTGGCTCCCGGCATACGCATAAATTATGAAAGCCGCCCTCCTCCCCGACCGCGGGGTTATCAAAGTGATCGGCGACGACGCCCGCAAATTCCTGCACGGGCTCGTCACCGCCGATATGCTTGGCGTGGCGCCCGGCACGGCGCGGTTCTGCGCGCTGCTCACGCCGCAAGGAAAGATCATTGCCGATTTCTTCGTGACCGAAGCGCCGCATGCCGAAGGCGGCGGTTTCTTTCTCGATATTCCGCGCGCTTTGGCGGTCACGTTGGTCGAAAAGCTCAATCTGTACAAGCTCCGCGCCAAAGTCCTGATTGAGGATCTCACTGAAATTCTCGGCGTGCTCGCGGTCTGGGATGGCCAGGGCACACCAGGACACGCCACGACCAAGCAAGGCTTGAGCTACGCCGATCCGCGCCTGCCGGCGCTCGGATCGCGCGTGATGATTCCGCCGCATCGCGCCGCAGCGGCGAGCGAACTCGGCGCCGAACTCCTGAGCGCGGAGGACTACGAGGCGCACCGCATCGCGCTTGCCGTGCCACGCGGCGGGCTTGATTTCGCTTATGGCGACGCTTTTCCGCATGAAGCTGACATGGATCAGCTCGGCGGCGTCGATTTCGCCAAAGGCTGCTATATCGGCCAGGAAGTGGTGTCCCGCATCGAGCATCGCGGCATCGCGCGCACCCGCGCGGTGGCGCTCCGCTACGACGGCGCCACGCCGGAAAACGGCGCCCCGATCACCGCCGGCGAGCGCCAGATCGGCACCATGGGCTCGGCCGCGCGCGGCCGCGGCATCGCGCTTATTCGCCTCGATCGGGTGGCGGAGGCCGAACCTTCCGCGCTTGCGGCGGGCGGCATTCCCATTCGTCTCATCAAGCCGGACTGGGCGCGCTTTTCGTTCCCCGGCGAGATCAAGGCCGCCCAATGAACGATCAAGCTCTCGACAATCTCTTGCGCTGTCCGTGGCCCAAGCAGGACCCGCTCTATATCGCCTATCACGATGAGGAATGGGGCGTGCCCGAATATGACGATCGCGCGCTTTACGAAAAGCTCATGCTCGACGGTTTCCAGGCCGGCTTGTCCTGGATCACGATCCTGCGCAAACGCGAGAATTTCCGCCGCGCCTTCGACAACTTCGATCCGGAAAAGATCGCGCGCTACCGGAGCGCGAAGATCGAACGGCTGATGGGCGATGCCGGCATCGTTCGCAATCGCGCCAAGATCGAAGGCACGGTGCTCTCGGCGCGCGCCTGGCTCGAGGTGATGGAGAAGGGGCCGGGCTTTTCCAACCTGTTGTGGGACTTCATGGACGGCCGTCCCAAGGTCAATCGCTTTCGCAGCGTCCGTCAGGTGCCGGCCGAAACCGCGATCTCGCGCGCGATATCGAAGGATCTGACGCAACGCGGCTTCAAGTTTTGTGGACCCACTATCGTCTATGCCTTCATGCAGGCGGTCGGCATGGTCAACGATCATCTCATCAGCTGCTATCGCCATCAGGGGGTGCAAAACTTGGCGGCGCAGAAACGTGGCGGTTAGCGTGTCGCCGTCTTTGCCGCGGAGCCGTGCCGGCCTTCATGGCGTGGCGCATCGCGCCGGCAAGCCGACGGGAAAGCGCGGCCTGCGCGCCGTTGGCATGCAGCGCGCGTGGCAGCGCATGCTCTCGGGGCGACGCTTGGACTTGCTCGATCCCTCCCCGCTCGACATCGAAATCGAAGACATCGCTCATGGGCTCGCCCGCGTCGCGCGCTGGAACGGCCAGACCAGCGGCGCACATATCTACTCGGTGGCGCAGCATTGCCTGTTCGTCGAAGCGCTGGCGCGGACCCGATCGCCGCGGCTCGATAACCGCTGCCGGCTCGCGATCCTTCTCCATGACGCGCCCGAATACGTCATTGGCGACATGATCTCGCCGTTCAAGGCGGTGATCGGCGACGCCTACAAGGCGATCGAGCGGCGCCTCTTAAGCGCCATCCACCTGCGCTTCGGGCTCCCCGCCACCACGCCGCCGCCGATCGAGGCGTTGATCAAGGCCGCCGACCGCCAAGCGGCGTTTCTCGAAGCGACCCGGCTTGCCGGCTTCGACGCCGCTGAAGCGCGGCGGTTCTTCGGCCGGCCGCCGAAATTCTCCGCGGCGATGGAACGCGATTACCTCAAGCCGTGGCCTGCCGAGACCGCGCAAGCGCGCTATCTTGACCGATTCAACCGGCTCGCTCGGCAATAGCCGTCGCTGCCTCTCCCGCACGCGCCAATTGCGAATCCCCTATGAATGGGGCACTCCAATTCCTATATAAAAAGCGACGATTTTCCCACGATGATTCACGTTTGCTCCCTGGCCCGGCTTGAAGAAACGGTCGAACAGACCGGTGCGCGCCATGTCGTGTCGCTGATCGGCGACGAAGCACGCGTGGCGCGGCCGTCCAGCATCGTGCCGAAAAATCACCTCTGGCTGCGCTTGCACGACATTTCCGCTCCGCTCGACGGCTATATCGTGCCGGCGGAAGAACACATCACCGATCTCTTCAATTTCGTGCGCCAATGGGATCGCCGCGCGCCGCTGGTCATGCACTGCTACATGGGCATCAGCCGCTCGACGGCGAGCGCCTATGCAACCGTGTGCGCGCTCAATCCTGCGCGTGACGAAGCAAGCGTCGCGCAGGCGCTGCGGCGCGCGTCGCCGACCGCGACGCCGAATGCGCGCATCGTTTCGCTCGCCGATCGGTTGCTGGGCCGCGACGGCCGCATGATCGCGGCCATTGAAGAAATCGGTCGGGGCGATTTGACCGCCGAAGCGGCGCCGTTCCGGCTCGATTTGGAGTGAGCGCGCTCGCCCGCTATTGCGGCAGCGACGGCCGCAGCGCCGGCCGCACAGTGGCAACCGGAGTCTCCGCCGTGGTCGACTGCTCGAGGCTGCTGCTGATCAGGTGGCTGCGCGGATTACGCTGATAGAAATCGCAATAGGCGAAGCTCAAGCCGGAAAGCGAGCCGCGGAAACTGCGGTAATCGATCTTCTCGACCCGAAAGCAGGGCGTGAATGGCAGGCCCGCCAGATGCGCGCACATCGACCCACCGTCGACGCGGATCGTGCCGGCCGGCAGCGCGGCAAAGCGGGTCTGGCCCTGCCCGTGAATTTTGATGGTGCCGACCACGGAGCCGTCGGAATAGATCCGTCCCATCCCGGACGTGCCCTCGAAACAGGTATAGGCGAATAGCTTGCCGACAACGAAGGCGCGCGCCTGCTCGGGTCCGAGCTCCTCGGCGATGCCCTGCCCCAAACCCAACAAGCCGGCCGTCAAAACCGACGCACAAACAAGCGACCGGCGCCCCGACATCGACGACTCCACCCCGAACGACTCCACCCCGACAGGTAGGACGATGTTAACAACATTTCTTAACCGTCCCCTTACCATAGCAGAGCCCCACATCATGGCCGAAATGAGCAAACAAGCCAGATCGTTTACCTGATTTTTACCACGATACGGCCGCGCACCTTGCCCTCGACGATACGCCGGCCCGCGGCAACAACGTCATCAAGCCCGATTTCGTTCGCCATGGCCGCAATCTTTTCGCGGACGAGGTCGGTCTCGAGCCGGCGCCACGCCGTTTCCCGGAGCGGCAGCGGACACATGACGGAATCGATGCCGATGAGCGAAACCCCGCGCAGGATGAAGGGCGCGACGGTGGTCGGCAGATCCATGCCGCCGGCCAGCCCACAGGCTGCGACCGCGCCGCCATAACGGATCATCGACAGCACATTGGCAAGCGTGGTCGAGCCGACCGCGTCGATGCCGCCCGCCCAGCGCTCTTTGGCGAGCGGCCGCGGCGGCCCGGTCAGCTCATTGCGGCTGATGATGTCGCTGGCGCCTAGGTCTTTGAGATAAGCCGCCTCCTCCGGGCGTCCGGTCGAAGCGGCGACGGCATAGCCGAGCTTGGCAAGAAGCGCGACCGCAACCGAGCCGACGCCGCCAGCGGCGCCGGTCACGATGACCGGCCCCCGCGACGGATTGATGCCGGCGCCCTCCAGCGCCATGACCGCCAGCATCGCAGTATAGCCGGCGGTGCCGATCGCCATGGCATCGCGCGCGCTGATCCCGGCCGGCCGCCGGATCAGCCAATCGCCTTTGACGCGCGCTTTCTCGGCATAGGCGCCAAGATGAGTTTCGCCGAGCCCCCAGCCGTTGAGGATGACCTGGTCGCCCGGCTTCCAGTTCGGATGGGTCGAGGATTCCACGGTGCCGGCGAAATCAACCCCGGCGATCATCGGAAAGCGGCGCACCACCGGTGCCTTGCCGGTGACTGCAAGACCATCCTTGTAATTGACCGTCGACCATTCGATGCGAACGGTAACGTCGCCGTCCATCAGATCTTTTTCATCGAAATCGGTGAGCCGCACCGTCTGGCCGGAGTCGGCTTTGTCGATGACGATCGCTTTGAAGGTCGCCATGCGATCACCCGTCATGCCCCGCAATCTGCCGGGCATCCACATCTTAATCGGTTGTGAGTTTGCAAGACGGAGAGCGCCGGGACAAGCCCGGCCATGCTAGGCCGGCACCGCGGCGACGCGCGCGACCGGCTTCTCCTCGATCGGCATATTGATCAGCGCCGAGAGCACGCCAAACAGGATCGCCAGCCACCACACCAAATTGTACGAGCCGGTGCGGTCGAACACGAGGCCGCCGAGCCAGACGCCGAGGAAGCCGCCGACCTGGTGGCTGAAAAAGGCAAAGCCGGCGAGTGTCGCCAGCCAGCGCGTACCGAACATCAAGGCGATGATGCCGTTGGTCGGCGGTACGGTTGAGAGCCACATCAGGCCCATGGAGGCGCCGAACATGAGACAAGTGACCGGCGTGACTGGAAAAGAAATAAACACCAGGATCGCCGCGGCGCGGATGAAGTAGATGAACGACAAGAGATAGCGCTTCGGCATGCGGTCGCCGAGCCAGCCGGCGGTGACCGAGCCGACGATGTTGAACAGCCCGATCGTGGCGATGGTCCAGCCGCCGACCTGCGCCGACAATCCGCGGTCGACCAGATAAGACGGCAGATGCACGGTGATGAATTGCAGCTGGAAGCCGCAGGTGAAGAAGCCGAGCACCAAGAGCACATAGGAGCGGTGGGCAAATGCTTCGCCCAAGGCTTGGCGGAGTGACTGCGTTTCTCCCGCGGGCGCGGCGTCCAGCGGGGTCGCCAGCGCGAGCGACAGCGGCAGCACGGTGAGCATGCTGACCGCGAAGATCACCAGCGTCTGTTGCCAGCCGAACGCGTCCATCAGCGCCACCGCGACCGGCGAATAAAGAAATTGTCCGAACGAACCCGCCGCGGTGCCGAAACCGAAAGCGCGCGACCGCCATTGGAAGGGCACGATCTTGCCAAGCGCGGCGAGCACCACAGGGAACGAACAGCCGGCAAGGCCGAAGCCGATGAGCACGCCGGCCGAGAGATCGAGCATCGGCGCGCTGGTCGCGTGCGCCATGAGTACAAGGCCAAGCGCATACAGTAACGCGCCGCCACACAGTACCTTCACGCTACCGAAGCGGTCCGCGATGATGCCACCGAGCGGCTGGCCGACGCCCCACAACAGGTTCTGCAGCGCCAGCGCAAACGCGAACACGTCGCGGCCCCAGTGATTGGAATTGGAGAGCGGGGTCAAGAAAAAGCCGAGCGTCGAGCGCGGGCCGAAGGCAATCAACGCGATCAGGCTGCCGAAGCCGATCACCAGCGCTGGCGTGCGCCAGCTGCCTATGGTCTTGGATGCGTCGCTCATGTCGCCCAAGTGAACCCTGAGATTCGGAAACCTGCGATTCGAAAGCCGCGCAGCATAGAGGCCCAATCTGGATGTCCAAAACGAAAACTGCCAGATGCCGGATCGTCCCGCGCATGGCTGTTCCGCCCGTGCTGCGGAGCGTCGCCGCCTCGGGCCGAGACAGCGCGGTTTGCCATAATTGACGGTAGTGACTATGGATTTCGCGACAAAGAACGCGAAAGCCGAAAATGGCAATGCCCGCCGATCCCACTTTTCCAGCATCGCTCATGCGCGCCGATGCTTTTCTCTCACCACTCGAAATCGAGGCGGCGATCACCCGCGCGCTCGAAGAAGATCTCGGCCGCGCCGGCGACATCACCTCGATCGCGACCATCCCTGAAGATCTGGACGGCCGCGCCGAGGTCGTGGTGCGCGAGGCCGGCGTGACCGCCGGATTGCCGCTGGTCGCGGCGGCGTTCCGGCGGCTTGCGCCACAGATCGCGATTACCCCGCACGCGCGGGACGGCACGGGCGTGCAGCGCGGCGCCAGGCTGATGACGATTTCCGGCAATGCGCGGGCGATCCTCGGCGCCGAACGCGTGGCGCTGAATTTTCTCGGCCATCTCTCCGGGATCGCGACCGCCACGGCGGCTTTCGTCGCGCGCATTGCGCATACCAAGGCGCGCATCATCTGCACGCGCAAGACCACGCCGGGATTGCGGGCGTTGGAGAAATACGCGGTGCGCTGCGGCGGCGGCTACAACCACCGCTTCGGTCTCGACGACGCGATCCTGATCAAGGACAATCACATCGCGGTCGCCGGCGGCATTCGGCCGGTGCTCGAGCGCGCCAAAGGCGCCGCCGGGCATCTGGTCAATATCGAGATCGAAGTCGACTCGCTTGATCAGCTCAAAGAGGTGCTCGATGTCGGGCTGGCCGACGTCGTGCTGATCGACAACTTCGATCTCGCCGCGATGCGTAAAGCGGTGGAGATGGTGGCGGGACGGCTGGTCATCGAAGCTTCCGGCGGCATCACGCTCGAAAGCGCCGCGGCGATCGCCGAGACCGGCGTCGATTATTTGTCCTCTGGCGCGCTGACGCACTCGGTGCAGAATCTCGACGTCGGGTTGGATATTGCGATGTGAGGCTTCGTTTTCCGTCACCCTGAGGCGCTCGGCGCGAAGCGACGAGCCTCGAAGGGCAACGGCCGAGGCGCCCGGGCCGTTCATCCTTCGAGGCTCACTGCGTTCGCACCTTAGGATGACGGACCCGAGCAGTCACTCAATTTCAAATCTTCGCAAGCGTTCGCCGTTACGTCCGCGCGCCCGCAGGCGAGGCGGCAGCTTGCGGCGTCTTCGCATCGGTTTTGGCGCCATCGGATTTGCTGCTCGGCGTTTCACCGTTGCTCGCGCTCGGCACGGCCGGCGCATTCTTGCCCCAGACCGGTTCGTCCTCGCCGTCGCCCCAATTTCGGGGCCGATAAAATGTGTGTACGCCGAGTTTGAACAGGCGCGTCATTTCATGCACCCAGCTCGGATGCACCCAATAGGCGTGGTAATGCGTGGCGTGGCCGACTTCGGCGAGCCAGATTTTGCCGTCGAGCGTGTCCTTGGCGATGCTTTTTGCCTGCTCCCACATATCGGGCTCGTCGATGCGGCTGAGATCCTTACCCTCGCAGGCAAAGGTGAACTGGCAAGCAAGATGTCGGTGCGCGTTCTGATAAACGAC
>Ga0207693_10001681_pt1 | contig 19495 bp, 20 predicted proteins | sample LARL81metaG_FD_184347 | JGI IMG/M metagenome (GOLD analysis project Ga0207693, IMG submission 184347) | Corn, switchgrass and miscanthus rhizosphere microbial communities from Kellogg Biological Station, Michigan, USA - LAR L8-1 metaG... | ecosystem: Host-associated > Plants > Roots >...
TCGGTCGGCGAATACGTTCAAGATCCAGACGACCCCACGGTGAAAAGTGTGGTACTCGAGGACTCGGCCGCACTGATCGGCCTCGCCCTGGCTGCCGCCGGGGTTGGTCTGCATGCGATTACCGGATCGGCCGTATGGGACGGGTTGGCCTCGATCGCCATCGGGCTGCTGCTCGTCGTGGCAGCCGGAATGCTCGCGCAGACGTGCAAATCGCTATTAGTAGGAAAGCAAGCCGATATTCGGCTGGTGCACAGCATCGAGACGATGCTGGAGGAGCAGCCCGAAGTCGACGATGTCGTCGACCTGTTGACTATGCAAACCGGCACCGATCGAGTGCTTGTTTGCGCGCGAGTGGACTTCGTCGACGACTACTCGGCGGCTGACCTCGAGACGGCGTGCCTGCGGATCGACTCCGACATGCGCGAGCGGTTTACCGACCTGGACGAGATCTTCATCCAGCCGGTTCCGCGCTCCGATCCGGGCCTGCGCCAGCGGGTACGAGCACGGTACGGTCGGGCGCTGGCGGAACCGCGCTAGCTCAGGCGCCGTCTGCGTGCGGCCAGAATGCATGCGTCGTCGGGCGCCGGCTGCGGGACGAGAGTGGCCAGGGCGGCATCGCACAGCGCCTCGAGCGAACTGCTGGCCTCCGCTGCGGCGAGGCGTCGCAGCGCGTCCAAGCCTTCATCGATCGAGCGGCCGCGCTGCTCGATCAGCCCATCCGTGTACAGGAGAACGGTCGTACCGGGACTGAGGGTGGTGATGTGATCGTGATGCGGAGTTCCGGCCGCGCGAACCCCGATGGGCTGTGAAAGGGCCTGGGTCAGGTAGGTCGGCTCGCCGCCGGCGGGAACGATCAGCGGCGGCGGGTGGCCGGCATTCGCGAATTGCAGCGTCCCGTCTGGGCTGATGATGGCATAGATGAGGGTGGCGAGCCGCTTGTCCCCGCCGAGGCTGATCAGCTCGTCGACACGTGTCACCACGGTGGCCGGGTCGTGGCCTTCTACGGCATAGGCACGCAATGCGACGCTGACGTGCCCCATGAGTGCGGCTGCGGAAATGCCGTGACCCATGACATCGCCGACAACCAGCCCCACTCGCTGGCCGGGCAGGGAGATCACGTCGAACCAGTCCCCGCCCACCCGGCTGGACAGCCCGCTGGGCTCGTAACGCGCCGAGACCGTGAGCTCAGCCGTCGAGAGCGCGGATTTGGGCATCAAGCTGCTCTGCAAGGTGACCGCGATGTCGTGCTCGCGCCGGTACAGTTCGGCGTTGCGCAGCGCCGCTGAGGCCAACTTGCCGAACTGTGCTAGCACCGCCTCGTCGAAGGGGGTGAACTCACCGACCCGCCAAACGACCAGCAGGCCGGTCGAGGCGCCCTCGTCGTCGTGGTGAACCTCGAGCCGCGCCGCGAGCCACTGCCCTGATATTTCCTCAGCTGCTGCGCCACGCGCCGTGGCGGAAGCGGGTTCCTGTTGCAACAGCTCGGCGAGGCCGACCGGCACGGAGTGCGCCAGGCCGGATCGCGTGTCAGCGCCGCCGAACTGGATGTACGCGCCGGTCGCGTCCATGACCTCGCGAAGCCAGGCCGTCATCCGTCGTAGCCGCTGATCGGCGAGGAGGTCTACGTGGGCACCGGAAAACCACTGGGCGAGGCGCTGCAGCTGGGCAACATGCGCCTGCTCGATGGTGACGCGTTCCGCGGCCTCGACAAAGCCGCGAGTCGCCATGTCCAAGGCAGCAAGGCTCTGGAGCAGAAATGGCAGCGCTGCCGTGCGCAGCTTCTCGATGGGATCGCTTCTCTTGTCCGCCGCGCTGACAATCGCCCGCTCGTGCTCCAGTACGACGTCGAGGACGCTCAAGCCGGCGGTCAGCGCGCGCCGTCCGAGCTGGTGCGCCCGTTCCAGGCTCGACTCGTCATCGACCTGGAGATGCTCGTCCAAGGCGGACCGGTAGTCAGCGGCGAACTCCTCGGTCACCGCGTCCCCCAGCGATATCGCAGGACGAGCACGAGCGCGTCGTCGATGCCCTTCGTGCAGTTGGCCAGAATGCCCTGCGCGAGGGCTGCGACTGACTGGCTGAGGTCGGGACGATCGTCGAAGCCTGATCGGAGCCCATCGGTTCCGAACAGCACGACGTCTCCGGGCTGAATCGAGGTCTTCTCCGGCCGCAGCACGTCCGAAAGTTGATGCCCGACTACGCCTCCGCGCAGCATCACACTCGACCGCAGGGTCGGGCCCGCGGGCGACGCGCGCACCAGGGAGCCAGCCACATTGCCGACACCGAGCCACTCCAGAGTCGCTCGAGCGTGATCGACAACGGCCAGGGTGATCGCCGCTCCGCGGGTACGACTCAACGCTTGGTGGCACAAGACGAACAAGGCGTTCAGCGGCTCGGCCGGGTTGTCCTGTAGAACCGAAGCCGCTTGGCCAGCCGCGACTGCCGCCAGGTGGCCGTGGCCCAGTCCGTCGATGACGCCGACGAGGGTCGACCCGCCGGTATCTGCGACCACCCAGCCATCACCGGATTCGTCCTCGCCCGGCAACGGCTGCCCGGCAACAGCCCATTCGATCGGGCCGGATACGCCGGTCTCAAACACTGCCCGGAGCCCATTTCTTCATGATCACCGTGGTGCCCCGACCCACGACCGAACGGATCTCGAATTCATCCATGAGCCGGCGGGCGCCGGGCAAGCCCAGACCCATGCCCGCGCCGGTGGAATAGCCGTCTTCCAGGGCGCGGTCGACGTCGGCGATACCCGGTCCGGAATCGACCGCTTCGACGACAAGACAAATCCGTCTGTCTTCGTCGACGGTGCTGAGGCGGACCTCGCCGCCGTTGGTGTAGCTCGTGATGTTGCGAGCCACTTCGGAGATAGCGGTGGCGATGAGTGTGAGGTCGGTGAGCGAGAACCCCAAGCTCTCAGCCAGATCGCGGCCGGCCTGGCGCGCGACCACGATGTCATCGGATCCCGTGACTGGCACTACCACGTCAATGGCCATCGCGTCGACCTGCGTCGGGGGCGCGGCGGTTGAGGGACGCCAGACCTTCCTCGAGGTCAAGCGAGGTCTGGATGTCCTCGAACGTGATACCCAGCTGCACCATCGCGAACGCGACTTCAGGTTGGATTCCGACGATCACGGTGTCCGCGCCGCGGAGGCTGGTCATGTGAGCGAGTGTTCGCAGCGAACGCGCCGCGAAGGAGTCCATTACGTCCAAGGCCGTAACGTCCACGATGATGCCCTTGGAGCGGAACCGGCCGACCTGTTCCATCAGGTCGTCTTGCAACCGCAACGCGTCGCTGTCACTCAGTGCCGACTGGATCGTCGCGATCAGGTAGGTGCCCTGTTTGAGGATTGGGACGGGCATCGAACGGCGCGACCCTTCGATCAGCGGATATCGAGGGCCGGCTCACCGGACCGCGTGACCTCGTAGCCCAACAGTCGCTCGGCCTCCTCGATGCCACCTTGCAGGTCGCCGACCGCGTTCATCTTCGACAAGTCGACGCCAATCGTCACCAGCGTAAGGGCAATCTCCGACGACAGTCCCGTGATGATCACGTTCGCGCCCATCAAGCCCGACGCTTCGACCGTCTGTACCAGGTGGTTCGCCACCGTCGAATCCATCGCGGGAACACCGGTAATGTCGATGACGACGACTTTCGCGCGGTTCGCCCGGATGGCGCGCAGCAGCTGCTCCGTAAGTTGCCGGGCTCGTTGCCCGTCCAGTACCCCGATGATCGGCAGGATGAGCAGCCGTTCCCGCACCTGTAGTACCGGTGTCGACAGCTCGCGGATCGCCTCCTGCTGCTGCCTGATGATGCGTTCCCGTTCTTGAACGAAGCTCACGCCCACCGTATTGGCGATGCGGTTCGCGGCCGGTTCGTATGCGTCAAGAACTCGGTTGAGCAAATCGAAGTCAGTCTGATACTTCTCGAAGAGCGAGCGGGCCAGCACGTCCCGCAGCAGTAGCACGATGCCGAGGACCTCGTCGGTCTCCACGCCCCTGGGAATGATTCGTTCAGACAGGTTGCGCGCGTAGTCCTGCAGCGCCTCGACGCTCCCCGTCTCGAGAACCTCGACATAGTTGTCGTAGACCGATGTGGCCTCGGAGAAGATCTCCTCCGGAGTCATCGCCGTCAGTAACCGCGCGTCGGTTATGCGGCGCGCCCATTCCTCGCGCAGTACAGTGCGATTTTGCCGGAGATGCTCGACTAGCTCCGGCAACAAGCCCTCGCTCGAACGGTCGCCTACCGCGGTCGAGTCGGGGCTGGATCTCATCACCATCACTACCTCCACCCGAGCCACAGACGCCCCAGCGCAGGCTAGCAGTAAGGGATTCACGCGCGGCCTGGCCAGCCCCGGAGGGTCACTGCCCCGGGGTCACCCGTTTGTCCCGAGGACGCCGGCTGCGAGGATGGCGGGCGCAGCCTGAGAGAGCAACCGGTCGATGCCCCTGCGACAGCGAGCGTCCGAGCCGGCGGGCGGCAGATAGGAAGGGCCACCATGCGAATAGGTCTGGCTGCCATCGGTATCGGACCGGGCGCTCGGCCGGCAGTGCTCCGGACCATCGCCACGTCCGCAGAGGCAGCCGGATTTGCCTCATTGTGGGCCGGCGAACATGTCGTCCTCGTCGACCGGCCGACGTCTCGCTATCCCTACGCCGACGACGGGCAGCTTGCGGTTCCTAGCGATGCCGACTGGCTGGATCCACTGATTGCGCTGAGCGTTGCTGCGGCGGTTACCCGGACCATTCGCGTCGCGACCGGCGTCTTGTTGCTGCCCGAGCACAATCCGGTTCTCGTGGCAAAACAGGCTGCTTCCCTGGACCGGCTATCGGGCGGCCGAATGGTCCTAGGCGTCGGAATCGGCTGGTCGGCCGAGGAATTCGCGGCGTTGGGTGTGCCGTTTGCGCGGAGGTCTGATCGCACTGCCGAGTATGTAGCCGCCATGCGCCGCCTGTGGGCTGACGAGGTGGCCACCCATAGCGGGGAATTCGTCAATTTCAATGGCGTTCGTTGCTACCCCAAACCGGATGCCGGCCAGATACCGATACTTGTCGGCGGAAACAGCGACGCCTCCTTAGCGCGAGTCGCGCAGTGGGGTGACGGATGGTATGGGTTCAACTTGTCTCCAGCGGAATCCGCGGAGCGGGTTCAGGTGCTCCGGCGACTCTGCGCGGAGCACGGTCGTGATCCGTCCGACCTCGAGATCGTGATCGCCCCGTTCACCAGGCCGATGGAGCCGAAGGATCTCCCAGCCTTGGCCGCGCTTGGCGTGGCCGAGGTTGTCGTAGTCGCGGAACCACCGCCGGCGCCGCAATTGGTGGCCGAGTGGACAGCCGAGCTAAGCCAGCGGTGGATCGCCGCATCCGATTAACGCACGACGGTCCGAGTGACTGGTTCGCGCCGGACACCTGATGTGATCGCCTATTGTCGTTTTGGGTTCGACTGCAGTGGGTATTACAGCGAGCGGCGAAACAAATTGGGGCGGCCCGAAGGGGGACCGACATGGTACTCGTGATCATTCTGTTGCTGCTCGCGTTACTGCTAGGCGGCCTGGGGTTCGCAGTTCATGTGCTGTGGTGGGTCGCCATCGTTGTGTTCGTTGTGTTCCTCGTGTCGCTAGTCCTCAACCGGAGGTAGCGGATCGGGCGAACGACCCGATCACTCGTCGGGTTGGGTGGTGCCCACGAGAACGACCTGCCCGGAGGAGGCGGGGCCGCCTCCGACGGTTTGCCGCGTGATCGTCAGGGTTGGGAAGGTGCTGGGTGGGACGCCCGCCCACAGCGTGACATCCGCGCCCTCGTTGAAGGTGCCAATTGGCACGATGACCCCGGCCGGGTTCTTGAGCCATGCTTCGTAGTAGTCACCGTTGTCCCGGCGCGGAAGCCCGGTCGCTTTGACGTGAATCCGCCAGCCGCTCTGGGTTCGGTTGAGCTGAGCTGTTCCGGATGCACTCGGTTCCAACTGTGTCCCGGTAAGGGACGCCGAGTAGGCCACGGTTCGGCTGCCTGGGCCGGAAAGAGCCACGGCCAGACCGACCGCGAGGCCGACTGCGAGAACGACCGCTGCAGCGATGCCAATGATGCTGTAGCGCATCCGCCGTGATCGGTGGTGAGCAATGTGCGTCACGGTTGCCGGCTGGCTGGGTGGCGTCGAGGTCTCGGCAGCGCGCGACGGCGTGGCGGCGACGTCGGCGGCGACGGCCTCGATGATGCGCTGCTCCAAGCTGGCAACCGGCTCGACCCAGGCGGCCCCGTCGGCCAATGCGATTCGTATCTTTTCCATCTCGGCCAACTCGGCGGGACTCAGGGAGACGCTGGTGTCTCCGGCCAGGTAGGCGACGATTGGGTTCTCGTCACTCATCAGGTATCACCTCCTTTGCGCTGGTTTGAGTCTGCCGTGCGGGCGAATGGTCGATTCCCACGACATCATCGTCCGTCTCGCCCCGAAGGTGGCCCAGCCGGCCAAGCAATCGGCGGTGCACTCGGAACGTGCGCGACTTCACGGTGCCGACCGGGATTTTCAGGCGGTCTGCTATCTCCGCATGGCTTAGGCCGAGGAAGTGCTGCAGCCGAACGAGTTCGCGGTCATCGGGCGGCAAAGCGTCGATCGCGCGCCGGACTTCCCACACCTCGTAGATCTGCTCGGCGGAAGGTGGTGGGCTGACCAGCAAAGCGTCGGCCGAGTCTAGGCCGACCTGCGTCTGATGACGCCGCGTCCGTCGATAGACGTCGATCGCTGCGCGCCGCGCGATCGAGGCTAGCCAAGGCCCGAGCGCCCGGGTCGGGTCATAGCTGTCAGCCGCGCGCCAGGCCTGGACGAACGTCTGCTGCGTGGCGTCTTCCGCAAGGCCGACGTCACCTAGCACCTTGAACGCAACGGAATAGACCAAGCGGCCATAAGTCTGATACACCGCGCGCACCGCATCCGGATCGCCAGCGGCGAATTGTGCGGCCAATTGGGCGTCGCCCCCCACCGGCATGACGCTACGCCTCGGCACGGTCGACGAATCGGCCGGCCAGCCCCGTGGTCGGCTGTCGCGATCAAGAACGCAGGCCGCAGTGTCATACACCCCTAGATACGCAGCTTTTGGCGGTGCGGTTCCCGCACATGTCTGGAAACCGATCGGGGTGGTGGATGCGTACCACAGCTACCTGTTCCCAACCCATAAGGGAGGTAAGCATGAACAAGAAGAGCCTGCGGATCGGTGGTGCCCTGTTCGGCGCAGCGGCCCTCGCGACCGGCGGAGTGACGGCCGCCGCGACGGCGGCCAGCCCGTCGCACGATCGCGCCGTCTTTCCGCTCGTTCGGTCGGCCGCATCGGTCAAGGCCGGATGCCTGACGAACGCTAACGCATTCGTCCGGATCAGAAATCAGGGCCCAGTTGAGGTCATGACCATCGATGCTCATGGCCTACCGCGGAACACGGATTTCGACGTGTTCATCAACCAATTGCCCAACGCGCCGTTCGGTGTCTCCTGGTATCAGGGAGACTTGGAAACTAATGGTGCCGGGAACGCACACGGAGTCTTCGTAGGTCGGTTCAGCATCGAGACCTTCACCGTTGCGCCCGGGTCGGGGCCGGCCCCCTCTGTGCACGATGGACCGTTCCCCGACGCGGCGACGAACCCGCAGTTCGCTCCGGTGCACGAGTATCACGTCGGGGTGTGGTTCAACTCGTCCAGAGACGCGGCCGCGGTTGGCTGCGCCAATGTCGTCACGCCGTTCAACGGTGAGCACAATGCGGGTCCGCAGGCGTTGAGCACCCAACAATTCCCCGACACGAGCGGCCCGCTGCGTCAGATAACTCCCTGATAGGCGTAGCTAGCCGACCGACGCCGCTCCCCGCCGAGACCCACCGCGGTATCTCGGCGGGGAACCATGCGCTTGGTCGTGACCGTGCGGTCTAAGCGCCGGTCGAAGCCGGACCTATCACATCGAGATCCTCCGTCGTGATCTTTGACTTGTCGCACTGGTGATCCTGTGGAGCCCGGCGCCCGCCTGCAGTTTCTATTGGCGCAGGGTCTGAATCTGCGGCAGATCAGTCCATCCGGGTGTACTCGCCGCGCTCGTATTCGAGATGGCGACGTTCTGGTGCCCGCAAACCATTCGTGGCCGTCCACCGGTACAACAGCATGTCTCCGTCGACCCAGTCGAGGACCGCAGCTGAAGCAAGCAGCAGTTCGCAATGTCGCCATTGCGCGCCGGGATGCCAACCGCTCGCTTCCTCGACCGAAGCTGCCATTGCGGCGCGTAGGCCGGGATCGAGAATATCGCTCGCTCGGGCTCGCAGCTTCACCTCCAGACCGGGAGCGGCCGGGCTTGCAATCGGTGTTTGGACGGCGATGCGCGGATCGCGATCCAGATCATGCGCTTTAGCCGTGCGGGGGATGAGAACAACAAATAACCGTCCATCCGAGACGTGCACCTCAACCGGATTGATACGCGGACTGCCGTCACGGCGGACGGTGCCCGCGTACGCAAAGCCATGTCGTTCCAAAACGTCCTGAACAGTTCTCGCCAGCTCCGGTGCATCGGAGGCGAACGCTGACCACGAAACATCGGTAGCAGTCACGCCAAGAGCGTCGCGCGGTTTGCGACCTGCGGCCAAGCGCCGCAGGAACCCATGGGGCAGTCGGTCAGAATCGACCTCTATCGCACCGCTGCTTCGAGCGTCGTTGCCAATCGATGAATGTCATCCTCGTGGTTGTAAAAGTGGATCGAGATGCGGAGGTTCCCGTCTCGGGCCGCGACGATGATTCCCTGCTCCGACAACGCGCTGACCACTCGCGATAGTTCGACGTCGCCAAGCGGGATCGTGACGATCGTGCTCTGGTTGCTCTCCGGCAGGTCCGCGGGAACGCATGCCCCGTCGTCCAGGGCAGCCCGGAGTGTGGACGCGAGCTCGTGATTGCGGGCGTATATCGTGTCGGGCCCGAAGTCGTCGAAGAGCGTGAGCGCGGCCTCATTGCCAATTGCGGCAAGCCAACTGATCGAGCTGTCGAAACGTGACGCAGTAGTCGACAGCCTCATCTCCGGACCGAAGAAGCTCTCCAGCGGCACAGCGCCGGCCCGCCAGCCGGCGTTGATCGGCGTGAATCGCCGTTGTACCGCGGGCGACAGATAGCAATAGCCCATGCCACGGCCCGCATTGAGGAGATACTTGTGGTCTGGCGCCACTAGCACGTCCACGCGCGGCAATTCGTCGGCGACCCGTAGTGCCCCGACGAGCTGCGAGCCATCAACGAACACAATCGCCCCAACGTTTCGAGCGAGCTGGCTGATCGCAGAAATGTCGGAACGGTGGCCGGTCGCCGATTGCACCGCGCTGAACGCGACCAGCTTCGTGCTCGGGTCGATCCGTTCGGCGACATCCTCGGGTTCGAGTCCGCCGTTACGGAACGGGACTTGCCGAACGTCGTAGCCCTTCTCGACCAGCTGACGCCACGGGAAGTGGTTGGAGCCGTACTCCCGTTGCCCAATCACCACGTTGTCACCCGGACGGGCCTGACCGAGCTGGGCCGCGACCAGTCCTGCCGCCGATGACACCGAAGGAATCAGCGCCAGGTCCGATGCATCGGCTCCCATCAGCCGGGCCACCGTTGACCGTGCGCTGCCGGCTGACCGCTCCGCCTGAGGGAAGTCGAGGCCCGCGTTGGCCCACTCGTCGACGAACCTGTGGTATGTCTCGGCGAGTCGGCGGCTGGCGAGTCCCACCGATGCGGTGTTGAAGTAGGCCAGGTTGGCCGTCGCGGGGAACAGGCGGCGCGCGTCGCGGATGTCTGAGGTGGGGGCACTGACTCGTCGGGCGATCACTGGCCTAACGTATCCATCGAGCGAATCGCGCTCCGCATGCGCGCGACCGACTCGGCGTGGCGCGCCCAGCGGCCACCAAGACACGTCCGGCAGGAGGCGGCGGTATGAAGATCGCAGTCATCGGAGCAGGCAATGTCGGCACTGCGGTGGCGCGGGCAGGAGTCAATTCGGGCAACGATGTCGTCCTTACGGCTACCACGCCGGAGCGGGCGCAGACCGTAGCCGCATCCATTGGCGCGAGGGCCGCGGCCGACAATGCGGACGCGGTTCGACAGGCCGACCTGGTTGTCCTGGCCGTGCCATACAGTGCGGTCGCCGACGTCGCCGACGAGATTGCCGACGCAGCGTCCGGCAAGATCATCATCGACGCGACCAACGCGCTGAAGCCCGACCTGTCCGGGCTCGCCGTCACCGATCGATCCGCCGCAGAATTGCTCCAGGAGCGCCTGCCGTCGGCGCGCGTGGTCAAGGCATTCAACACCGTTTTTGCCTCTAGGCAGGCTGCCCCGGTGGTCGATGGCTCGCCGCTCGACGGTTTCTACGCTGGTAATGACACCGAGGCAAAGCAGACTGTTGCCGAGTTCTTGACCGCTATCGGCTATCGCCCGATCGACGCCGGAGGACTGCCATCGGCCCGCGCTCTAGAGCACATGGCGTACCTCAATATCTTGCTCAACGCCGGCAATGGCTGGCCCTGGCAGAGTGGCTGGAAGCTCGTCGGCCCGACTGACTGATCACCCCCCGCGTTCACGTGATTTGGATGATGCGCGGCCGGTGATCATACGCAAGGATGTCTAGGCCGGCGATCAGCCGGCCACGACCGTCGTCGCGCTCCCGCGCGGTGCCTGACCGATAGGGACAAGCCAGTGACCGAAGAAACCCCCGTCCTCTCCGCCCTCGCCGAGATGACTGCGGTATCCATCGAACGCGGCACGTTGCCGGCGCGCGAGCACATGCTCGCCCGTCTCGCCGCGTTGGTCGCGGTCGGCGCGCCCCCAGTGTCGTATGTGTTGAATGCGGGGACGGCCTCCGATGTCGGGATCACGCTCGAGGATGTTCAAGGCATTCTCGTCGCCATCGCGCCCATCGTGGGAACGCCGCAGATTGTGTCCGCATCCGCAAATATCACCCAGGCGCTCGGCTTCGTGATCGATCTGGCCGTCGCCGAAGCCGAAGCTGAGGCCGAGGCGGAAGCGGCCGGCGAAGGCTGAGAGCGCCTGATCACCGGGTCCGGCAGGTACCGGGCGACCGTGCCCGACGGCGACGACATCATGCGTCGCCGTCGGGACCGTGCTGGTCCCGCGTGGGACTGGATTGCTCCATGTCGCGGCAACGCGACGGTCTGGAACTGAACTCGCACAGCCGGGTTTACGAACAGGCGGTCGTCAATCGTGCGGGTGGCGTGGTTGCCCGCTTTGCCGTCTTGGGGTGGGAGCTGGCCGTCGGGCACTTGGCTGCCACTCGAGTGCGGGGCTCTTGTACGGGCGCAAGATTGATCACTGGCGGCGAGGCGGTGAGTGGGAACGCGCGTTGCAGGCCAGGAGCAGCGAGTTGCGGCCACGACCAGATGAGCGCCGGCGGCAATTCGTGGGCGAAGGTGTAGAAGTCGTGACGGCCGCCTGGCTGCAGGATCGAGGTGACCTTGACCGTCCGCTCGAGGGCCGAAACGAATGCCTTGTCAAACGCCAGGCTCGTACGATCTCCGGTTCCGACGGATACCCAAAATGCCGGCATCGGCGCGGTGTCCGGGCGGAGTGATCGCGCGATCGTTAGTGGGCTGTTCGCGTCTTCAAGGGCCGGATTGCCACCGAGCGCCGCTCCGGCCGGACCGTCTTTCGCTCGGAAGTAGCCGTCCAGGATTGCCGCCGCACCGAACTTGGCTCGATGGCGCAGCGCGAGATTCGCGGCGCAGTACCCGCCAGAGGAATAGCCCAGCAAACCCCATTCCGCTGGGTCAGTACTCACTCGGTAGCGGGCCCGGATGATCGTGGGGACGTCCGTCGACAGGTAGGTGTCGTCCAGCCCTCGGGGGCCGTCGGTGCACTCCTGCCAGTGGCCGTTCGTCAAGGGATTGATCGCGGGCATGACCAATACCATCGGACCCATCTCATGAGCCGCGATCAGCTTGTCCATGAGTTGCGGGACCTGAAGCTGGATAAGCCAGTTGGCCGGTGTCCCGGGCGTGCCGTGGAGAAGCTCCAGTACCGGGAAGCGAACGGCCCGATACGCCGGAAGGTAGTACTGCGGAGGTAGGTAGACATAGCCAACCCGGCTGATCTGGCTGCCCGTTCCGGAAAGGGTCAACTTTTGCACCCCGCCGGTTTCTACGACGGCTGCCGAACGATGCGCGGGCGCGGTCCGGCCAAGCTCCGGTGTCCGGCCGAGGAAGTCGACGCCGAGCGCAGACCACGTCTGGTAGTACCCGTAGAAGTCGTTCACGATCGCAACCCCGGATGTCATGGCCAACACGACGCCAAGCGCGGCGGCCGCGACGCGTGTCCACCATTGGCGCAACCGGAAGATTGCGTAGCCGATCGAGCCGGCCGCTCCGAGAATCAGTAGAGCCAGCAGAAACGGCGAGGTTGGAGCCAACCGGATCCCTTCGTCCGACCGACGAATTTACGCTCTCGCTCCTGAGTGACAGCTGGGTCGCACCAGCATCGCCACGGTGCCAAAGTCGGGCGTGGTCGGTCACGATAAGCGCAGGCTTTAGTCGGATATGCGCTTTCCTGGGTAGGTAGCGGGATGGGCCAGTGGCTCGTTGTGGTGCTGAGCCTCGGCTCAGCGGCCGCCTTCGCCGTGGCCGCCTCCTTGAAGCATCGCAGCGCCGGTGAAGTCCCCGATGCCCAGAACTTGCGCCCGACCGCGGTTGGCCAATTCGTGCGCGCTACTGTCGTCCACCGACTCTGGTTGGCCGGTATTGCCGCGGACGCCGTCGCCGTCCTGTTGCAGATCGTCGCGCTGCATTACGGCGCGCTGGCCGTAGTGCAGCCGTTGCTGATCAGCGGGCTGCTGTTCGCCCTGCTGCTACGCCCGCTTCACCACCAGCCGATCGGGCAGCGGGAACTGGGCTGGGCGCTCGTAGTAAGCGTCGCCCTCGTCGGGTTCCTGGCGCTGGCCGGAACGGCTGCCCGAAGCTCCACGACCGCTGGTGTCGACCGGGTTCCAGCGATCATCGCGGGCATCGTCGGGTTGGTTCTCGCGGCCGGTTGCGTCGCAGTAGCCCATCGCCAGCGTCCCGGCGGTATCTCCGGGGCGCTGCTCGGTGTCGCCGTTGGCATCACCTACGCGGCGGCGGCCGCGTTGCTCAAGGCGGTGGGCGACGTCGCGGTCCACGGCCCGCGCGCCCTGCTGACCAGCTGGCAGCTGTACACGGTGCTCGTCATCGGGGTTCTCGGGCTCCTTCTGAATCAGCTTGCGTTTCAAGCCGGCCCGCTGACCGCCAGCCTGCCGGCCATCGCGACCGTCAACCCACTCGCGAGCATCGCCATCGGAGTGCTCGTCTACGACGAGACCGTCCGGCATAGCCCCGAAGCCAGTCTCGGCCTCGCCCTGCTCCTGCTCGTGCTAGGGATCGCCGTGATCCAATTGACGCGCTCTGGTGGACAACCCATGCCATCAGCACGGTGATCAGCTCGCGATAGCGCAGCGATGCTGGTGCGGTTTCCCGCACCCCAATACGCGAGTCCGCCACATTATGGGCCGCGCCCTTCGGCCAGAAACTGGGACAGCTCGCTTAACCACCCAGGAGGCTCAGAATGACTACGACGAGCATCGTCGATCACCCGGCTGCGGACCCCGTGCTCATCGAGTCGGGCCGCGGCCGGAACGCTCAAACCCCACGCCCACCGTCCCTGGCTGAATTTCCTCCGGCACCTGGCGGAAATGGTGATAGCGATGCTCGCCGGAATGCTGGGGCTCGGAACAGTCATCAATGCCCTGCCGGGTGGATCTGCACTCTTTCATCCGCCCGTCCTGAGCGCGTTGGTGATGGCTACGAACATGACGATCGGGATGTCGCTATGGATGCACGTCCGCCGGCATAGCTGGCGAAGCATCGCGGAAATGAGTGCCGCGATGTATATCCCGTTCATCATCCTGTTCGTCCCATTCTGGGCGGGCCTGCTTTCGGGGCATCTGGTCATGATCGGCGGCCACATCCTGATGCTGCCGGCGATGGTTGCGGCGATGCTGCTCCGTCGCGACGAGTACACCGGCAGCCACTAGCCGCCCATCTGTTCGTGCGCGGTCTGTCGCCACGCCCAAATTCGGAGCGCGCGTACCACGCGTGCGGCGCCGACTGGCTCGGCTCGGCGAGCTTTCGGGACCAGCGGGGGACTAACGACTCTGGGCCGCCTTGATCGACATTCCTAACCTGGCAGCGAGAGGTGGGTGAATATGCATGACTGGTGATCTGGAGGCGCTGACCGATCCGGTGCGTGACCGCGCCATCAAGCAACTGAAGAAACGCCACGACTTCGCGACACATCTGCTGGTGTATGTCCTTGTGAACTCGTTCATCGTCGTGATTTGGGCGACAACCAATTCCGGCGGATTCTTCTGGCCGGTCTTTCCTATCGTCGGTTGGGGCATCGGCCTGGTCATGAACGCATGGGATGTCTGGCACCCAGCTGAGTTCGATGAGGATCAAATCCATCGAGAGATGAGCCGCATTCAACGTAAGCCGTGAATCGAGAACGCCGCGCACAAACGTGCGGGATGTGGCTCCGCCATGGATATACGGCTATGGGTAGTTTTTGGTCATTCACCTTGCCCTGGCTCGATAGGGCTAGACCCGTTTCATCGTGCCTAACCACGCCGGTGCACCGTCGTCGTGGTATCTCGTCTGAAGTCGGTTCGGTTCGATCGCGGCGACATTCCAGCCAGTGCTGGGGCTGAATGTCGCTCTCAGCTCGTTCTGACTGATCGGGTGGGGGCCGGTGTCGAGACCTTCGTCACTGAAGCACAACACATAAAGGGTCCCATTGTGCTGGGTCACCGACGTCAAGCTCGCCACGTACTCCGGCCGCTCGTCGGCGTCGAAGGTGTGGAACAGTCCGCAGTCCAGCACCGTCTGAAACGTACGGCCCAAACGCTCCAGATGGAGCGCGTCCGCTGCGGCGAACTCGACGGTTATCCCACGGTCGTCGGCTTTGGCTCGGGCGATCGCCAGCGCTGTGTCAGCGACGTCGATGCCCAGAACCGCCAATCCCAGCGAAGCGACGTGTAGCACGTTCTCGCCGGTCCCGCAGCCAGCATCGAGCACCGATCCAGTGAATCCGTCCTCGGATGCCAATCGCACTATTGCGGGCTGCGGCTGGCCAATATCCCACGGCGCAGGGCCGTCCTGGTATGACGCATCCCAGGGCAGCCGGGTGAGCCGTTCATGACTGGTCGGGTGGCGGCCGCCGAACGGATCGTAAAGGTGGGATTGTGATGCCAACGTGGGATTACGTCCGAGCGAGCGAGGTGTCCGGGACATCGGCAACGTGACGGCGGAGTCTCATACGCACCAGGGCCGGCCCCCACCAGCCGGTAGCGATCGCGAAGGCCGCCGCAAACAGGAGAACTTCGGAGACGACGACGCCGGTGTGGTTAAGACCGGTGAGCCCCATGAAGCAGGCAAAGCAGGACGTCGTGACCACCAGCCGCCGTTCGAAGCGGGAGACGGCTATGGGTGCGAGGCAAACCAGTCCCCATAGCAAGTACCAGGGGTAGATGACCGGCCCGAGCGCAGCGACTGCCAGCAAGGCGTACCCGACGCTTCGGCTGAGTTGCCGACGATCCGACGTCGCCGCGAGATAGCAAACGATGCACCCGGCCGCCACCAGCCCAACCGCCCGCGCGGCCGCACTCGTGTCCGGCGACGGCGCCCAGCTCACGATCGCGCTGAGTAGATCACCGAGCAGCGCGGTCGGGGATCCGCGCGTGTACCCGACCGTCGGCGTCGTCAGTGCGGACAGCCAACCCCAGCTGTGAGCGACGAGCAAGCTGAACGCCAGCCAACACGCGCCGACCACGACCACGGGCTGTAGCCAGTAGGCCCAGTTGGGTGATCGAGTCCTCCAGCTGCGCGCCATCCGCCAGTGCTGGGCAGAGATCAACAAGATCGCAGCCGCGGCCGGCGCCTTGATCGCCGCTGCCGCGCAGGCCGCCACCAACGCCAGCGCGGGCGAGCGACGGCACGCGACGAGAGCCAGCATCAGCAGTGCACACATCGCGCCTTCCAGATGTGCTGCCGATACCACCTGCAGCAGTACCAGCGGATTGAGCACAGTCAATGCGATCGCGGCCGCACGCATGCGGTCTGTCGCTAACGTCGCGGCGCAGAGGCCGATTACCACAACGCTGAGTACAGCCACGACGCGCAGGGCGACAACGGCCCCGACGGGGCTGCCGCCGATGGCCACCGCGCCGTGTTGCAGCAGCCCGGTCAGCGGTCCGTACGGGCTCGGTGCGTTGCGCCAGACCGGGTCGACCGCATTCAGCAGATCGCCGTTATTGAGGCCCGCTGGGCCCAGGACATAGGGATTGAGGCCGCGGGCAATCAGCTCACCTTGGGCGGCGTAGCTGTACACATCACTGCTCAATAACGGCGGGCCGAGCACGAACGGGATAGCCCACCACGCGGCCAGCCGCCACACCACGTCTTCGCGCCACTTCCCGGCCCGCATGGCTGACAGGGTGAGCAGCCAGACGATAACCAGGGCGCCGATGCCGAACGCTTGGAGCACGCCCGGTAGCAGCCGGCCGTCGACGCGAGCCGGAGACCCGGCCAGCAGACCGAACCAGCTGGTCAACGTGGCGCTGCCCAGCACTGGACCCACGCGTCCGCCGGTTACCACAGTTAGCGTCGCGGCGACGAATCCAGCTGCGGCCAACGCGGCTGGACGCGGCCGTACCTGACTGATCAACCCTCACCTCGGTGTGAGACCTAGCGTGCTCGGCAGTATCTACCGCGTCCGGGCAGCGACGTAACTCTAACTCTGGTCGGACCTGGCCACGCCCACTGGCCATACCGCGGCCTCAGGCCGCCCACTCTGCTGGAACTGAAGCGTCGGACTGATCGCCGCCACTCATGCGGGCGTCCGCGCGCTCGTGCCAGACTGTCCAGCTGTGTCCGTGCCCATTCTGATCGGGCCCGCGCCGCGCCGTACCATCTCTCGCGCCAGCGTCGCGGCTCGCCGCCTCTGGGACTCGGACTACCGCCCGGCACTGATCGCCACGGGCGTGGCGACGTTGTTGGCCTGGGGCTTCCTCCTGCTCCCGCCCATGAACACCGATATGTCTGCCCAACTCGCCCGCGCGGACTTCGCGGGCCGATATCCCTTGTCCATCGTCGACTTCCGGTGGTTCGGCGGCACGGTCGTTTACGGCTACACGCTGTGGGCCTCGATTCTCATGGCGCACGTCGGGACCAAGCTGACCGGCGCCGTAGCCGCGGTCGTGGGCACCTGGTTCACGACCCGACTACTGGGCCGAGTACGTCCGGTACACCCGGTGATCGGCGGGCTAGCTGCGGCAGTCAGCCAGGTGGCGAATGTCCTCGAGGGGCGGATCACCTTCGCCGTCGGCTTGACGTGCGGCCTGATCGCACTGTCGCTGGTGACCACCACTCGGCTGCCGAGATCGAGCGCCGCTCTGCTCGCGGCGGTGTTCGGTGCGCTGTGCGGCGGCGCGAGCCCCGTCGCGGCGTTACTGCTGGGGATCCCAGGTGCCGTGGCACTGTTCGCCGGTCGGCGGCAGGATGCCGCGCTGCTCCTCCTGCCGGCGGCCGGCGCCGCGGCCGTCGCGTCGCTTGTGTTCGGCGACGGAGGGCGCCAGCCGTTCAGCTTTGTCGACTGCGCCCGGTCGGTCATCGCGCTGGCAGTGGTTCTCGCTGTCGTCCCGGCGCGATGCCGGCTGCTGCGCATCGGCGCAGCGCTAGGGATTGTGCTGGTTGCCGCGGCGTTCGTTCTGCCCACGCCGGTGGGATCAAACGCGTCCCGGCTCAGCCTGCTGTTCGCGCTACCGGTCACGGCTGCGTTCGTCCACCTGCGCACACCGACCCGCAGCGCGGCGCTGCTCCTCGGAATGTTTGTCCTCCAACTGCCGGTGAACCCGGCCGCGATCGCCAGCACGGGCCACGTCAGCGGATACAGCGACTACTACCGACCCGTGATCGACGCGATCGAAGCCCGAGGACCGCTTGCCGGCCGCGTCGAGGTGCCAGAGATGGCCGGCCACTGGGATGCGGTCTATCTCGCTCGTGGCCTGCCGCTGGCTCGTGGCTGGCTTCGACAAACCGATGTCCGACTCAATGACGAGGTCTTTTACCGGCACGACCCCACGCCGCAGAGCTATTGGGACTTCCTGCGCACCGACGCCGTTCAGTACGTCGCGCTGCCGGATGCGCCGTTGACCAGCTTCGGAGCCAAGGAAGCCGACCTCATCGCCACGCGCGTGCCGTACCTCGAGCCGGTGTGGCTGAATAGCCATTGGACCCTGTACGAGGTACTGAATCCGACGGCGCTCGTCGACCCGCCGGGGGACGTTCTGCGCCAGAATCCGGACACGATCACGATCAGCGTGCCGGCGTCGAGCCGAGTCCTTGTCCGACTTCGCTGGTCCCACTGGTTAGGCCTGCAGAGCGATGACCCCCAGGCGTGCATCGCGCCCGACGGCCTTTACGTGACACTCCGTACCGGCTCGGGGGGCACCTACACGTTCGACTCTCGATTCCCGGTCGGCACCCGGCATTGCGACTAGCGGAAGCGCCTCACGCTCATTTGTCATCGGCAGCGTCCGTCGGGCCGTGGCCGAGCGATTCGTCGGTCATCAGGCACCGTGTCCGAAGTACGGCACGGGGACGTCCTAGCGAACATCGGGGCGCCATCGCGCGGGATCAGTCGCTAGTGATAATGGCCTCACGGGCACAGCGCACAGGAGGCCTCGATGGATTCCATGACGGTTCGGCTTGTCAGCAATGGTGGGGTCATGGAGAAGTCGGTTGAGGAGATCCCGGTGTTGTTGAAACGGGAGGACGGGTTTGTGTGGTTGGACGTGCCGCAGTGGACGGTCGAGATTGATGGGTTGTTGGCGGCCGAGCTGAATTTGCATCCGGTGGCGCGCGAGTACTGCCGGGTGCGTAATCACATGCCGATGGTGCATGGGTATCGGGATCACGTGTTCATGGTGTTGCACCGGCCGGTGGTGTTGGGGCAGGGGGAGACCCGGTTGGTGGAGTTGGATCTGTTCGTCGGGGACCGGTTTGTGGTGACGGTGCACAAGCGGGATGAGGTGTCGGTGGCGGCGGTGGAGGGGGTGTCGGAGATCGAGGAGACGCTGGCCCGGATCGGGGCGGGCCGGATCGCGCCGCGGACCCCGGTGGAGTTGACCCATGCGTTGGTGTCGTTGATGGCGTTGCGGCAGCGGTTGCTGGTGCAGGACGTGGCGGTGCGCGTGTCAGAGGTGGAGGACAAGGTGCTCCATCAGCAGCTGACCAACCCGGAGCACGCGTTGGAGGAGATGTTCCTGGTCCGGTATGAGTTGTTGTCGGTGCGCACGACCGCAGCCCATTCCGAGGAGGTGCTGGCCCGAGCCCGGAAGCTGCTCGCCCCTGGCCACCACGACGACGAGGTGCAACTGGCCGACCTGCAAGACATGTTCCGCCGGGTCCACCGTATGACCGACAGCGAA
>Ga0207693_10001684_pt1 | contig 19477 bp, 21 predicted proteins | sample LARL81metaG_FD_184347 | JGI IMG/M metagenome (GOLD analysis project Ga0207693, IMG submission 184347) | Corn, switchgrass and miscanthus rhizosphere microbial communities from Kellogg Biological Station, Michigan, USA - LAR L8-1 metaG... | ecosystem: Host-associated > Plants > Roots >...
TTTCGACCGCTACAGCGAGCGCGGCATACTTCCGCTGCTCTACTACGAGAATCTCGCCGCCTATGTGGAGAATGGCGGTGCGCTGCTGGTGGCGTCCGGTCCCGAATTCGCGCAGGACATGAGCATCTCCCACACCCCGCTCGCCGCCGTGCTGCCGGCGCAGCCGACGGGCGAGATCGTCACGCAAGGCTTCAAGCCGGTGGTGACGACACAAGGTCTCGCTCATCCGGTGACGCGCGACCTGCCCGGCGAAAACAATGCGACGGCGCCGCCGAGCTGGGGCCGCTGGTTCCGCCTGATCGGCGCCACCACGGTATCGGGCGAAACAGTGATGAGCGGACCGAATGACCGCCCGCTGCTCGTGCTCGACAATGTGAAGCAGGGCCGCGTTGCCGAACTGCTGTCCGACCATGCCTGGCTCTGGGCGCGCGGCTTCGAAGGCGGCGGACCGCAGGCAGAACTGCTGCGCCGTCTCGCACATTGGCTGATGAAGGAGCCCGAGCTCGAAGAAGAACGCCTTGCGGCGACCATCGCCGACGGCGCCATTGCCATCGAGCGGCGCACCATGGCAGCAGCCGCAAAACCGGTCACGTTGACGTATCCCTCCGGCAAGAAGGTCACGCTGACACTCAACAAGTTCGAACCCGGTATCTGGCGGGCACGCGCCAAGGCGGATGAGCTTGGACTGTATCGCCTAACCGACGGAACGCTCACGGCAGTGGCCGCTGCCGGACCATTGAACCCGAAGGAAGTCGCCGACATGCGCGCGACCCAGCGCATCCTGGCGCCGCTCGCCGATGCGAGCGGTGGCTCGGTGAATTGGCTCGTCGATGGCGTTCCAAACGTGCGTCGAGTCGGAGCGAGTGGCACTGCGGCAGGCGCGAACTGGATCGGTCTTCGCGCCAACGGCGCCTATCGCGTGACGAGCGTCGAGCAGCAACCGTTGTTGCCGGCATGGGCGGCGCTGCTGCTTCTCATTGGAACGCTTCTGTTGGCGTGGCGGGCGGAGGGACGTTAGCCGATGCTAAGCTGGCACCATCGGCGCACACCGCGTCGTCGATGCGCGCGCGGCGCAAATCGCCGGAGAGCGCCGCATCGGGCTGCAGAGAGAGTCCGAGTATCCGGGCGGGATCGACGGGACCCGGAAAACGAATGCTGCCGGGCGGCAGTTTCGCAAAACCGACGCGCGCATAATAAGGTTCGTCGCCGACGAGAATGACGAAGGCGTGCCCGCGGCGGCGGGCTTCCGCAAGCCCGCGTTCCATGAGCGCGACGCCGATGCCGCGACCGCGCTGATCGGTTTCCACGGCGAGCGGCCCCAGCATCAGCGCCGCCTGCGATCCGATCATCACCGGCCAGAAGCGCACCGAACCGCGCAACTTGCCCTCCTCGACGGCGACGAAGGCTAGCTCGTCCACCTGCGACACACCTTCCCGAAGGCGGTAAGCGGACTTGGCAAAGCGCCCTGGTCCGAAGGCGATTTTATTTAGCGCCTCCACCAATGGCGCATCCTCCGGTCGTTCCGGGCGGATCGTCCAGAGGGGTTCGCTTGCGTCGCTCAAGGCGGGCTCGCTAGTGTGATGGCCAAAGAAATCTCGGTGGAGGAAGCACATGGGCGTGCTCGATGGCAAGGTCGTTCTGGTAACGGGCGGCGCCAACGGCATCGGCAAGGAATGCGCGCTGCTCGCCGCGAAGGAAGGCGCCAGCGTCGTCGTCAACGATCTGGGTGGTGCGGTCGCGGGTGGCGATGAAGGTTCTGCCGGACCGGCCGAAATGGTGGCGCGCGAGATCATCGCCGCCGGCGGCAAGGCGGTGTCGAACTCCGACAGCGTGTCGAACCGCAAGGGCGTCGCGCAGATGATCGAGCAGGCGATGGACTCGTTCAAAGGCCTGCACGCGGTGATCAATCCGGCGGGCATCCTGCGCGACACCATGTTCCACAAGATGACCGACCAGGACTGGGACATGGTCGTCGATGTGCATCTGAACGGCGCCTATAACGTCACGCGCGCCACGATCAATCACTTCCGCGAGCAGAATGAAGGCTCTTACGTCCTCTTCACCTCGACCTCTGGTCTGATCGGCAATATCGGCCAGGCGAACTATGCGGCCGTGAAGATGGGCGTGGTCGGGCTGTCGCGCATCCTCGCGATGGAAGGCCAGGCGAAAAACGTCCGCTCCAATTGCATCGCGCCGTTCGCCTGGTCGCGCATGATCGCGACGATTCCGGTAAAGGACGACGCTTCCGCCAAGCGCGTCGAACGCATGAAGAATTTCATGCGTGCCGATCAGGTAGCGCAGCTTGCGGTCAGTCTCGCCTCGCCGGCTTGCAAAGACGTCAACGGCCAGATCTTCGCGGCGCGTGGCAACGAGATCTTCCTGATGAGCCAGCCGCGTCCAGTGCGCGGGCTCGGCAGACTCGAAGGCTGGACACCGGCCACGATCGCAGAGCACTGCATGGCCGCGCTGAAGCCGAACTTCACCGACCTGCAGCCGACGACGGGGACATTCGGCTGGGACCCGGTTTGATGCTCGCACTCTTCATGCTTCGACAGGCTCAGCATGAGGAAATTTCTTGAGTCCTCATCCTGAGCTTGTCGAAGGATGGGGACATTCGAGAACAACGACGGAGGGTAACGATGGGCATTCTCGAAGGTAAGGTCGTCTGGGTCACGGGCGGCGGCAACGGTATCGGCAAGGACACGGCGCTCATCGCGGCCAAGGAGGGCGCCAAGGTCGTGGTCAACGATCTCGGCGGCGGTTTCAAGGGCGACGACGAAGGCTCGGCCGGACCTGCGGAAAAAGTAGCGGCCGAGATTCGCGCCAATGGCGGCAGGGCGTTCTCCAACTCCGACAGCGTGAGTTCGCTCTCGGCAATGCAGGCGCTGCGCGATCAGACGCTGACGGAATTCGGCGGCCTGCATGCGGTGATCAATCCCGCCGGCATCCTGCGCGATGCCATGTTCCATAAGATGACGGAGTTCGACTGGGACAAGGTGATCGAGGTGCATCTGCGCGGTTCGTACAACGTATGTCGCGCCACGATCGAACATTTCCGCGAGCAGCAGGACGGCGCCTATGCGCTCTTCACGTCGACATCGGGATTGATCGGCAATATCGGCCAGACCAACTACGCCGCCGCCAAGCTCGGCATCATGGGCCTGTCGCGCGTGCTGGCGATGGAAGGCGCGAAGTACGGCGTGCGCTCCAACATCATCGCGCCTGTGGCGTGGACGCGCATGACGCAGTCGGTGCCCATCCGCGATGAAGCGCAGGCCAAACGGCGCGAGCAGATGGCGGCGACGATCCGTCCCGATCAGCCCGCGAAGCTTGCGGTTGCGTTGGTCTCGAGTCTTGCGAAAGACGTCTCGGGCCAGATCTTCGGCGCCCGCGGCGATACGATCGAGCTTTACAGCCAGCCCCGCGCCATCATGAACATCAACAAGGAGGGCGGCTGGACGCCGGAAGGCATCGCCAGAGAAGCCTTCAGCCAGATGAAGGAGAAATTCTTTCCGGTTTCGCGCTCGGCGACTTCTCCACAGCCGGCGCCGGCAAAAGCGGGTTGATCACCACACAGCACTTGGCGGCGTCTTGCTGGCGAATTCGGCGAGACGCCGTCGGGTGCCAGCGGAGGTGCCGGGCGGTGGAGCGAGCGGATCGGCAAAGAGGATTTCGCGCACTTCGAAATTCGACGTGAATGCTACCTCAGCATTGGTGAGGCGATAGAGCATGACGACGTTCGTCGCCCAGCCGGCGCGCCGCGAGAATACGCCGACCAGCTGGGGCGGGTCGGAACGAACCTCACCCAGTTCTTCTCGCAATTCGCGCAAGAGAGCCGCAACCGGTGCTTCACCGCGGCCGACACCGCCGCCCGGCAACGACCAGCCCCTCATGTAGCTGTGACGGGCCAGCAGCACCTTGCCGCCTGGCTCAACGATCAGCGCATGCACGCCAAGCGCGACCGGCGCCCACAACGCCTTTGCGGTCATCAACGCGCCGAACGCAAGCCGCGCGGGAAGTGAATTTGCGTGAGACGGCATGCGAGCATCCGAGTGTGTCGGCCGATCGCATTGGTAGCGCCAGCACAAGCACGCTCCAAGGACGGTCTAGGCCTTTATCGTTTTCTCGTAACCTTCCGACACGGCGACGAAGAGCGTCGCGAGCGCGCAAGCGAAGATGCCGAGCGGCAGGGCATAGAAGACGTCGATGTCGCTGCCCATCACGATGAGGGTGGTGACCACCATTCCGGTAAATTGCGCGACATTTTTCGGCATCTTTGCTTGCTCTGCTGCGGTTCGAGCAAGCCTATTCCCACCAGCCGGATGGCGAAAGATCGTGGTGAAAAAAGAGTTAACCCGCGCAGGAGGCGCGACTTCCCGTGGCCTGCGCGAACTTCAACCGCCGAGATCCTTCTTCTTCTCGAGATATTCCTCGCGCTGGATTTCTCCGCGGGCGTAGCGGCCCTCCAGGATCGCGAGCGCATCCGAACGGCTGGTTGGGGCGGCCGGACCCGGCGGCACTCCGCCGCTCGAAGCGGCTGGGTAGTAATAATGATGCCGACGGCCGAAAACGAGCACCAGCACCAAGATGATCACTAAGAGGGTGAACAGTCCGTGGAACGGTAGCCAGAAGAAGAACGGCCAAAACAGGAATGCCTCGTGCATGGTGCCTCCCGGGCTGGACGGTCCTGATATGGGGCGCGGCAATGAGGATTTCTAGACGCCGAATTCGATTCCCTGCGCCAGCGGCAGGGCGTCGGAATAGTTGATGGTGGCGGTTTGCCGCCGCATATAGGCCTTCCAGGCGTCCGAACCGCTTTCGCGCCCGCCGCCCGTCTCCTTTTCGCCGCCGAAGGCCCCGCCGATCTCGGCACCCGACGGGCCGATGTTCACATTGGCGATGCCGCAGTCCGATCCGGAAGCGGCGATGAAGCGCTCGGCTTCCTGCATGTCCAGCGTGAAGATGCACGACGAGAGTCCCTGCGGCACGGCATTGTGCAACGCCAGTGCCTCGGCGAACGTCGCATAACGCATGACGTAGAGGATCGGCGCAAAGGTTTCGTGGTGAACGGTTTCGCTCTGCTGCTTCATCTCGACGATCGCGGGCTGGACGTAGAAAGCGTTCGGATATTTGTCGGCGAGCGCGCGACCGCCGCCTGTGACGCGGCCCCCTTCCGCCTTCGCCGCCTCTAGAGCGCGCTCCATGCCCTCGAACGCGCGCGCATCGATCAAAGGCCCCACCAGCGTGCCGGTTGAGAGTGGATCGCCGATGGCGAGTTTGCCAAAGGCCGCTTTCAGGGCGGGCATGAGCTTGTCGTAGATGCTTTCGTGCACGAAGAGGCGGCGCAGCGAGGTGCAACGCTGTCCCGCCGTTCCAACCGCCGCAAAAAGAATCGCGCGCACCGCGAGATCGAGCTTGGCCGAAGGCGCGACGATCATCGCATTGTTGCCGCCGAGTTCGAGAATGGTCTTGCCGAAGCGCGCCGCCACGATGGGCGCCAGTTCGCGACCCATGCGCGTCGAGCCGGTGGCGCTGACCACCGCGATGCGCGCATCTCTTGCTAGGACCTCGCCTGCCTCGCGTCCACCGAGCACGATCTGAGACAGATCCGCCGGCGCATCGCCGAACCGCTTGGCGGCGCGCGCAAATAGGGCCTGGCAGGCGAGCGCGGTGAGCGGCGTCTTCTCCGAGGGCTTCCAGATCACGCTGTCGCCGCAGACAAACGCGAGTGCTGCGTTCCATGCCCACACCGCGACCGGGAAATTGAATGCCGAGATGACCGCGACTGGACCTGCCGGATGCCAGCTCTCCATCATGCGATGGCCCGGACGTTCGGACGCAATGGTCAGACCATAAAGCTGGCGCGAAAGACCGACCGCGAAATCGCAGATGTCGATCATCTCCTGCACTTCGCCGAGGCCTTCCTGCAGGATCTTGCCGGCTTCCAGCGTGACGAGGCGGCCGAGCTTGTCCTTGTTGGCGCGCAATTCCTCGCCGAACAGACGCACCAGTTCGCCGCGCCGCGGCGCAGGCACCTCGCGCCAGGCGCGGAACGCTTCGGCGCTGCACCCAACCTTGCCGGCCACGGCGCTCGCATCATCGAACGCGACCGCGCCGATCTCCGCGCCGTCGATCGGCGAATGCACCTTGTGCGGACCGCCTGAGAGAACCACGCCGAGAGAAGACAAAAGCTCGCGAGACATGTCAGTGGCCCCCCGGCGTTGCTTGCGCTTCGTCATTTTGCCGGCCCGTGCGCGCGCAGGCCACAAGATTCTTGGCGCACCATTGCGGTGCGCGGACGTAACGGCGCGTCTTGGTGACGAAGATGCTGGTGATGAAACCGTCTTCGATCAGCGTTCGGATCGGCGGATCGATCCGTGCGGTGTTACCGGGCGAAGCCAAGAGAGAAGCAGGCATGCCGGCAAGACCGGCGGCGCGATAGAGGCGCGCGTTCCCGCCGAACGACAGAAGAGTTTGCGGCACGATCGCCCGTACGCTGCCCGCGGCGAGCAAGAGCGTGCACGCCGCATCGCAGCGCGCCAGCGCCACGACGGAGAGTTTGCGGGCATGAACAAGTCTCGCCAGCGGCAATGCCGTAGCCGCATCGCCCGCATCACTGTCGGTGATCACAAGTCGTCGGACAGATTTATCGCCCAGCAGCAATTGCACTTCGGCGACTGCGGCCGCGTTCAATCGGCCGCTGAAGACCGCGCTCGTGCCGCGCAGGGCGACTTCATAGCCTTGACCCGGTTGCTGGCGCGCCGCGATGAGCGCGCGCACGTCGCCGACGAGCCTGGCGCCGGCGGCAATCGCGAGAATGACGTTCACGACGACAAGGACCTGCGCAATGCGCGCCGCCCAGACCGACTCCTGCCGGCCGAACATCGGACGCCGTGTCGTGCTGCGCCAGATGCCGACCGCGCTCAGCACGCCCAAGCCGAAGATCAGAGACAATGGCAGAAGCGCGAAGAGCGCGAGTGCGGACAGTCTGGTCGGCGGATGCGTCGCATCGAACCGCGCCCAGAGCGCGAGTGGCAGCACGACGAGCAGGCCGTTGATGCCGCAGGATTGCGCCAGCGCCAACTGGCCGCGCCAAAGTCTTGCGAGATAACCCGTCATGACCGCTGCAATCGTACCTTGCCAGCGCGGTTGTGACGGATTTGGCGTGCGGGAACAACGCCCAGCCTCTTCACGCCGACCAGCCACGGAGTTTGCGGTCATCATTATCATGTAAATGGGCTTCCGCTGCGCTTGGTCTGAGCCGCTACTCCTGCGCGTAGTAGCGGCCGAAGCGGTTGGCGAGAAAATCGCCTAAGGCGGCCTCTTCCTGCCGCACGAAGCCCTTCTGCGGCAGCTTGCCGTCCGCGAGCATGTCGCACATCGCGCAGATGCCGGCCGCCGTCGTCACCTGGATCGCACTCATCAATCTGCTGCCGATGGTCTGGGCGTAGATCTTCTTGGCGTAGCTTTCCTGGGTGAGAAGGCCATCGCGCCAGCCGGACACGGTCACGAAGATCAAAACCACGTCCTGATAGGTGATCGGAATCGCGGTCTCGAGCACGTCCTTCAGGATGTCGCGCCGCATGCCCAGCCGCAGGTCGCGCACCAGCATCTTCACGATGTCGCGGTGACCGGGGTAGCGCACGGTCTTGTAGTTCAGATTCTCGACCTTGCCTTCCAGCGTGTCGCACAGGGTACCGAGCCCGCCGGAGGTGTTGAATGCTTCGTACTCAGTGCCATCAAGCGCAAACTCCTCGAGTTCCTCGAGGGCTGGAACTTCGCCGCGATGACCGTCGCGAATGGACTCGCAGGGATTGCAGTATTCGTTGATCAATCCGTCGGTCGACCAGGTCAGATTGTATTTGAGCGCATTGGTCGGGAACACCGGCAGCGCACCGACGCGCATCTGCACTTCGCGCAGCTTGTCGAACTTCTTGGTGAGATCGGCGGCAACAATGGAGATGAAGCCGGGAGCCAAACCGCATTGCGGGATGAAGGCGGTCGCCGCGCCGTCGGCGAGTTTGCGGATGAGGCGAGTGGATTCCACATCTTCCGTCAGATCGAGATAGTGCGCACCAGACTTCTTCGCCGCCTCGGCAACGGTTGCGGTCAGATTGTAGGGCGTCGCGGAGAGAACGATGTCGTGGCCGTCAACCACGCGCGCGAAGCTTGCCGCATCACCGATCTCGACCTGGCGGCGGGTGACGTTCTGTTCCGGCATGCGCGAGAGCGAGGCGGCATCGCGATCCGCCACGGTGACGCGATAGTCGCCGCAGTCCGACAGAAAGGCGGTGATGGCCACGCCGATCTTGCCGCCGCCCACCAGAAGAACCTTTTTCATGGCCGTTGCCTCGCGAAATATACAAGGCAAACAATGACTTTAAGGGCCGCCGGGCGACAGGCGGCAATATGCCGGAACTTGCATTTGCTTCCGGTGAATCGCAGGGTATTCCGGCGAATCGAAGGTTAGAAAATCGGAGCGCACATGACGCGCGCACGCGATACCGACTCCAGGCTTCTCGCATTGCTCCGCGCCAATGCGCGCGAACCGACCGCGTCGCTGGCGCGAAAGCTCGGCCTGGCGCGCTCCACGGTGCAGGAGCGCATCGCGCGACTAGAGCGCGAGGGCACCATCAAGGGTTATACGGTGCGGCTCTCCGATGCGGCGGAAGCCGGCAAGCTGCGCGCCGTCGTGATGATCTCCACCGATCCCAAACGCGCCGAGCGCGTCGCGATTGAGTTGAACAAGATGCCCGAAGTGCGCTCGCTCTCGGCGGTAGCGGGAACTTTCGACCTGATCGCGACAGTCGAGACCGAGACGCCGGCGCGGATCGACGCCCTGCTCGACAGGATCGGTCGCGCCAATGGCGTGGCGCGCACCGTGTCCTCGATCATATTGTCCGAGAAGTTTTCGCGTTAACCGGTGGCGCGCGTTGCGCGCTGTTGTTCGTCTTTTGCGTAACATAGTATTGTAACCGCAGAACGGGGGCCGTTTCGCGCGCATGACGAGTCAATCGGTAAGCTCGCAACTGGGACGCGCCGCGCGCACCTGGGAACGCGCGCGCCGGCCGGACCGCGACCATGTCGAAAAACTCAAGGCGCGCGTCCCCTACTGGTTCGTCGTGCTCGTGCTATTTGCTTTTTCGGTGCTGCAGATCGCGCTCAACCCGTTTGGCTTCAGCGACCTGACGCAGCGCTACGCGCAGGACATTTCGAATCTACTGATCACGGGACCCTACCTCTATCCCACGACCGGCCGCGACAAGGTGACGGTGGCGCTGATCGATGAGGAAACCTTGCACAGCGCCGACATGCCGTGGCCGTGGAGCTATGGCACGCACGCCCGCGTGCTCGATGCGATCCGCGAGTACAAGCCGAAAGCGGTGATCGTGGATTTCCTGTTCGTCGATCCGCGCAACGACGACACGCTGAAGGATCTGGTCGACGAAATCGCGCGCTACAAGAAGGACGGCATCGCGCTTTACTTCGAAGGCGGCACCGATCTGCCCTATGGCGAGGCGCCGCTGCGTCCCGAACTCGCCAAGACCGGAGTGAAAATCGTCGATCCGAGCATCACCGTCTATGACGGCGTGGTGCGGCAATATCCGACGAGCGGCTATTGCTTCGGGCCCGAAGGATTAAAGCGCGGCACCTGTCTCTCGCTCGCCCTGCAGGTCTACACGGATGTCTTTCCCGAGCATCCGCTGGCGCCGATGAAAGGGATGATGGAGCTCGTCTGGGGCACCAAGACCGCGCCTACCAACATCAAGCTCAACAGCGGCTCGGCAGTACCCTGCAATTACGGCGCGGGCTTCTTCGCGCGCATCTACAACGCTTTCTTCGACAAGAATTCCGCGCTCGCCAATTGCCCCTACACGGCGGAAGTGCCGGTGCAGGCGCTCTTGCGCGGCGATGTCGACAAGGACATCGATGCGCTTCTGCCCGGCCATGTCGTGCTCTATGGCGGATCGCTCAAAGGCGCGCAGGACAAGTCCTTCATGCCGGTGAACGGGCTGGAGGCGAATGTCTTCGTGCACGCCATGGCGCTCGACAATCTCATCACCTTCGAAGGCCGCCCGCAGCAGAATGTGATGACCATCGGCGGCTATACCTTCTCCAACAATCCGGCGCAGGTGATGGCGATCGTTCCCGTCATCCTCATCCTCTCCTACATGCATATGCGCCGTATCCGGCGCCGGCGGCTCACCGCGCACATCGAACGCAGCGCCATGGCCGAATGGTTCATCGACAAGGGCGCCGAGAAGCTCTTCCACTGGCTCGCTTTCTTCCTGGCGCTTGGCATCGGGTTGCTGCTCGCCATGTGGGTCGGGCTTTCCGTCGCAAATTGGGCGCAGGATGTTTTTCTTTCGGTCGAGCTTGCCGCCATGCTGCTGATCGGCCTGCCGGACTCATTGTGGGGTTACTTGCATCATGTCGCGGGCGGGCGGCCCGCCTAGATCATCGCGGAGGGAACATCATGAGACCAACACTCGTGTTCATCTTGCTTGCAGGTGCGATGTCGCTCGTTGCATCGCCGGCTCTCGCCGCATCCGACGAGTGCAGCGCCGTCTCGGGCGACGCGGTTCTGTCGGCGCGCACGCCGCAGGTCGATCTCTACGACGCACCGAACGGCAAGCGCATCAAGACGCTCGACCAGGACAAGTTTCCGAAATGCCTCGCCGTGACGCAGCGCGCGCCCAACATGATGTTGCAGGTGAGCATCGAAGGTGCTGCGGTTTGGGTGCCGCCGCACATGGTCAATTATCGTCTCAGCAGCAAGAAACCCGCGATCTGTCGCAATCTCGCAATGGGCAGCAACGACACCAAGGTCGGCGCGACGCGCGCGCTCGGCGAGGATTGCCCGCAGAAGGCAGGAACGCCATGAAGCGCGTCCTCTTAGGCGGCATCGCCGCGCTGTTACTGTCTACGGCGCCTGCGCTTGCCAACGGCTATCCCAGCAGCGGCCGCGCCATCGATCAGCTCCATCCCGCGAGCGACTATAGCGACGTGGTCGGCGGTCGCCCGCTGGCGCTCGGCATCATGCGCGCGCGCGCCAACGGCTTCGTGCCCTCGGAGGTGATGCAAGCTTATGCCAACGGCGTGCTCGCCAAGCTGCTGCGCGGCATCGCGTTTCCGCCGTCGTTCCAGCCGCAGGTGCGCGTGCTGGCGGCGCCGGAATTCAGCGCACTATGCACGCCGGACGGCACGATCATCATCACCATCGGCCTGCTCGAACAGCTCGACAACGAAGACGAACTTGCCTTCGTGCTCGGTCATGAGGTGAGCCATGCGATCTACCGCCATCACGAGAAGGATTGGTACAAGAAGTCGCAATATTTCGCGGTGGTGAACGGCGCCGCCATCCAGGGCATCGCCGACGTGGCGGTCAGGAGCGGTCTTGGCGGCCTCGCCGGCGGCAATGTCGCGCGCGGTCTCGATGTCGCAAGCCATCTGGCCAAGCTCAGCGCCAACGTGCTCGCGCCGCAGATGACGCAAAACCAGGAAGACGCCGCCGATGCGCTGGGCTTCGATCTGATGGTTCGCGCCGGTTACGATTCCGAAGCTGCGCTGGCGGTGATGGACAAGCTTGCCGAGCAGGAAGCCGAAGCGGCGGCTGCGGCGCGTGCGGCGCGCGATACGTCGAAGGAGGAAGGGCATTCGGGCGGCGGCGGCATGTTCGGCGGCATCATGGGTGCGGTTGGAAACGCCGTGTCCGGAAACTGGACTGATGTTGCGATCTTCGCCTTCGACACCGCGGTCGACAACATGTCGGAGGAAGCGGTGGCGCATCATCCGGCGCCCGAGCGTCTGAAGCTGCTCAGCACTTACGCCTTCAAGCAATATCGCGACACGCTGCCGGCGCAACCGACGCCGCTGCCCTGGGCGGAAGGCAACAAGTCCAAGGAAGGTCTGGCGATGACCACACTTCTCGCCCATTATGCGGCGGCGGAAAACGCGGCCGCCTATATCGCGGACGCTCGCCAGGGCACGGCGGACAGCGCGCGCAGCGAAGTGATGCGCTCCTCGACGCCGCCGACATCGGATCACGCCTACACACAGTTCGTCGCCTACGAGTATTACGACAAGAATAACCAGAAACCGCTTTCCGAAGCCGCCTTGCAGCGCGCCGTCAACGGGCCGGAGGCGTCATGGGAGGTCTATTCCCGCCTGATCGACATTCATATGGCGCGCAACGACTTTGCCGGCGCGCAGACCATCATGAGTCAGGCGGTCGTCAGGTTCGAGGACTCGCCGGTGCTTTTGCCCAAGCGCATCCAGATTCTCTCGAGGCAGGGCGACTTTGCCGGCGCCAACGCGCTGTTGCCCAAGTGCAAGAGTTACGACATCAAGGAGTTGGACGACGCCTGCAAGAAGGCGGCAAAGCCGGGCTGATCGCGCTCGGTTGATGAAATGACGCACTTCCCAGAGTTGGGGCGATGAAGCGCCCCCGGAAGCGGTCCGAGAAATTAAAAGGCAGGCTTGTGGTTGTGAACGACCGCATGCAGCGCGGCTATCGCTATCGTCTGACGGCGCCGACGGGGCGAAATTTCGCGCCCGACTTCATGCCGGAGCTGACGCCGAAAATGATACTTTCACTCGGTGTGTTCGGCGGCAAATACATGACCGATACCCGAAAGGAGTTTCCGCAGAGCTGGTTCAAAGAAGCGAAACTCTCGTCCGACGGCCGCGATCCGTCTCTCAACTATTTTGGAGTCGATGCCGGAAGTCCGCTTTCCGTCTGGCGAAAAAAAGGGTGGATCCATCCCGACGACCCGCGCGGATGGTTCCAATGGTATTGCCGCTACTATCTTGGTCGCCGACTGCCGGGCGAAGATGATCGTCAGATAGCGCGCTGGAAAGCGTTCCGTCGTCACGCTGCACAGGTTTGCCAAAATTGCGATACCGGCGACTTTACGTGTCGACCGCGCCAACGCCAGGCGTTGCTGCAATGGGCGTATGACAGCCGCAAACTCTGAGTCTCTCAGACCCGCAGCGTGAAGCCCGCATTGCGCAGACAGGCGCGGATTTCTTCGCCATGTGTTGCATCGCGCGCCTCCACCACCATGCCGAGATAGGCCGACTTCACCGGCGTATCCGTCATCATGCGGTTGTGGCTGACTTCGAGGATGTTGCCGCCGGCCTCGCCGACAAGGGTCGCGATGCGCGCGAGCAGGCCGGGACGATCCTCGATCATCACTTCGAGCGAAAGGATGCGACCCTCGCGCGACAGTTCACGCAAGATCACATTCGAGAGCAGGCGCATATCGATATTCCCGCCGGACAGCACGATGCCGACCTTGCGCCCGGTGAAGCGCTCCTTGTTCTCGACCACGGCGGCATAGGCGGCGGCACCGGCACCTTCGACCACGGTCTTTTCGATTTCGAGAAGCGCAGCAAGCGCCTGTTCGATCTGGCCTTCGTCGACGAGCAGGATGTCCTTCACATGCGCGCGCACGATCTGACGCGTCAGCTCGCCGGGTTCCTTGACCGCAATTCCTTCGGCGATGGTCTGTCCGGCTGACGGAAGATTGGCGCTCTTGAAGGCGTCGTACATCGAGGGATAGGCCTGCGTCTGCACGCCGATGATCTCGATCGCCGGATTGATCGCCTTGGCCGCCAGCGCGATGCCCGAGATCAAGCCGCCGCCGCCGATGGGGACGACGAGGACGTCGAGCGGCTCTTTTGCGTCGGCGAGCATTTCGAGAGCCACCGTGCCCTGACCCGCGATCACGACCGGATCGTCGTAGGGATGGACGAAGGTGAGACCTTCGTCGCGCGCGATCTCGGTGGCGCGGGCGAACGACTCGCTGAGCGTCGGTCCCACGAGCAGAACGCGTGCACCAAAATCCTTGGTATGCTTGACCTTGGTGAACGGGGTTCCTTCCGGCATGACGATGGTGACGGGAATGCCGAGCCGGCCGGCATGATAAGCCACGCCCTGGGCGTGATTACCGGCCGACATCGCGGCGACTCCGCGTTTCTGTTCTTCCGCAGACAGGGACAGCAATTTGTTGAGCGCGCCGCGCTCCTTGAACGAAGCGGTGAATTGCAGATTTTCGAATTTCAGATGGACGTCGGCGCCGGTGATGCGCGAGAGCGTGTCGGAGTGGCGCGTCGGCGTGCGCTCGACCGCGCCGTGAATGGCACGGGCCGCAGCGCGGATGTCGTCTATGGTGGGAACGATCTTCGGCGTCACGGGCGACCCTTCGCAGACGGTTGGTAGCAGCGGACGGATTTGAACCGCCGACCAAGGGATTATGATTCCCCTGCTCTACCACTGAGCTACGCTGCCAGGCCCGTCGAGGCGGGGGATGTAAGGGTCGCCTCTTGCCCCTGTCAAGCAGCGCTGCTGCTGACATCTCCCGACCAACAGTGCGTGGCATAATGTGGCCCACGATGGCGAAACCCCGCATCAAAAAGCCTGCGAAATATGCCGCGATCCAGCGCCTGGCGCTGTCCTTTCCAGGCGCCAGCGAACAGGGTCATCGCCACGGACCTTGGTTCGTCGTCGGCAGAAAAGTTTTTGCACTCTATTGGGACAAGGAGGAGTGTTGGATCCTGAAACTTCCCCAGCATCACGTGATGATGCTGATCGACGTCAGGCCGGAGGTCTTCAGGCCGATGAAGAGCGGTTCGCTTCTGTGGATCTATGTCGATGTCGAGAAACTCGACCGCGCGGAGCTGCGTGACTATCTGACCGCCGCCTGGCGCACGGTTGCGCCCAAGGGCATCGCCAGTCAACTCCAGGGAAAGGAGAGCCGCTAATTTCACACGGCCCGCCGCAGTGTGCGCGATGGCCCACACCATCATCCTGCGCTGCCATGACACAAGGAACGCCGCTCGTCTAATGCGGCCACTTCTCGACTTCGCCGAAGCAGATCAAATATCCGTCGAGATCATGAACCAGCATCTCGCGCCGGCCATTTTCGAGTTCTGGTTCGTTCATGATGCGCGCGCCGCGGCCGCGCAGCTCGCCTGCCAGCGCCGCCACATCCGACACCCAGATGTAGAGATCGAGCGCGTGCGCGAGCTTCGCTGTGTTGGAGAGCAGCGCCGGGCGCGTCGGCGACTGGCGCAGCATCACGCGGGCGGTATTGCGCCGCATGATCACAAAGCCCGGCGGTTCGCCGAAATAGCGGCCGAGTTCGAAGCCCAGCATGTCGCGGTAATATTCGCCGGCCTTGACGACGTCATCGACGAGGAGGAACGGCGCGGCTTCGAGAAAGACGGCGCTGGACATGCTGGCCCCCCAGAGTTGCGCAAACCTACGGCTTCGCGCTCCACGGTTCCACCGTACCGACGATGGCAACCGGCTGTTCGGAATCGATTGCCGAGAGCACGCCTGCGGAAATCTCGTCGTTGTTGAGCCAGCGCGAAGCGCCGTCGTCGACGACGAAGCCCAGCACGACAGCTTGATAGTCGATGGGCAAAGCGTCTGCGGCCCTGGCCATTTCGGCGAGCCGTTCGGGATGGGCGGGATCGCCAAGGGCGCTGCCCAGCACCTGCACGAAACGTCCTTCGGCGCTGAGGCACTCCGCGAAGGCACGGCGTGCCTGCGGCGCGCGGCCATGGATCCAGGCGACGACGAGTTCGGGCGGATCGATCTGGCTCAGCGCTTCGGCAAGCGCGACACCGTCATTGTAATCGCAGACGATTGGTTCGATCGCGTTTGAAACGGCGCGGATGCGTTTCTCGTTTCGCGCAAGGATGGAAACCTGGTCGGCACGTTCGCACAGAGCGCGGGCAAGGCCAGCCAACATGCCCGAGCCGCCGACGATCAGGACGCGGCCGAAACGCTTCATTCGGCCGCTTCCGCCTGCGCCTCCGCGCGCGCGATCCAGCCTCCGCCCAGCACGCGGCTGCCGTCCGGCGCATAAAAGACGCAAGCCTGACCCGGCGCGATGCTGTGTTCCGGAGAATAAAGCTCGACCAGCGCGGCACGATTTTCGAGCGGCGTGACGCGCGCAGGAACGGGCGGGCGCATGGAACGGACCTTGACTGAACAGTCGAACGGCGCTGCCTGATCGCACAGCCAGTTCACCTCGCGCAGCACGATGGTGCGCGCGGCCAGCGCGCTGCGCGGACCGACCACGACACGCGCCTTCGCTGCATCGAGGGAGAGGACAAAGAGTGGTTCACGATTGCCCGAAAGGCCAAGGCCCTTGCGCTGGCCGACCGTGAAATGCACCACGCCGTCATGATGGCCGACGATGGTGCCGGCGCGATCGACGATGTCGCCCGGTAGCACTGAATCGGGATTCAGCTTTTCGACAATGCGCGAATAGTTTCCGTCCGGCACGAAGCAGATGTCCTGACTGTCCGGCTTGGCGGCGACGTCGAGACCAAGCTCGACGGCGAGCGCGCGTACGTCCGACTTGGCCATGTCGCCGAGCGGAAAGCGCAGATAGTCGAGCTGCGCCGGCGTCGTGGCGAAGAGAAAATAGCTCTGGTCGCGGCTGTCGTCGACGGCACGATGAAGTTCCGCACCGTTTGGGCCTTCGATGCGCCGCACATAATGTCCGGTCGTAAGCGCCGCAGCGCCCAGTTCGCGCGCGGTTTCCATCAGGTCGGCGAACTTCACGCGCTCATTGCAGCGAATGCAGGGTATCGGCGTCTCGCCGCGGCCATAACTCTCAGCGAAATCGACGATGACGCGTTCCTTGAAGCGCGCTTCGTAATCGAGGACATAGTGCGCGATGCCGAGCCGTTCGGCGACGCGTCGCGCATCGTAGATGTCCTGCCCGGCGCAGCAGGCGCCCTTTTTCTTCGCCGCAGCCGCCGGATACAGTTGCAAGGTGACCCCGATCACCTCATAGCCCTGGGCTTGCAACAGCGCAGCCGTCACCGACGAATCGACGCCGCCCGACATGGCAGCGACGACACGGCTTCCCTTCGGCAATGAGGTCTCAGCGCGCATGGCGTGGCTATATTCCGCCGCGCCCGCCGCCGCAAGTTTGTCGCCCGCAGGCTATGACGGCCGTGCCTTGCACGCAGATGGCCAACCAAGTCTCGGCGGAAACACGGCAATTGCGTCCGGCACCCGACGACGGCGAGGCCAAAATTGCCGCAAAAGAGAACTCGAATACCGGTTTTGCGCTCAAGCGCTCGCTGCAGATAGAGACTTTGACGTGAGGCGCGCGGGCGTGATCGCGGCGCAGGGGTTGCTTCCTGTTCAGTTTCTGCACACCCGGTGTTAACGCGAAATACCGCCGCGCGCTTTATCCGCCACGTGCGCCGTTTTGATACAAATGGAGGGATCGCGGTTCGAATTGATTTACCACGGCTCCTAGGCAATTTTTAAATACCAAGGGCTTAGTTTCGCTCCAGCTAATGGAGTTGGGAGCCCGCTTTGATGGCCGAGGACCGCAAGGGACGCGTGAGCTACGTGATCGGACCCGATGGGAGTCCGTTGACGCTGGCTGACCTTCCACCGCCCGGGACGCGGCGCTGGGTCATTCGGCGCAAGGCCGAAGTGGTTGCCGCGGTGCGTGGCGGCTTACTCAGTCTCGATGATGCCTGCAAGCGCTACACGCTGACGGTGGAAGAATTTCTCGCCTGGCAACGTGCGATTGAACGCTTCGGCATGCCCGGCCTGCGCGCGACGCGCGTGCAGCAATACCGCAACTGAAGCGACCGCACGAAATCGCAAGCCGCCAGTAGCCAAACGGCCTCAGCGTCTTATTTCGGCGATAGACGCAGAGGGGGCGAAGCAGATAGCGTCCCGCCATGGTCGTTTTCATTCTTGTCGGCGTTGTCGTCCTAGTCGTCCTGTGGGCGATCCTCACCTACAACGGGTTGGTCAGCCGTCGCGCCATGGTCGCGGAAGGCTGGAGCGGCATCGACGCCCAGCTCAAGCGCCGCGCCGATCTCATTCCCAATCTGGTCGAAACGGTGAAGGGCTACGCGGCGCATGAGCGCCAGACGTTCGACGAGCTGACCAAGATGCGCTCGCAAGCCGGCAGCCAGGATCCGGCACAGCGCGCCCAGGCCGAATCGGCGATCACGGCTGCCATCGGCAAGGTGATGGCGGTGGCGGAGGCTTATCCGGACCTTAAGGCGAGCGCGAATTTCCAGTCGTTGCAGAAGGATCTTTCCGATCTCGAAGATCAGATCCAGCTGGCGCGGCGCTACTACAACGGCGCCGTGCGCAATCTCAACGTCGCCGTGCAGCAATTTCCCTCGAACCTGATCGCCAACATGGGCGGCTTCACCGCAGCGCAATTCTTCCAGCTCGACAGCCCTGCCGAACGCACCGCACCGAAAGTCTCGTTCAGCGGATGAGGCGTGCGCTCCTTGCGCTGCTGTTCGCGCTTCTGGCACTCCCGGCGGCTTCGCAAGAGAGCGACACTCAAGCAACGAACGGCGACACCAGCGAACGCATCACGAGTTACGACAGCGACATTGCGGTGGCGCGCAACGGCACGCTGACCGTCAGCGAAACGATTGCGGTCTACGCCAACGGCGAACGGATCCGCCACGGCATTTACCGCGACTTTCCCACCCGCTACACCGACAAGCACGGCGTGCGTGTCCATGTGCGTTTCGACGTCATCGCAGTGACGCGCGACGGCCACAGCGAGCCTTTCGCGACCGAGAGCATCAGCAACGGCGTGCGCGTCAGGATCGGCGACAAGAATATCCTCGTCGATTCCGGTCCGCACACCTACACGCTGACCTACATCACGGCGCGCCAGATCGGCTTCTTCGACCACTATGACGAGCTCTACTGGAACGTCACCGGCAATGGCTGGATCTTCCCGATCGAGAAGGCGAGCGCCACCATTCACCTGCCGCCCGGCGCGCGCATCACGCAGAACGCGTTCTATACCGGGGCGCAAGGCTCGACGGCGACAAATGCGCAAGTGAGCGAGCAATCGCAAGACACGATCCGCTTCGAGACCACCGAACCGCTCGGGCCCAATGAGGGTTTGACGGTCGCTGTCGGCTTCGCCAAGGGCGCGGTCATCCCGCCGAGCGCCGCCGATCTCCGCCGCGACTTCATCATCGACAATGCGAGCTCGATTGTCGCGCTGTTTGGCGTCTTCGTGCTGGCGATCTTCTATCTGGTGACCTGGTGGCACCATGGCCGCGATCCCAAGCGCGGCACCATCATCCCGCTGTTCACACCGCCCGCCGGCCTTTCGCCGGAAGCGGTGCGCTACATCCATCGCATGTCCTATGACCGCAAATCCTTTGCCGCTGCGCTCATCAACATGGCGGTCAAGGGCTTTCTCACCATTGCCCAGGAAGGTTCGAGCTTCACGCTGACACGCACCGGCAAGAGCGAGGTGCAATGCGCGCTCTCGGCCAGCGAATTTGCCATGTCGAACGCGCTCTTCAGCGGCGCGAACGACTCGATCGAACTGAAACAAAGCAACCACAGCAAAGTCCAGGCCGCGATCTCGGGCCTCAAGGCCAAGCTCAAGAGCGAGTGCGAGAAGAACTACTTCGTCACCAACAGCGGCTATTTCTTCGG
>Ga0207693_10001685_pt1 | contig 19456 bp, 13 predicted proteins | sample LARL81metaG_FD_184347 | JGI IMG/M metagenome (GOLD analysis project Ga0207693, IMG submission 184347) | Corn, switchgrass and miscanthus rhizosphere microbial communities from Kellogg Biological Station, Michigan, USA - LAR L8-1 metaG... | ecosystem: Host-associated > Plants > Roots >...
CCGGTGATGCGCCAGAACTGCCGGCCCCACGTCGTATAGCGCGCAATCAGCACCAGCACCACCAGGGTGCACACCGCGGCGATCGCCCACGCCGTGGCGATCCAGATCGCCGAATTGAACAGCGCGCGCCCCCAGTCGATCGAGAACGCAAACAGATCGTTCACCAGTGACTTCTCCTACCCCGGGGTTCTCCCGTATTGCGCGCAACTCTGCGGCGAAGCTACCGCAGCGACCGCCCGCGACGACGCCGCGCAGCTTTCAGCGGAACATCGCCTTCAGGTGGCGCACCAGCTCGTCGGTGTCGACGACGCCGCGCGCGGCGATACCGAGGTAGCCGTCGGGACGAATGACCAACACGGACGTGGCAGAGGCGTCGTAGTTGCGCGCGAAGTCACCATCGGCGTCGCGGATCAGGGGCAGCACGGTACCTGCCACGTCCGCGCCCGGTGCCGCGACCCGGTAGACGTCCATCTGCCCGTGCGCGGCCTGCACCACAGTCGGCGGCCGCTTCCAGGCCCGCGACGTCGTCCGCGCCGGCGGCGTTGTCGGCATGGAGGAGGGTGGTGTGATCGCGGCCCAGCAGGGTGTACAACCGCATGGGGTCGCTGACCGCCTGGCGGGTCAGCCCCCTGGCGTCGGGCGCGCGGCCGCCTCCGTCGGACCCGACGATCGGGCTGTCCGCGTAGGAGATCAGCAGTTGCGCCTCTCGACGGATGACGAAGCTGGGATCCGTTGAGTCCGAACCGATTCCCTCGCGGGCATTGCGAACCGCGCGGCCGACCATTGCGGCATGGACATTTTCAAGACCCCACGTGACGCGGCCGTCGCCGCCCAGCGGAATCCGGTCCTGTGGCCGGGAGCGGTTCACCGGTTACGGCGTAATGGGCTGCCGTTCCGCAGCGGACGCTATCTGGCGATGCGGCACATATGCATCGCCCGTCGCGCCCAACAGGGGACGATCAATCCGTTCTGCCGGAAAACCGGCCCGAGAGGAAACCGACACAATGGAGTGGGCGTGGCTGCAAGCACTCAGCGCGAACATTCGATACGCGGCCCGGCCCCACGCCGGGGTCGCGTATCCGGGAAGCGTCGATGTAGCCCGTCAATCAGTCGATGTGCTTCGTAGAGTTCGTGGCGCAGACTGGCGACCCGGCGCCGGGCGACCAATGCAGCGTGACCTTGCACACGCCGCGTACGGCTTTCAGCGGATTCCACCTTCTTGGAGATTTCGTCGACGTGAGCGTGCAGCGACTGCAGCAGTTCCCTGGCTTGTGCTGTGTCGGCATCATCGATCACGTCGGCATCATCGCACCAACTTGGGCCTAGCGCTCGCCGTGAGGGATCCAGCAAATGACGCTGCCGCTGGTCCGGTGTCCGCCATCACACTGCCGGTCGAGCGAAACGTCCAAATCTCGCCCGAGCAACACCCACCCAGTAGCCTATTAACGGTTGCGATAAATATTCGCGAATACCCTGTTCGCCAGCCGGGACTGTGCTATCACTCACATAACCGAACTTACACGGCGGATCTGAAAGGCATCTTCCCTGGTAACGGGCAAATGGCTTCCTAGCGAGTGTGCTGCGTAAAGAGGTGACGGATGTTAATCTCCAGTTAGCTGGAGCAAATCACATGGCCCACCCGGGCCATGCGCACTACGAAATGAGGCCTTAGCTGATGACCCCCATCGACGCATCGCTCACCGCGGGTGCGTCCGGCGGGGGTTCAGCTGACGACGTAACTGCGCAACAACCCGTGATGGTTTACACCTGCAATCGCCTCGGCCGCGTCGCTAACCCGCCCAGCTTCTGGTTCGCCGCTTGGTTCCGCGCTTTTCGCCGCTGACGCGAACTTCGTCAGCGTTGCCGAATGCGGCGGAAGGTGACCACCACAACCAGGACACCGACGCCTGCCAGCGAGACGGCCACCGCGGGCTTCTTCACGAACCTCACCACGGCGGCTTTGATGTCGTTCGCGATTCGCTGCGGGTTGGCGCGCTCGGCGAGGGTGTCCACGGTCGCCGCCAACTGATCACGAGCCACATCGATGTCCCGCTTGATGGTGTCGGGATCGCGGTCCGCCACTTCTTCCCTCCAAGCCATTCCGTGAGCGCTGCCTTGCCGAACTACCCTAGATCAGCCCGCACTCATCGGAGTGCACCGGTCGAAGAAGGGACGTTTACGCATGCCGCAGACCCCGCGACTCGAGGTGGGCGACAAAGCCCCCGCGTTCAGCCTGCCCGATGCCGACGGGAACACCGTCAAGCTGTCGGACTACAAAGGCCGCAGGGTGATCGTGTACTTCTACCCCGCCGCCGCGACACCCGGATGCACCAAACAGGCCTGCGACTTCAGGGACAGCCTCAGCGCGCTCACCGGCGGAGGGCTGGACGTCATCGGCATCTCTCCCGACAAGCCTGCCAAGCTCGCCAAGTTCCGTGACGACCAGAAGCTGACGTTTCCGTTGCTGTCCGATCCCGACCGCAAGGTGCTCACGGCGTGGGGCGCCTATGGCGAGAAGACGATGTACGGCAAGACCGTTCAGGGCGTTATCCGTTCGACGTTCGTCGTCGACGAGAAGGGCAAGATCGCCGAGGCGCAGTACAACGTCCGGGCTGCACATACGAGAACAAAGATTCAGAAGATTTTGGCCCAGTTCGGGTGAGCTAGGCACACGGAATCAACATGTTTCGGGCATTCGTCGCTCGCCTGGTCGTACCGGCGCCCGACGAGTCCGGAATGCGAAGGTCGAGTATTCGATTGTCGAGCGATCGGCGTCGGCGTCATTGCGCTTGTCTGTGGACAACCTCTTGGACCATCACGAAATCTTTTGTGCAGCGGGTTCAGTTCTGGGCGATCGCCAGGGGCTGTCCGCCTCGGATGACGTAGCGCAGTCGCGTCTCGGGCTTGGTCAGTGCGCTGATGTCGTCTAAGGGGTTGCCGTCGAGCACCAATAGGTCGGCGTGTGCGTTGGGTTGCAGTGTCCCGATTTGGCCTTCGAGGTCAACGAGTTTGGCGGCCGTCGTGGTGGCAGCGCGGATGATATCGGCGGCCGGCTGGACTTGGGCACGCAGGTTGAACTCCTCGAGCTGCGCGGAGTGCAGTTGGCCGATGAGGTCGCTGCCATAGACGAGGTTGACGCCGGCCTTGTGGGCCTTCTCCAGAGCGATCAGGCCGCCGTCGATGACGTCGGCGACTTTGCGTTGCGAGGCCGCAGGCATTCCGGCCTCTTTGCCGAAGCGGTGCATCATCTCGTAGGTGACCAGCGTGGGCACCAGGAATGCGTCGTGTTCGAGCAGCAGGTCGATCGTTTCGTCGTCGATGAGGTTGCCATGCTCGACACAGCGGACACCGGCGCGCAGGGCCCGGTTGACACCGCGTGGATGGTAGGCGTGCACCGTCACATAGCGGTTGTGGTTATCGGCCTCCTGCACCGCGGCTCGCATCTCGTCGTCGCTGTACTGCACGGCCGACACCTCGTCCAGTGGAGAGGCCACACCACCGGACAGCAGCATCTTCAAATGTGCTGCGCCCTTGCGGAACTCGTCACGGGCGGCCTGACGTACCGCATCCACTCCGTCGGCGATGCGCGCGAAATCCGGTCGCTCCTGGCAGCAGGGTTGGTGGTCATCGGATTTGGCGCGCAGGTCGCCGTGGCCCCCCGTCTGGGACAGCGCCTTGCCGCCGAAAATCAACCGTGGACCCGTCGCCAATCCCTCGTCGATCGCGCGGGCCATGCCGTGATCGGCGCCACCGACGTCGCGCACCGTGGTGAATCCGCGGCGCAGCATCCGTTCGGCTTCTGCCAGCGCCCGCACCGTCGCGTAACCCGCAGTCCAGTTCTGCGCGTCGTGTGGGTCAAAGGTCGTCAGCAGCACGTGCACGTGCGCGTCGATCAGGCCAGGCATCACTGTGGCCCCGGCTGCGTCGATGACCCGGGTGTCCTCGCCAGATGCCGGTGCGGGTCCGGTGCCCGTCGCGGCGATCCGCCCGTCGGCGACTTCCAGCCACGACGCATCCGAGAGTTCGCCGGCGACCGGGTCGAGCAAGTGGGCCTGGGTGATCAGCAACGACGACATTCGAGACTCCTCCGGATTTCAATACATAATGTATTGAGTACATAGTGTACTGTAGTGGCATCGACCGTGAACGCCCCCACCGCATGCACTTCGCCGGCCCCGTCGGTGCCGATGGTCGGCGGCCGCTGCGCCGCCGGGTGCACACCCGCAAAATACTTCTGACCAGCGCAGAACAACTGTTCATCGAACGTGGATACGCACAGGTCTCGGTCAGCGACATTTGCAGTGCCGCCGGATTCACCCGCGGCGCCTTCTACTCCAACTTCGCCGACAAAGACGACCTCGTGCTGGCACTGTTCGACCAACATGCAGGTGAGCGGCTGGACCGCCTTCAGGTGATGCTGGCTAACGCTTCCGCCCGCAACGCTGACGAATGGGCGCAGCGCCTGCTCGCTGTGACACCCCAGGACCGGAGATGGATCCTGCTGTTCCTGGAGTTCCGGCTGCTCGCTGCGCGACAACCAGAACTCGCCGCGAAACTCGACCAACATGACGAGGCAGTCACCGCAGCACTCGCCGACATCCTGCGCCAGCAGCCATGGGCCCGCCGCTTGCCTACCTCCGAGCTCGCCAAATTCTTACTGGCCGCACGTGAGGGCGTCCTGGTGCGGACCGTACGCGCCGATGGCTCCGCCGCCGACACGGTGCAAGCAGTCACCGCGGTGGCCAATGCGGCATTCGACGCACTCAAAACCGACCGGCAACCACCCGCTTGAGCATCGAAGTACCGACCAAGAACGTCAAGACTGCACACACGACAACATTTATCAAGAAAGCGCTCAGCGCCTCGTAGGCGATAGAGCCGCCGCGCCGGCTGCCGAGCTGATTCGACGCCTAAGCGGAATGAAATAGGACCGCAGTCCGTTTAGCATCTCCGAAGGCGTCGGACAGGCTGACACCTCGACGGAGGATGACGCGAATATGACTGCGACTGAGCGAATTACTGAACTTGTCTATCGAAACCTTCAGGAGGTCTTCGGGGAGGGCGATCCAGCCCGTCGGCACGCCGCCATCGAAGAGTTCTACACAGACGACTGCGCGCTCTACGTCCCGGACGGCGTCCTCGTTGGACACGACGCACTGGACAAATTCGCGGGGGAACTACGTGCGACTCATCCCCATTTTGTCTACACACCCCATGGAGAGCCGCAGGCTCTACACAACGCGGGAATACTGGCATGGGGCTCGGGCCCGAAAGGTGAGCCACCTGAGTACACCGGGCTCGACGTTGTCGTTGTTCGCGAGAGCAAGATCGCTGCACTGTACGTCTTCCTCAATCCGAAATTGTCATCCGCCTAGTACAACGTCCGGGTGACCAGGCACGTCGCCAAGCGAGGCTCAATGCCACAGCGCACTACTCCGGCCAGTGACGGGTTGGGAATCCGGGAGCTGGCCCTGCCCGGGGCGTGCCCGGTCTGGACGTGACTGTCCATCTCATCTGCGATCGAGTTTGCCCAACTGTGGCCTCGACCACATCGCGCAGCGCCAGGTTCGTAGTTGATTCCTGCCAACCACCGATCAATTTCTGCCATCGGAATTAATGTCTTGACCTCTCTGTTTACCTATTAGACCGGCACGAAGAAGACCAAACCGGCCGAAACTTTCGACAAAGAAGAAGGCATCAAAATGAAGAAGTTCGGGTTTGCCACCATCGTCGCCAGTGGCCTCGCCGCCGCGGTTCTCGGCCTAGCCGGCCCCGCGCAGGGTGACACTGGTCACCACCAGTGGGTGCAGGACATCCAACAGCGCGCCTCCACCGGCTCGGTCACCTCAACCGTCGGCAACGGCCGCTAATCCACGACCTCCACTAGGAAGGGGTGCCCGCATACGGGCACCCCTTCTTCGCATGTTCTGCGCCAATGCTCGGTGGCAACTGACACCGGAGCTTGAATCAATCTCGACGGAGCCATCGACTCCTGCATTCGGTGCAACGTCCTGGCGACCGGGCACGTCGCCAAGCTACGGCGCGACCTGTCCGTTTGAACCTAGGTTCCGCAGCAGCAGCGCCTCGGCGGTAGCCGCGCGTTCCAGCACGCCGAGGTGCAGGCTCTCGTTGATGCTGTGTGCCTGCGTCCGCGGGTCTTCCACGCCGGTGACCAGGATCTTCGCCGAAGGGAAGGCCGCGGCGAACTCGGCGATGAACGGGATCGAGCCACCCACCCCGGTGTCGACGGGCTCGTTGCCCCACGCCTGGCGAAACGCGGCGCGGGCGGCGTCGTAAACCGGCCCGCTGGCGTCGATGGCATATGGCTGCCCCATGTCACCGGGCGTGACAGTCACCTGCGCGCCCCATGGCGCGTGCTGTTCGAGATGGCGGGTCAGCGCGGCAAGGTGCTCCCGCGGGTCGCCGCCGGGCGCGACGCGCATGCTCACCTTCGCCCGTGCCCGCGGGATCAACGTGTTCGACGATTTCTCGATCGACGTGGTGTCGATACCGATGACCGTGATCGCCGGCTTCGCCCAAAGTCGTTGCGGCACAGAACCTGAGCCGATCTCCGACACGCCGTCGAGCAGGCCGGCCTCCTCGCGAACCCGCTCAGCGGAGTAGTCGACGTCGCCGGCTTTCCCCTCGTAGACGCCGGCGATTGCGACGTTTCCGTCGTCGTCGTGCAGGCTGGCGAGCAGCCGGACCAGGGCGCTCAAGGCGTCGGGCGCCACCCCGCCCCACAGTCCGGAGTGCAGGCCGTGATCGAGCGTCGCGACCTCGACGATGCAGTCCGCAAGTCCGCGCAGCGACACCGTCAGCGACGGCACGTCGGTGCTCCAGTTGTCCGAGTCGGCGATGACGATCACGTCGGACGCGAGCACGTCGCGATGAGCGGCCAGCAGCCGGGCCAGCGACGGTGAGCCGGACTCCTCCTCCCCCTCGACGAACACCGTCACGCCGACGGGCGGCGCACCGCCATGGGCGCGGAACGCCGCCAAATGCGTTGCGATCCCCGCCTTGTCGTCGGCGGAGCCGCGACCGTACAGCCTGCCGTCGCGCTCTGTCGGCTCGAACGGGGGTGACTGCCACTGACCGTGGTCGCCCTCCGGCTGTACGTCATGATGCGCATACAGCAGCACCGTCGTGGAACCCGGAGGTGCCGGGTGGCGGGCGATGACTGCGGGCGCGCCGCCTTCGCTGACGATCTGCACGTCGCTGAACCCGGCCTCGGACAACAGCTTTGCCACCGCATCGGCGCTGCGCTGCACTTCAGGCCTGCGGGCCGGATCGGCCCACACGGATTCGATGCGCACCAGGTCCTCCAGGTCGCGCCGCACCGACGGCAGCACCTCACGCACCCGCTCCACGAGATCGCTCATAGTGACGAGACTAGTTGCACACTCGTCGGCGACGAAGGTGCGCAAAATGCACGCATTTTGCGGCGTGTCGGTGGGCAAACACGCGCGCTCGCGGAGGTTAGCGCTCCTCGAGAATCGCGACCGCCGCCGCAGTGTCGGCCTCGTGTGTCAGCGACAGGTGGATCGTCACATCCTTGAGGTGCTCAGCGATGGCGCCGGTAAGCCGGACCTTCGGCCGCCCCCACATGTCGGTGATGACCTCGATGTCGCGGTGAATACCCTCGGGCAGCACCGGCCGCTTGGCGAACCGCGAACCCGACCACGCCTTGATGACGGCCTCTTTAGCAGCCCACCGCGCGGCCAGGTGCCGCGCGGCGGACGAGCTCTTGTCGGCGGCATCGCGACGCTCACCGGGTGTGAACGTCTCGGCGAACACCGTGCCCGGCTGGTCGACCTGCGCGGCGAAGTCGGGAATGGAGACCAGATCGATCCCCACCCCGACTACCGCCATGGGAGGAACGCTAGCGCACACCGCTGGAGCGCACATAGACGTCGTCATCGCCGAGCCGCGACGCCGGGTCGAGAAGCATCTCGGCCTCCTGCTGCTTCTCCGGCGCCTCGTGGCTGAACCGGCGGTCGGCAGGCTTTTCGAACAGCGGCCGCCCACCGGCGATCGCCGACGCGAGCCTGTGCTGACCGGCCAGCACCCGAGCCTCGAATCGCTCCTGGTAATCCCGCCGCTGCTCAGGGTCGAGCGCGGCTAGGAACGCCTGCGGGTGCACGAGCGCCACCAGGCCGGACACGTGACCGAACCCGAGGCTGGTGATCAGGCCCGCCTTCAACGGGAACTTGTCCCCCAGCCGCAGGCTGTCGCGCAGCCAAACCAAGTGGGCGGCGCTGGCGAGTTCGTCGTCGACGCAGTCCAGGCTGCGGTTCGGCGGGATGACGCCGTCGCGCAGGATCTGGCACAGCCCCATCATCTGGAAGGCCGCCGCGCCACCCTTCGAGTGACCGGTCAGGCTCTTCTGGGACACGACGAACAACGGCGCACCGGCGGACCGGCCCATCGAGTCCGCGAGCCGTTCGTGCAGCTCGGTCTCGTTCGGGTCATTGGCCAGCGTGGAGGTGTCGTGCTTGGACACCACCGCGATGTCGTCAGCGCCGACACCCAACTTCGCGAGTGAACGTGCCAGCTGCGAATCCTTGCCTCCGCGACCGGCGGCCAGCGCACCGAGCCCAGGAGCGGGGATCGACGTATGTACACCGTCGCCGAAGGACGACACGTACGCGACGACTGCCAGCACTGGCAGGCCCATCCTGAGCGCGAGGTCGCCGCGGGCGAGCAGGATGGTTCCGCCGCCCTGTCCCTCGACGAACCCGAGCCGACGGCGATCGTTGGCGCGGGAGAACTTCGAGTCGCTGATGCCCTTGGCCCGCATCACCTCGGTGTCGGCGGTGGCCGCCATGTCACCGAAGCCGATGATGGCCTCCAGCGTCAGGTCGTCGTAACCGCCCGCCACCACGAACTCGGCCTTGCCGAGGCGGATCTTGTCCACGCCCTCCTCGACCGAGATCGCTGCGGTGGCACACGCGCCGACCGGGTGGATCATCGACCCGTAGCTGCCGATGTAGGACTGAACCACATGTCCGGCAATGACATTCGGCAGGACCTCCTGCAGGATGTCGTTCGGCTTGTTCCGGCCCAGCAGGTTGCCGTGATACATGGTCTGCATCGACGTCATGCCGCCCATGCCGGTGCCCTGCGTACTGGCCACCAGGCTGGGGTGCACCCAACGCATCAGCTCGGCCGGGGTGAAGCCCGCGGACAGGAACGCGTCGACGGTGGTGACGAGGTTCCACAGCGCCAATCGGTCGATCGACGACATCATGTCCGGAGTGACGCCGTACACCATCGGGTTGAAGCCCGTCGGGATCTGTGCGCCGACCGTGCGGGACAGCTTCGTCTTGCGAGGCACCCGAATTTCGGTGCCTGCCTTCCGTGTGACCTGCCAGTCGCCGCTGTCCGGCAGTGGCGCGATCACCGTGTGCTCCGGATCGAAATCCACGAACGGCCGGGCCTCGGCCTCCGTCGACACGACGAACGTGAAGTCCTTGTCGAGGAACACCGAAACCAGCAGCGGTGAAGCGTGATCCGGATCTATCGCGCCGTCGTCAACGAACTCGCGGATGCCGACCCGCTCGATGACAGCGTCGTGGTAGCGCTCCACCAGCTCGCCCTCATCGACCAACTCGCCAGTGTCGGTGTCGTACCAGCCCGGCGTCGGGTCGTCTTCCCACTTGACCAGACCCGTGGTCCACGCGAGCTCGAGCACACCGGCCGCTGACAGCTCGTTGTCGACCTCCATCTCGAAACGGGTCCGCGATGAGCCGTACGGGCCGAGTTCGGCACCACCGACGATCACCACCAGGTCGGCCGGGTCGACGTCCAGGTCGTCCCACGCCGGCGCTGGCGCGGCCTTGTAGCCCCGCGGCGGCGACGGCAGCGCACGGATGGTGCCGTGATCCTCCGCCTCCTCCTCGGTTGCCTCGGCGGTCATCTCTTCGCGCGCCTTGGCGGCCAGTTCCGACAGATCGAGCTCGACGTCCGCCAGCCCGCCGGTCAGGTCGACCTGCAGCGGCTCGCGCGCCGCCGAGACCTTGGACTCGATGTCGCACAGGCCGAGCAGCATGCTCGCCATCTCGTCGGTCGTGTACGTCGTCACGCCGGCCTGTTCGACCGCACCGACGATCGCGTCGTTGTGGCCCATCAGCCCGGTGCCCTTGGTCCAGCCGATCAGCGCGTGCGCCAACGAAACTCGCTGGGCCCACGACGACTCGGCCTTCCACCGCGACACCACCGCGTCGAGTGCGGACTTCGACTCGCCGTAGGCGCCGTCGCCACCGAACATGCCGCGGTTCGGCGAACCGGGCAGCACGACATGCAGCCGTGCGGCGATGTCACGTTCGGCGCCGATGTGCGAAAGGCCGCCGATCAGCCGTTGCACGGCCCACAGCAGCACCTTCATCTCCATCTCGGCGCGCGACCCGGCGTCGGACAGATCACCGGCAACCCGCGGCGCCGCGAACGGGAACAGCAGCGTCGGCGTCTGGGCGTCCTTCAGGTGAATCGACTGCGGCCCAAGGCTTTCGGTCTGCTCGGTGCCAACCCACGAAACCAGCGCGTCGATGTCGGTGTAGGACGCCATGTTGGCGGGCACCACCCACAGCTTCGCGTCGAAGCGGGCATTGTCGCGGTAAAGGGTGCGGTAGAACGCCAACCGGTCGTCGTCGAGCTTGGACGTCGTCGCGATGACCGTCGCACCGCCGTCGAGCAACTGGGCCACCACCGACGCGGCGATGGATCCCTTGGACGCACCGGTGACAACTGCAACCTCGTCGGTGTAGCGACCCTTACCCGGGTTCTCCGCGCCTGCCGCGGCACGGCCGAACAGCGAGGCGTGGACGTTGCGACCCGCGGCCAGGGCCTTGCCCTGCCACCAGCTGGCCTGCGTGCCGACGACGTTCCCGGCACCCTCGAACCGCTCCGAGAGGCGCGGCCAGTCGGCGTCGATCTCATTTTCGTCGAGCACCCACAGCTTGGCCAGGTCCTCGCGGGCGCTGGCCCAGCGGTCGTCGAACAGCACCGCCTTGCGGCTGTCGAACGTCGGAGCCACCAAACGCGGCCAGTCCGAACCGAGTTCGGCGGTGACCAGTTCGATGAGCTCCCCGTCGGTGGCCTCGGGCACGCTGACAGGCTTCTCCAGGCCCAGCTCGCCCAGGATCAGGCGGGCCGCCGAGGCAAGTACGCCGTTGCGGCCGGTGACTTTTTCGGCGAACTCGCCCAGCGCGGCGGAGTCCACCACGCCGCCCCCACCGCCGGCAGCCGACGGAAGCGACACCTGTACACCCTGGCGCGCGCCAACCGCCGCGACAGCAGCGTCGATGACCTTGTCAACGGTCGCTGCGTCGGCAAGCGCACCCTCATGCAGGCCGCCCAACGCGCCGCCGCGGACGCTGGATCCCTCGCGGGTGCCCACCGCCACCTCGACCGTCACGTGCTTGAGCCAGCCGTCGCCGAGCTCCCAGGTCTTCTTGACCCGCTCGCCGATATAGGCCGGACGCTTGCCGGACGGGCCGAGCACCGTGCGCAGCTGATCGTTGATCGCATCGGAAAGCACTGGGCCGAAAGGCTTGTAGGTGCGGGCCAGCTTGCTGACCTGTCCCTTCAGCCCCGCCAGATCGGCCTCGGCCGCGCCGTCGATGGCACCGAGGTTGAGCTCGGAGCCCAGGTCCACCAGCAGCTGGTTGCGTCGCGACGACGCACCGTCGGTGATCGACTCGATCGAATCCAGCGGCTCGATCTGGTCGATGCGCATCTTCGCCGACAACGCGATCAATGCCATGGTGGCATCGGCCGCGTCGTAGCCGATGTCATCGGGTCGCGGACCGCCGCTCGGAGCGGCAGGTGCGGGCGCAGGCGCCGCCGGTGCGGCGGCCTCGACGGGGGCGGTGTCCGCGACGGGCGCAGGCGCCTCCTCTTCCTCGGCGTCGGGCTCGGGGTCGGTGTCGGTCGCGAACAGCACCGCCGCATCGCGCTCGGAGTTCAGCACTTCCGTTGTGTTGTGGGAGTACTCGGGCAGCTTGAGCGTATTGGTTGCCAGACCCGTGACCGTCGGGGCCGACTTGACGCCGATCTCGACGAACCGCTCGATACCGAGGCCGCCCGCGGCCTCCTCGATGAAGAGCAGGTCCTGCGTCTCGATCCAGCGCACCGGGCTGGCGAACTGCCAAGCCAGAAGCTCGATGACGACCTTGCGGCACAGCTCGGCCGGCTTCTCGTTCCGCCACGTGTCGTAGTCGGCCAGGATCTCGTCGAGCGGCTCGGCTGGCACCAGATCCCTGATCTCCTGGATGAAGTCGCGGTCGAGCGTGAACGGCCGCGGCACCAGGTTGGGGATGTACTTGCCCACGATCAGGTCCGGATCCTTGTCGCGCGGCATGACCCGCTCCAGCGACCGCCGGAAGTCGGCAACGCCGACCCGCAGCACGGACGAGTGGAACGGCACGTCGATACCCGGCACGACGATGAACGAGCGCTTGCCGCCGGTGATCTCGCGGCGCCGCTCGATCTCTTCCTCGAGCGCTTCGAGGCCGCGCACCGTACCTGCGATTGCGTACTGCGAGCCACGCAGATTGAAGTTCACGATCTCCAGGAATTCACCTGTCCGCTCGGAGATGTCGGCCACGAAGGCCTTCACATCGGCGTCGTCGAGATCGATCTGCGACGGCCGGATCGCGGCCAGTCGGTAGTTGGACCGGCCCAGGTGGTCGCGCGGCACGATGTCGTGCATCTTGCTGCCACGGTGGAACACGACCTCCAACAGCGCATCCAGTTCGTAGACACCGCTGACGCAGGCCAGCGCGGTGTACTCACCGACGGAGTGGCCGCAGGCGATCGCGCCCTCGACGAAGGCGCCCTGCTCACGCATCTCGGCCACCTGCGCGGCGGCCACGGTCGCCATCGCGACCTGGGTGAACTGCGTCAGGAAGAGCACGCCGTCTGGGTGGTGGTAGTGCACACCGCTGGCGATCAGGGTGGTCGGGTTGTCCCGCACCACGTGCAGCACCGAGAAGCCCAGCGTGTCGCGGGTGAACTTGTCGGCGGTGTCCCACACCTTGCGGGCGGCCTTGGACCGGGCGCGCACCTCCATGCCCATGCCCTTGTGCTGGATGCCCTGACCCGGGAACGCGTAGACCGTCTTCGGGGCGGCCAACTGCGCGGTCGCCGACATCACCAGTTCGGAGCCGATACGAGCGGCCACCTCGATGATCTCTGCGCCACGGTCGATTCCGACGCGGTCGACCCGGAAGTCGATTTCGTCGCCGGGCAGCACCATGCCGAGGAAGCGCGACGTCCAGCCGACCACGCGCGCAGGCGGGGCGGGCTTGCCGTCGGTGGCGGCGACGACGTGCTGCGCGGCCGCCGACAGCCACATGCCGTGCACGATGGGCGATTTCAAGCCGGCCAGCAGCGCGGCGGCGCGGTCGGTGTGGATCGGGTTGTGATCGCCGGAGACCACGGCGAACGCGCTCATGTCGGTCGGCGCCGTCACAGAGACGTCACGACGGCGACGACGCGGCGTGTCGGTCGCGTTGTCGGTCATCGCGCCGCCGGCACGCGGCGGATCGGCGAGCTCGGCGGCACCCGTACGGCCGCGGATCGCGAACCGCTCCTCGAACGTGGCCAGCTCGGTTCCCTCGGCGTCAGCGATGGACACGGAGACGGGGATGACCCGGCCGTACTCGGTGTCGGTCGCCGCCGAAGCCGTTGCAATGACGGTCAATTGGGCCTTGGCCGTCGGCATCGCGGTGAGCAGGTGCGCGGCGTGGTCCAGATGCACCAGGCTCAGCAGGCCCTCGATGACGGGGAAGCCATCGTCGGTGACCGCGGAGCCGATGGCGGCGAACACCGCGGGCCAGCAGTGGCCGACCAGAGCGTCAGGGACGAGCGTGAGCCCGGGCGCCAGCGGCGCGCCGAACGTTGCGGTCACACCGGTGTGGTCAGCGACCTGCTCCGGATCCCAGTCGACGGTCACCTTGGCGGTGTTGTCGTGAACCGGCGGAAGGGAATCGGGCCCGTCGACGCCTGCCGCGATGGCCAGCACGGACCGCATCGCCGTCGAGGCGTCCTCGACCGTGACGACCGGCATGCCACCGTCGACCGTGCAAGACGGCAGCGTGAATCGGATGTCGATCCAGGTGTCGGACAGCGGAACGCTCAGCGCCACGGCATCACCGCTCAGCTCCAACCGTGCACCCGTGGATGGGTGTGTGGCGCTGCGGTTTTCGTTGACCTGCCACTCGTCGGGAGCGCCAATGCGGTGCACCGGGTTGATCGAGGTGCGGCCTGCCCACAGCACATCCGGCGAGTCGAGTACGACGGCGAGCGGCCCGGTGACGTCGGCGCGAGCCTGGCGGCGGGAGACCACCGAGACCGGCTGTCCGTCCGTCGCCAGCACCTCGTCGATGGCGGCCTGCTCGAAGCGGTCCAGCAGTTCGCCGACCGGCTCGTCGACGCGGGTGATGCCTGCGACCGACTGCGTGCCCGGAATGATGCACACCTGATCGGCCGAGTAGCGGGCGTCGTGGGCCTGCCACAGCGAGTCGCTGCGCCACCAGCGCCGCACGTCCTTGTCGATGACCGGCACGAAGTTGACCGGCTTGCCGAGCATCTTGCACAGCGTGACGAACCACGGCACATCGGCCGGGTGCAGCTTGAGGGTCTCGGCTTCGGGATAGCGCGCCAGCAGCATCGCGATCGCCTGATCCGGATTGTCCAGCAGCGCACCGTCATTGAAGAGCGTGTCGATCGGACCGGAATCCTGCGGATGCAGCCGGGCCTCGGCGCGCTTGAGCATCTCGTCGAAGCGGTCACGCCAGGTGTCGGCGACCCACGGGCTGCCGGGCAGCTTGGTGTCGGCGGTGCTGTCGCCGTCGCCGATCGTCAGCTCGACGTAACGCTGTAGCCACTGAAGGTAGGTCATCTCACCGACGTCGCCGAAGTACGGCTTGCAGGTATCGGCCATCGCGGCGATGATCTCGGCGCGGCGAGCCGCGACGGCTTCTGCGTCGCCTGCCACCTCGTCGAGCAGCTGGCCGCAACGCGAGGCGGCGTTGTCGATCTCGTGGATGTCCGCGCCGAGCTGGCTGCGGCTGGATGCCATGCCGCCCTTGGCTTTTCCGGCGCTGATCCAGTGGTCGGTGCCGGTCGTCTCGACCAGCATCTGCTTGACCGACGGCGACGTGGTCGACTCGAGGGTCGCCATCGCCGCTGTGCCGACAAGGATGCCGTCAACCGGCATCGCGGGAAAGCCGTAGTACTCGGCCCAGCTACCGGACAGGTACTCGGCGGCCCGCTCAGGGGTGCCAACGCCGCCGCCGACACACAGGGTGATGTTGGGCAGCTTGCGAAGGTCGGCGTAGGTGGACAGCAGCAGATCGTCGAGGTCCTCCCACGAGTGGTGGCCGCCGGCGCGGCCGCCCTCGATGTGCACGATCACGTCCTTGCCGGGAACCTCGGCCGCGATCTTGATGACTGACTTGATCTGGTCGACGGTGCCCGGCTTGAACACCACGTGGCTGATGCCGACGCTGTTGAGCTCGTCGATCAGCTCGACGGCTTCCTCGAGTTCGGGAACGCCGGCGCTGACGACGACGCCATCGATCGGGGCGCCGGACTGACGGGCCCTCTGCACCAACCGTTTTCCGCCCACCTGCAGCTTCCACAGGTAGGGATCGAGGAACAGTGTGTTGAACTGTACGGCGCGGCCGGGCTCCAGCAGCCCGGTGAGTTCGGCGATGCGGTTCTCGAAGACCTCCTCGGTGACCTGGCCGCCGCCTGCCAGCTCGGCCCAGTGGCCTGCGTTGGCGGCCGCGGCGACGATCTTGGCGTCGACGGTCGTCGGGGTCATGCCCGCCAGCAGGATCGGCGAGCGTCCGGTCAGCCGGGTGAACTTGGTGGACAGCTTGACCGAGCCGTCCGGCAGCTTCACCGCCGTCGGCTTGTAGCTCGACCACGCTGGCGGCACCTCGGGCTCGGCGCCGACGGTGAACAGGTTGCGCTGTCCGGCTCGGGTCGCGGCCGGAACGATGCCGATGCCCAGGCCCCGGATGACCGGAGCGGTGAGGCGCGTGACGGTGTCGCTCGGTCCGAGATCGATGATCCACTTCGCCCCCGAGTCGTGCAGGCGCTGGACCTCGGCCACCCAGTCGATCTGGCGCACGAAGATGGCCTCGGCCATCTCATGCGCCATTTCGGCGTCGATGCCGCACTTTGCGGCCCAGCCGTCGACGACGTCGACGGCGTCGGCCAGACGTGGGGTGTGGAACCCGACCTCGACCTGCACGCCATGGAACACGGGCGAGAACACCGCGCCGCCGCGGATCTTGCTCTTGCGCTCGGCCTCTTCCTTCTCGGTGATCTTGCTGCAGTAGAGCTCGAAGCGGCCGAGCTGCTCCGGGGTGCCGGTGATGACCACGGAGCGCCTGCCGTTGCGGATCGACAGCACCGGCGGCAGCACGGTGCGCACGTCCTGGGAGAACTCCTCGAGTAGCTCGGCGATGCGGTCCGGGTCGACGTTGGTGACCGAGACCATCGGCGACTTGTCACCACGGCCGACCATGCCGCGGCGGCGGGAGACCAGCGACCCGGCCGCGCCGATGAGCTGCAGCAGCGCGAGCAGCTCGGCGTCCTTGGCGCCCTTGGCCCGCAGCGATTCGGCGGCCATGATGCCCTGTGAGTGACCGGCCATCGCGACCGGCGGGGTTCCGTACAGGTCGAGGCCCTGCCTCGTCAGCGCGCGAATCGCGGCCATCTGAGCAAGCAGGATGCCAGGGCCGGAGATCGCGGCGGTGATCAGTTGCTTGGTGGCGGGCAGCGGCTCTTCAGCGGCCAGCGCCCGGACCCATTGCAGTGGCTCGAAGCCGATCGGACGCACCACGACCAGCTCGCGGGCCACCGGCTCGAGAAGCAGCGCGGCCTCACCGACGATCTCACTGAGCTCGGATTCGATGCCCGCCGAGCTGACGAGCTCTTCCAAGTTCTCCAGCCAGGAGCCACCTTGGCCGCCGAACGCGACCGCATACGGCTCGCCGGCGTTCAACCGATCGACGAGGGCGCTAGCACCTGCCAGTCTCTCCGAGGACTCGTTCTTGCGGCCGTTCGTCACCCTGGTCTGTTGTTCGTTGATCGTCACGTCTTGTTATCTCCCTAGGCGCTGTCTCGCGCGTATCGCTCGTCGTCTGTGGTTGTCGTCTCTGGGCTGTGTGACCCGCGCTTCCCTGCGGAGGCCATGCGATTCGGCGTCGAATCCCGACTGGTCCAGGCGCGTCCAGCGTGCGGGCCATCCGACAGTCTTTCTCGACGGCCCCAGCGGACACTCCAGCCGTACTAAGAGTGGCATGAGAGACGACACCATCTTCGCGCTCGAAATGGTTACTGGCGAGTTCTACGCACGGGTAACCAGATCTTCGATAACACCCGCCTTCGCGGGTACCGAACGCTTGCGGGACAAACGTCCTGCATGCAGGTGGTTACGGTCGAGTAGGCGAAACACTGCAGATCAAGGCAGTATTGTTATGTAATCGTTATGTAAAAATTGCGACCTGTCTCGACGGGCGCAATGTCGTGCCCAGAGTCGACAACTCGGGGAGATTTGTCTTCTCCTGAGCGCTGGCTACCGCGAGAAGTTTGCTGGTCCTTATTACTGATCAGTAATTTTTAGTCCCACTGCCCGAACCGCGGCTTCAGGATGTGGTTGATGTCCACCCCGACACCCCCCACATTCTGCTTGTCGATCTCGACCTGATGCAGGTGGGCGGCGGGATGCGTGAACCCCGGTGGCGAGCCCCAGTTGTGCTGCCAGAAGTAGGAACCCAGACCATCCTGCAACGCCCAGTCGATGGTCTTGGAGTTGGCGTACACCCCGACGCGCTGTTGGCCGAGCACCGCCTCCCAGCCGCGCAGATAGGGCGCCACCTGGCTCTTGTATTGGTCGTAGCTGGGATCGTCGTCAATCGACGCATAGATCGGCGCCCCGTACGACCCGCCTGCCGCGACGTGTAACTGCCAGCCGCGCTTGGCGTGCGCGACGCCCGCATTCTGCCCGCCCAGCCAGTCCGCGGTGTCCTGCTTGCCGTACTGATAGCAGGAGACGATCTTCAGCCCGTTCTGGTAGAGGTCGCGGGCCTCAGGCAGTTGGATCGGCTTGCCCAGCATCCAGCCGCCACCTGGCCGCCGATCGGAGACGTACCGGATCGCGCCCAACGCGCCGGACGCCCGCAGATCGCCGGCCTTGATGACACCGGCCGCATAGTCGAGAAGGATCCCGAGCGGCGCCGCCGCCGCCTGAGGCGGTGCCAACGCCGACGACACCGCCTGCAGGCCGGCACCGAGTCCGAGCACGGCGGGCGCGGCGGCGGCGTATTTGAGCACGTCGCGCCGGGTTACTGCCACGTGCCACAGGGTACGACAGGTGCATCAATTTTCACGCTAACGCCACTGGTCACAACTGCATCAAAATTCACCATCGGCCGTGGTCAAGCCATCCGCTACCTGACAAGCCGGGGAGCATGTGCGAAACCAGTGGTCGGTTGCGTCCAAGATCACGAAATCCGCGATGAAGCTGCGCCGACACCGTGGAATTCCTACGATGAGCCATGCCCTCGGGGACGGTCAGCTCACAGTCGGACGCGAATGTCGCTGCCGCCGTTGACGATCCGCAGATCGAGTTGATCGGTGTGCGCAAGGTGTTCGCGGACGTCGTGGCGGTCGAGGGCGCCGACCTGACCGTCGCAGACGGTGAACTGTTCGCGATCCTGGGCCCGTCGGGTTCGGGCAAGACGACGGTGTTGCGGATGATCGCGGGCTTCGAGCAGCCCACTGCGGGCGTGATCAAACTCGGCGGCGTCGACGTGACCGCGTTGCCTGCGCGCCACCGCGACGTGAACACCGTCTTCCAGGAGTACGCCCTGTTCCCGCACATGACGGTGGCGCAGAACGTCGAGTACGGGCTGAAGGTCAAGGGCGTGCCCAAGGCCGAGCGCAGGCGCCGCACCGCCGACGCGCTCGACATGGTGCGGCTGAGCGACCAGGCGCCGCGCCGCCCCGCGCAACTGTCGGGCGGGCAACGTCAGCGTGTGGCGCTGGCCCGTGCCTTGGTCGGACGGCCGCGCGTGCTACTGCTCGACGAGCCCCTCGGCGCACTCGATCTCAAGCTGCGCGAGCAGATGCAGATCGAACTCAAGGAGATCCAGCGCGAGGTCGGCATCACGTTCGTGATCGTCACCCACGACCAGGACGAGGCCCTGACGCTGTGCGACCGACTGGCCGTGTTCAACGACGGGCGCATCGAGCAGGTCGGCAAGGCTCGCGACGTCTACGAGAATCCGGCCAACCGCTTCGTCGCCGATTTCGTCGGCACCTCCAACGTCCTCGACGGTGCCGCGGCCGAGGCACTCATGGGCCGGCCGGGGACGTTCGTCATCCGGCCGGAACGCGTCGGCGTGGTCCGGCCGGGCACCGATCCCGTGCCCGA
>Ga0207693_10001686_pt1 | contig 19453 bp, 18 predicted proteins | sample LARL81metaG_FD_184347 | JGI IMG/M metagenome (GOLD analysis project Ga0207693, IMG submission 184347) | Corn, switchgrass and miscanthus rhizosphere microbial communities from Kellogg Biological Station, Michigan, USA - LAR L8-1 metaG... | ecosystem: Host-associated > Plants > Roots >...
TGCACAAGCCACAAACCTGCTCGCCACCTGCCTCGTGTTCGGCGGGCAGCCGCAAGCCGCGATCGATCTGCTCAAGCCGCTCGCCGACCAATCGCTCGAGCCCGCCGGGCTTTATCTGCTCGGCGTTGCTTACGCGCGCACCGGCCAGGTCGAATCAGGCAAGCAGGTGTTCGCGCGTATGCTGGCCAGGACGCCACCCGCGCGCAGGCCAGCTACATCCTTGGCCAGGGCTACTACGACTCCAAGTTGTTCGAGGAAGCAGCGCAGTCTTTCCAGGATGTCCTCAGATCAGATCCAAGCTTCCCCGGCGCACATCGCGAGCTTGGCAAGGTGTACGTCAGCATGCGCAAGAACGCCGCGGCCGAAAAAGAATTGCGCGCCGCCGTGGAGCAAGATTCAAAAGATGCGGTCGCCGTCTATTTTCTTGGAGGTCTGCTGGTGCAGAGCGAGCGTTACGCCGATGGCATCCCGTTTCTCGAGCAGGCGCGCAACCTCGATCCCGATTCCTGGGCGACGTATCTCTATCTGGGCAAAGCGAAGTTGAAGCTGCACGAGAACGCAGATGCCGTGCGCTACCTGCGGCGCGTCTCCGAACTGCACACGAATTCAATCGAGGTCGATCGCCGCATGCACGACGCGATGGTGGCGGGCGCACGCTAGTTATAGTGCATGCGCCTCGTTCGCGCGACGGTCTCTAGCGATGCAGTCCACCGCGCAGCTAAAATGAGCTTGCTCAAAAACAAGCGTCTCCATTGAACACATCCAAGGCCCAATTGACTGCCAACGCTTTTTGCTCGATCCGGGTTCTGTGGCTCTTAGCCTTTCTGCTTCCACTTCGCCTCTTCGCCCAGGGCGGCCACCCTCAGCCGGCTCCGCCTCCACCGGGCGTGAAGGAAATGAAATGCAAGGACCGCAAGATCCCCCAGCTCGAAGACGTCACCAGGAAGGCGGGCATTAAGTTCGAGCACCTGCTTGCGCCCGATCAGAAATACATTCTTGAATCGATGAGCGGCGGCGTGCTTCTGCTCGACTATGACCGCGACGGCTGGCTCGACATCTACTTCACCAACGCGCCCACGCTTGAGATGGCGAAGAAAGGCGAGAAGGCGCGGGGCGCGCTTTATCACAACAATCACGATGGAACTTTCACCGGCGTCACTGAGAAAGCCGGAGTCGCGAGTCCCTGTTTCGCGAACGGCGGCGCCGTGGGCGATTACAACAACGACGGCTGGCCCGACATGTACATCACCTGCCTCGGCGGCAACGTGTTGTACCGCAACAATGGCGACGGAACTTTTACCGATGTCACGGCGAAAGCCGGTGTGGCGGATGGCCGCTGGTCAACCGGCGCAGCCTTCGGCGACTACGACGGCGACGGCTTCCTCGACCTCATGGTTGCGAACTACGTGGAGTTCGATCTCGCCAACCCACCCGCTTTCGGCAAAGGGATCAACTGCAAGTACAAAGGCATCGACGTGCAGTGTGGTCCGCGCGGACTCAAAGGCTCGGGTGATTCCCTGTTCCACAACAACGGAGACGGCACGTTTACCAACGTAACGAAGTCCGCCGGCGTTGATGATCCGGGCGGCTACTACGGGCTGGGCGTAGTGTGGGCAGACTTCAACAATACCGGCAAACCCGACATATACGTGGCCAATGATTCCACGCCGAGCTTTTTGTATCGCAACGAGGGCAAAGGCAAGTTCGCCGAGATCGGGCTCGAGTCGGGCACGGCGCTCAGCGAGGACGGCAACGAGCAGGCTTCCATGGGAATTGCGCTTGGCGACTACCTGCACAACGGACGGCCCTCGATTTACGTGACGCACTTCGCCGACGACTACGACACGCTCTATCGCAATGACGGCAAGTGGGACTTCCACGATGTCTCGTACTCGTCGGGCGTCGCGCTACCTTCGATTCGCTGGGTGAAGTGGGGTGACGCATTCATCGATCTCGACAACGATGGCTGGCTCGATCTGATCGTGGCGAGCGGCCACGTGTACCCGCAAGTCGACACCTTGCCTTCAGGCGATCGCTACCGCGAACCAAAACTGCTCGACATGAACCAGGGCAACGGTACGTTCTGCGATGCTCACGACCAGGCTGGACCGGCGACCGAGGAACCCCGAGCGGCACGCGGACTCACCGTGGGCGATCTGTTCAACGACGGCAACATGGACGTGGTGATCGAAAATCTCGACGGCTTGCCGACGGTCTTGAAAAATCCGGGCATCCCCGGACGCCACTGGGTGAGTTTCGAACTGCAAGGAACGAAAAGCAATCGCCTGGCGATCGGCGCGCGCGTGAAGATCGTGGCCGGAGGCGTGACGCAAACCGACGAGATTCACAGTGGCGGCAGCTATCTTTCGCAGAACGACTTGCGCGTGCACTTCGGGCTTGGGCCAGCAACCAAAGTCGATTCGGTCGAAATTGACTGGCCTTCGGGCGCAATCGAGGCCTTGAAGGACCTGGCGACGGACAAATTCTATTCGGTGCTGGAAGGAAAGGGTCTGGTCCCGTTTGAGGAAATCCGTCCCCGGGCGAAAGCAGCTGCAAACCCGTGAACGGGTGCCGAAGGAGCGTCAGTAGGTTCTCTATGAGCTAACTATTCGTTACAGCGAGCTACGAGCCGTGATTGAGGGCCTGCGCGACCCAAACCATGCCCGATCGTCCGCAAGGCTCACAGTGGCCTTCTAAAAGCGATTAACTGGCATTCTGCGCGATACTCGGCGCAGCCTTTGGCGGTCCTGGAACGCCGTTCACGAACATTCAATACCTTAGCTTGTAGTGAATCATTTTGAGACGCTGGGGTCAGTTCCACACGAGAGAAGACGGAGCACACAAGGCAGCGCCGCCCGCGATGCCTGAGTCGGCACCGTAACATGCCGGGAGCAAAGGAATCTCGAGAGCTCGCGAATTCACGCAGCTGCGGGAAGTCTTTTCCTGAATCTCTGGGAAGAACGGCTTCAGCATGGCGGCGCCGCCGCCGCCCACGATGATCACGTCGGGCTCGAGCAGATCGATGATGTTGCCCAGCCACACCGACAGCAGGGAGATGGTCTCGCTTAACACCTCGCGCGCGAGCCGATCGCCGGCGGCATCAGCGCGTCCCACCATCTCGCTCGAGACTGTTTGGAGCTTGCCTCCCGACATTTCCCAGAGGACCGAATCACGCCCGCCGCCCGTGGCGAGTTTTTCCTGCGCGCGCTTTCCGATCGCAGGTCCGGATGCGAGCGTCTCGATGCAGCCGTGCTTGCCGCATCCGCATTGCGGGCCGCGGTAATCGATGCTCATATGCCCGCCTTCGCCGGCAGCACCCGCGTCCGTGATAGAGCGCACGGTCGAAGATCAGGCCCGTACCGATGGTGGCGTAGAACACGTTGCGGTGACCTGCGCCCGCGCCCCACAGGGCTTCGGCGAGTCCGGCGGCATTCGCATCGTTGTCGAGTTTGACGGGAAGTCCGTACACGCGGCCGGCTTCATGGGCGAGCGGGAAGTTTCGCCAGCACGGCAGGTTCGGCGGATTGATCACGACGCCCGCTGTGGGATCGAGCGGACCGGGCGAGCAGATGCCGATCCCGTGCAGTGCTTTCTTCAAGTCCGCGGCGAGCAACGCATCGATCGCGTTCTGGACCGCTTCGAATCCTTGCGCGGCGTCGCCGTCGGAGATCATGGGATGACGCACCTGGCGAATGATTTTGCCGGCCGCGTCGACCAGCCCGGCCGCAACTTTTGTGCCGCCGATGTCCACTCCGATCACCAGGTCGTCACTGTGGGCTGCGTCCGTCATAAGTCGCGACTCTACGCCTGCGGGGCTCGCTCCCTCGCAGTGACGAAGACTCGTGAACCTCGGAACGCGTAGTACACGATGTACAGGTAACAAATTGCTGGGAGGATGAACGAGCGTTGCAGGCCGATGCGGTCGGCCAAGACGCCAACGCACAGGGGCACGATCGCCCCGCCGACGATCGCCATGATCAGCAAGCCGGAACCGTCGCCGGTGCGCGGACCAAGATCTGCAATGCCCAGCGTGAAGATGCTCGGGAACATCACAGAATTACAGAGGCCAATGAGAATCATGCTCCCCATGGCAATATGGCCGGTACTCGCCATGGAAATGAACACCAGCATGGTCGCGGCGATGGCAGCGAAACCAAGCAGCGTTCCTGTGCGCATCTTGCGCAGGATGGCCGAACCAATAAAGCGCCCCACCATGGCGCAGAACCAATAGACGGTGAGGTACCGGGAAGCCGCGCTGGCCGAGATGTTTCCGATCTCCGGCTGGCCGAAGTAGTTGATCATGAAGCTGCCGATGGAGACCTCGGCGCCCACGTAGACGAAAATTCCGATGGCCCCCAGAATGAGATGGCGATACCTCCACAGGCTGTCGCTCGCATCTCCTTTGTGGTGCTCGGCGCCCGGCAGGGGCGGGAGCTTAAAGGTCGAAATCAAAAAACCGAGGACCAGTAAAGCGAGTCCGATGATCAGGTAGGGAACCTTCACCGAGGAGGCTTCGTGCACGCGGTAGGCTTGCAGCGCATCGGGCGCCATCTGGCGCAACTCGCCCATACTTTTGGCGGCCGCATTCAGGATGAGGTAGCCGCCGAGCAGAGGCGCGACCGTAGTGCCGAGAGAGTTGAAAGCCTGCGAAAGATTCAGCCGACTGGATGCAGTTTTGGGTGGTCCAAGCACCGCGACATAAGGATTGGCGGCCACCTGCAGGATGGTTATGCCGCAAGCCAACACCATCAGGGCGCCAAGAAACAGTGGGTACGACGGCACGGCAGCCGCGGGCAAGAACAGCAGAGCCCCTCCGCCCATGACCAGGACGCCGGTCACCATGGTGCGCTTGTAGCCGATGGCGTCAATGAGTCGCGCCGCCGGAATGGAAAATACGAAATACGCGAAGAAGAAGGCGAACTGGATCAGACTGGCCTTGGCATAATTCAGATCGAAAATCGATTTCAGGTGAGGGATGAGAACATCGTTGAGCGCGGTCACGAATCCCCACATGAAGAACAGAGACGTGACGACAACCAGAGCGGCACGGGTCGAGGCCGACGGAGCGGCCGCGGTCGTGGAAGGATGGTTGACCTGTGTGATGGGCATGGGTGAGTCGGATGCAGGCCCGGCGTGTTCGGTTTGACCCCAAACAATCAGGCGCACATTCGTGCGAGCATCATAGCATCGCAAACACATTTTTCTAGCGGCTTTTCACTATCAGGTAATCGATTATCTTTTGAGATAAAACGTTAACTTCCAACTTGACAGTGCGGTCCATCATCGGGCAAACTTTCGCGATTCCCCCCGGCTGATCTGCCGAGATGGCGCTTGCGCTCACACTCCATACAACCGCTAACTGCAGCGTGTCCCACACAAACCCGAAAGAGGTTCGGATGAAGAAGGCGTGGACTCTTGCACTTTGCTTGGCAGGTTGCGTAGGCTTCGCCGTGCTTTCCGCGGCCCAAGTGACGAACACCACGGTCGTGTTCAGTGAGGCTGGATTTCCGGCGGCCGACTGCGCGGGCGGGTTCCAGGCCGCTTCCCTGCTGCCGGGAGCGCAGATGGCCAGTGCCGAACAGCTTCCGCGGGCGTTGCAGTCTGCCGACACGCATCTGCTCGTGCTGCCTTATGGGTCGGCGTTTCCAGAAGCGGCATGGAGTGACATCCAACAATATCTGCAGCGGGGCGGAAACCTGCTGGTAATCGGCGGCCGACCATTCACGCGCTCGGTGTATCGCGACAACAACGGATGGCATTTGCGCGACTACAGCGTGCGTTTTGCGCGTACGCTCATGATCGACCAATATCAGACGACACCGGGTTCGGATGGGATGTCGTTCGAGAGGAATCCGGACCTGCCTATCCAGATTTCGAGCTTTTCCTGGAAGAACGCATTTAGTCCGGTGATTCGCCTGAGCGCGGTGGATCTTTACCATCGGGGCGGCGCGGCCGGGTCCATCGATGCGCGGGTTGATGCGATTGCGTGGGGCGTGAAGGACGGGCGCAAGCTGGCGGCTCCTGCAATTGAGATCGATCATCTGCGAAACGGCTTCGACGGCGGCCGCTGGATCTTCGTGAACGCGGACCTGGCGGCGGACTTCTTTAGCGGGGCAACTGCTGCTTCGACTATTCAGGCACTTGCGGCGCGTGCGCTACTGGGGAGCGAAGAGTTTTCCGTGAGACCCGTGATGCCGCTCTACCTGCAGCATGAGCCGATTCAGCTCGATGTCATCTGGCATGCGGCGCGGGTTGCTTCGGGTCCGCTGACCGTGAAGATTGCAACTTTTCCGGAAGACCGGCCTGCACAGCGGAAGGAGACTTCGGCAGCGATTCCGACTGGCGGTCCCGTCTTTCTGCCAGCGCCCGAGGAGAAGGGTCTCTACGTCATCGAAGCAGAGTTACTTGATGGGTCGGCGGTGCTGGCGCGCTATCACTCCGGGTTCTGGATTCGCGATGAAGCTTACTTGCGATCGGGGCCGCGGCTCGGCGTCAACGCAAACTACTTCGATCGTGATGGAAAGCCTTTCGCCGTCGTGGGCACGACGTACATGTCGAGCGAAGCGCAACGGCTGTACTTCGAGTATCCCAACGTTTTTCTGTGGAATCAGGAAATGGGGCAGATTCACGGCGCGGGTCTGAACATGATCCGCAGCGGCTGGTGGACGGGATGGGACAAGTTCTGCAACGAGAATGGCGAGCCCTACGATCGAACGCTGCGGACACTCGAAGCTTTCCTCATGACCGCACGGAGAAACAGCCTGCCGGTGCAGTTCAACTTCTTCGCATTTCTGCCGGAGGTGCTGGGCGGAGTGAATCCGTATCTGGATCCGGAAGCGGTGCGGCGGCAGCGCACCCTGATCAGTTCGGTGGTCGAGCGCTTTCATGATGTTCCGTTTCTTGCTTGGGACTTCATCAACGAGCCTAGCATTTCGCAGCACCTGTGGACGATGCGTCCCAATGGCGATCCGATCGAACTCACAGCGTGGAATGAATGGTTGAGTAAGCGTTATGGCGATCGCGCGGCTCTGGCCGACGCGTGGAATCTGCCGGTAAGCGCCGTAGAAGGAACGATTCCACTGCCCGAAGAAATCGAGTTTGCGCAGCGGGGCGCGTACGTGGGTCGAAATTCGCTCAAGGTCTATGACTTCTTCCTCTTCGCGCAAGATGTGTTCGCAAACTGGGAGCGCACGATGCGCGATGCGGTCCGCGCCACGGGCTCGAAGCAATTGGTGACGGTAGGGCAGGATGAAGGCGGCATTCAGGACCGGTTGTCACCGGCGTTCTGGGGCCAGTTCGTCGACTTCACGACCAATCATTCGTGGTGGCAGAACGATTACGTGCTGTGGGATTCGCTGCTGGCGAAGCAACCCGGGCAGGCCATGCTGATCCAGGAGACGGGACTGCAGCGGGAATTGAATCTGGATGAGATTGCGCGGCGCGATCCGGAGCACGAGGCTTCGCTGTTGGAGCGCAAGGTAGCGGCTGCGTTTGCGCAGGGCGCGGGCGCGATCGAGTGGCTGTGGAATACGAATTCGTACATGACCGAGAGCAACGAGACGCCGATCGGGTTGGTGCGTCCGGATGGGACGGAGAAGCCGGAAGCAGACGTGATGCGGGCGATTGCGGCGTTTGCGGCATCGCTCGATGATTATTTGCGAGCGCCGGAGCTGCCCTCGATTGCAGTGGTCACGTCGCAGGCAGCACAATTTTCCGTGCTGGGAGATTTGCAACTGGAGGCGCAGCGCAAAGGGGTGCGGGCACTCGCATATCACGATCATCTGACACTTTACGCGGTGGCGGAGAATCAGCTTTCGAAACTCGGGTCACCGAAGCTAGCGATTCTGGCTTCACCGCAGGCTCTGACTGAGACGGCGTGGCAGATTCTGCTGAAGTATGCGCAAGACGGGGGAAATCTGTTGATCACCGGATCAGTAGATCGAGATGAGCATTGGCATGTCGTGTCGCGAATGGCAGCGCTTAAATTGAATGCGCAAATCGAGCCGCTGATGTTTCATCAGGCGGTTCTCAATGCGGGCGGACGCAATGTCTCGATGTCATTCGACCAGCAGAAGCAGAATCTGATCGAGCGGGTGCGTTTTGGCGATGGGGCGACATTGAAAGAGATTCCGTATGGCAAGGGCAAGATTTTCTGGGCGGCGTATCCCGTGGAGTTGGCGGAGGGAACGGAGGCGGCAGCAGCGCTTTATAGCTACATCGCAGGGCGCGTGGGCGTGGCGCCGCTGTATGACTTGCAGCAGCCGGTGTCGGCGGGAGTGTTGATTTTTCCTATCGTGTTGGACGATGCGGTGCTGTATGTCATGGCTTCTGAAAGTGCGGATGATTCTCCGATCGACTTGCGCGACAAGACTACGGGAGTTTCTGTGAAGTTGAAACTTGCGGGACAGCGGGCTGCGCTGGTGATGCTGTCGAAGAAGAGTAAGACTGTGGTGGCGCAGTATGGATTTTGAGACTTCTTGAAAAAGAGCCCACCGCGATTGACCTCCGTGGAATCCCACCCTAAACGTCGCGACAGGCGCGACGTTTAGGATGGGGCACCCGAGAATTTACCTCCTCCCGACATTTCCTGCCTCTTACTTCTTCAGAAACTTTCCTTGTTCAAGTTCTTCGAAGGCCTGCCGAAGTTCGGCCTGCGTGTTCATTACGATCGGGCCATACCAGGCGACCGGCTCTTCGAGTGGCTTGCCTGACACCAGCAGGAAGCGGATGCCGTCGTCGCCCGCCTGCACCGTGACTTCGTCGCCGCGATCAAAGACCACCAGTGACCGGTTCCCCGCTTCGGAGGGCGGCTTGGTGTCGGCCCATTCGACGGCTTCGGTGGGTACAGCGAGCGGGCCGGACGCGTTGCAAAACTTCCCTGCTCCCGCGAAGACATAAGCGAAAGCATGGCGCGTGGTTTCGACCGGCAAGGTCTTTCTGCGGCCGGGCGCGACCGAGACGTCAAGATAGATCGGATCGGCGGCGATGCCATCGACCGGTCCGCGCTTGCCCCAGAAACTTCCACACACGACGCGCACGTGCGTGCCGTCGTCGTCGGTGACTTCGGGGATGTCGGCGGTTTTCACTTCCTGGTAGCGCGGGTCGGTCATCTTTAATGCGGACGGCAAATTCGCCCATAGTTGGAAGCCGTGCATGCGGCCCGCCGGATCGCCCTTGGGCATTTCCTGATGAATGATGCCGCTGCCGGCGGTCATCCACTGCACATCTCCGGCGGCGATGGCGCCGCGGTTGCCCATGCTGTCGCCGTGTTCGACGGTGCCGGCGAGGACGTAGGTGATGGTCTCAATGCCGCGGTGCGGATGCCAGGGGAATCCGGCGAGATAATCTTCGGGGACGTCGTTGCGGAAGTCGTCGAGCAATAAGAACGGATCGAACTCGGAGGTGCTGCCGAATCCGAAAGCGCGGCGCAGGTGGACGCCGGCACCTTCCATGGTGGGTTTGGATTTGATGAGACGTTTCACGGGACGAATCGACACGTTATGAACCCCAGCGGCTGAAGCCGCATTTATTTTACGCGTTCATGGCACGCCTGAAGGCGCGCCCTTCCCGGTCGTGCATGGGCAGGCGTTTGTTTTTCTCCGGAGATCCAGGGTTTGCGATGTCTTCAGCGACGTGTCAAAGGTCGGCGGCAGGTGCGCGCCCAGCGTTTTGTCGGACAGGAGTGTCCGACCCACATTTTTCCGGTCACACTAGCACCGGTACATTTGCCACGCCTACGGTCCCGAAGATGCGGCGGTAGCGTTCTATCTCCGCGGGTGGGCCCATGGCTTTCGCGTAATTGTCGGAAAGTTTCACGGCGGGGCGGCCTTCGACTTCGTGGACTTTGCAGATCAGGCTGAGAGGATCGAAGCCCATCCCAGCGTCCGGATCGCAGCCGCGGAAGTCATTCGTGAGCAACGTACCCCAGCCCGCGCTGAAACGGATGCGGCGGCCTGGCACCCACTTGCGCAGGTCGGCGAAGTCAGCAGCGCTGCGGAAGTCGGCAACGGTCGTGCCCGGCTGCAGCGAGCCTGCGAAGTAAGCGTGCAGACCAAGAATGTCATCGACGTCGAGACCGTCGGAAGCGATCAGGAGTTTGTCTTTGGGATTTCGCTGATGCTCTTCGAGCCAGCGAATGTACTCGTCGCCGGCAACGTAAGGGTCTTTACTGTCGACACGTTGTCCGGTCCAGTCAGCCGTCCAGTCGGGCGCGTTCTGCAGGAACTGCGTGGTGCCATAAGTGTCGGGCAGCATGATGAGCAACGCGCCGTCGTAGGTTCCCTGCCATAACTCGAGCACGTGGTATTGCGAGGCTCGCATTTCCTCCTCGTCGTTTGCCAGGGCAGCCATCACCATGGGAATTTCGTGAGCGTTGGTGCCGATGGCTTCGAGGTCATGCTTGTGCGCGAGGAAGGCGTTCGACGTGCCCACGAACGCCGGGCCCAGGTTGGCGGCCATGGCGTCCACGACATATTCCTGCCAGAGAAAACTGTGGCGACGGCGCGTGCCAAAATCGGCAACCTTCAAGCCGGGCACGCCGCGCAGCCGTTCGATTTTTCCCCAGAGCTTGGTCTTGGCGCGCGCGTAGAGAATATCGAGGCCGAACTCGCTCAGCTTTTTCAGGCTGGCCCGGGTCTTCAGTTCATTGACGATCGAGAGCGCATAGAGCTCCCACATGGTCGTTTCGGGCCAAGTGCCCGTGAACTGCATCTGCAGCTGGCCATCTTTCGCGGAAATCTGGTAGTCGGAGAGCCGGAAGTCTTCTTCAAGCCAGGTAAGAAATTCGGGCGTGAAGATGCCGCGGCGGCCGTAAAACGTGTTGCCAGCGAGCCACACCAGTTCCGACCGGCGAAAGCGCAGGCTGCGCGCATGTTCCATTTGCGCGTGGATTTCTTCCAGCGGAACCATGTCGGCAAGCCGAACCGACGAGGCACGATTGGAGAGCGCAAAGGAGACTTCGGTTTTTGGAAAATGCTTCCAGATGAACTGGAGCATCAGGAGCTTGTAGAAGTCGGTGTCCAGCAAAGAGCGCGTGACCGGGTCCAACTCCCAGTTGTGATTGTGCGCGCGGCGGGCGAAGTTCACGATCATCGTGGACAGTCCTGTTTGAAGAGTTCGGTTGAGCGTCTTTCCCCACGTTCGCGCTCACGTGCTCGTTCATCATAAATGGATCGAGGCGAATTCCGATGAATCAAGCGTCGCCCTGAAGTTTGGCTGCGGGCCGGATTCACCATTTGCCGTATTCGCCTTTTCTTCGCTACAATGCCGTGTCATGGGCGCGTGCGCCATGCTGCGGGCGGAGTTGGCCGAGAGAGCAAGAAAGTATGCTCTGGCGAAGTCGCTCCCCCATTGCCTGAGCTACGGAGAGCAATCGGTAGTGTGCTTCGAGCCCTTCGGCGAACTGAGACACGGCAACTTTCATCCCGCGAGCTACCGAAGCATCTGCGCTCGAGTCAACTGGAGGTCGCGACTGGAGAAGGTCCATACGACCGCGCGCCGATCCTTGCCTGCCACCGAAAGCGGCGTTAGAGCGGAACTCGATTCGTGCATGAGTTCAGACGCACTGCTGATGAATGTTTTCTGCCATGCCGGGACTTTGCGCAGCTCAGCCGTGGCGCGACTGCTGGGCACTGTGGCGAAGACACGTCCGGAGTTTGGTCTGCGTGCGCGCGTGCCGCTCACCAACGAACGGGTCGACGCGACCGAAATCGATATGAGGATCGGAAATCTGCTGGTCGAGGCGAAACTCACCGAGAATGATTTCCAGCAGGCGGAGAAGAAGAAGGTCCAGCGCTACCGGGACTTCCTCGCCGTATTCGATGAAAGCGAATTGCCGCAGTCGGAACGTTGCTACTACTCCTATCAACTGCTTCGCAATGTGCTCGCCGCCTATGACCGGCGGGCTGCGTTCTGCGTTCTGCTCGACGCACGCCGGAACGATTTGCTGGAGGCCTGGTACGCGGTCATGCGGTGCGTGAGGTCTGCAGAACTACGCACTGCGTGCAAGGTGCTGACGTGGCAAGAACTCTCACGCGCGCTGCCGGTGAGCCTGCAGTTATTTCTCGCGCAGAAATATGGAATCAGCTAGCCGAGAAGCGCTTGATCGTCGTCGAGATCGGCAGGCCTACACAGAAGATGTGGATGACGATGCCGATGACCATCATCTTCAATGAAAATGGATTCCTGTGGACGCGGGAGAGCGGAATCACCACGCGGCCCATGAAGAAGTAGACCGCAATTCCATAAAGCACGCCCGCCAGCAGGAATTGGCGAGTGAGGAAGGGAATCTTGCGGCTGAGAACAAAGAAGACAGTGGCCGCACCGAAGGCGATGGTGAAGTGGCACAGGAGTCCGAGTACAGCGGTCCCCATTCCGCCTTCAAATGCGCTGGGGCCGAGTAGTCCGCTGGCGATACCTTGCAGGATGCGCAGCGGGGTCGCGCCGAAGAATCCGTAGACGATGAAGGCCGCGGTAATGTCCATAGCTCCCGCGATGAGGCCTGCCCACACAATTGCCTTGGGAGAAGATGCGGGCCTGATTGCAACCGCGCTGGTCGTGCTCATATTGTCCTCCGGAATTTTGCTCTGCAAGTGCGGGCCGGAATCGATTACTCGAATGCAATGGATCTTTTCCCTCAGTTGGACCTGATCTTTCAAGAGGAATCGCATAGAGCTTCCGGGTAGACAGCGAAGTGTTATGGCTTCGTCGCATCGTTGCTCACCGGCTCAAGAAATCTCGGCTACACTTTCTGCATGCTACTTACCTTCGAACACGGTGATGTTCGGGAACTGCGCCTGAACCGGCCGCCCGTCAATGCGCTGACCAGTGAATTGCTGTCGGACCTGCGGCAGGCGATCGAGCAGGCTGCGCAAGAGGGAGTGCGGGCGGTGGTCCTTTCCGGACTTCCCGGCCGATTCTCGGGCGGGCTCGACGTTCCATTGCTGCTGACGTTCGACGAGTCGGCCATGTCAAGACTCTGGCGCGATCTGTACGCGGTGCTGGAAGCCATCGCCCGGTCAGCCGTCCCGGTGGTTGCGGCGATCACGGGGCACGCGCCGGCCGGCGGGACAGTGCTGGCACTGTTTTGCGACTGGCGGGTGATGGCGCAAGGTGAGTACAAGCTCGGACTGAATGAAGTGCAAGTCGGAATTCCGCTGCCACCGGTGATCATGGGAGGATTGCGACGATTGGTGGGATCGCGACGCGCGGAGTATCTGGGAGTGAGCGGCGCGCTTATCTCTCCGGAGCAGGCACTGGCTCAAGGACTCGTGGATGAAGTGGTGCCGCCGGACGAGGTGATTCCACGGGCGCTAGCCTGGTGCAACAAAATGCTCGCATTGCCTAAAGAAGCAATGAGCTTGACCCGACGCGAAGCCCGCAGGGATCTCCACGAACTATTCGAATCTGGCATGGAAGCGGAATTGACGATCGTGATCGCGAACTGGTGGACGCCCGCGACTCAGGAAACTTTGCGAGGGCTGGTGGAGAAGATGAAGAAGAAAGGCGCGTAGACGAAGGCCGTGGCGGATGTTGCCTGATGTACTTGCATCGCCGGACGCCTACTTATTCTTTCGCAGCCGTAACACTGGCGCGACGTCCTTGCCTGCGTTGATATTTTTCAGCAACTGGTCAAGTTTTGAGACGGCGGTCTTTAATTCCTCGGTCTCGGCGTTGGCTGAATCTGAGAGCAACTGGTCGAGGCGTCCGGCCGCGGCTTTAAGTTTTAGTAGTTCGCCATCGGTCAGCGTCTTCTTTGGAGTATTTTCGTTTGCGCGGATAATTTCCGCGATCCGGTCCCCGACCGTCCGCGCGTCATCCTGATGATCATCACTGCTCATGGGCCCGGTGTGACTCCAGCAATCGAATGGAAGCGCGCTGATCCAATCTAGCAGCCGCGACGCGGGACGGCCACTGCTGGATAGTGCATGGTCACTGGCATGCGCGGTTCAGGCAACTACGCTAGACTTTTAGGCCTATGGTCAAACGCGCTCCTGCTCGCAAGCGCCCCCGCAAAGCCAAGGCTGGGACCAAGGGCCTCCAACCCACAGAATGCCTTATTCAGGACCGCAGTGGAGCGGTGGGTGACATCGCAGCGGCCGTGGAAAAAGCCGGCGGCTGCGTCATTGGGACGTATAAGGAGCCGCTCGGTGGCCATCCGCTATTGCTGAGCATCGTTCCAATCGATGCGGTCGAGCCCACTCCCTTCCAACGCGATTTGTCTGACACGCACCACAAGCGGCTGGCGGACGTCATCAATAAGACCGGACGATTTCTTGATCCCATCATTGCCGTGACTGCCCCCAACGGCGGGTTCTGGACGCCTAATGGTCGGCATCGCCTCGCCGCCATGCAGAGGCTGGGTGCGAAGTCGATTACCGTGCTCGTGGTCCCGGACCGCGAAGTGGCCTGGCAAATCCTGGCCTTGAACACGGAGAAAGCTCACAACCTTAAAGAACGCTCTCTCGAAGTGATCCGAATCTATCGCGGTTTGCTGGACGAGGACGCATCGCGGCCGGAATCGGGGTTCGCGTTCTATCTGGATGAGCCTGCGCTGGTGACTTTGGGAGTCTGCTATGAACGCGTGCCACGGTTCGGAGGCGGCGCGTACCACTCGATCCTGCGGCGCCTGGAGTCGTTCACCGATGAATCGCTGCGCGTCGCGATCAAGGAGCATGAGAAGCGCGCGACCATGGTGCTGGACCTTGAGGAGAAAGTGGCCGCGGCGGTGAAGAAGCTCAAGGAACGTGGACTCGTCAGTCCGTATTTACGCGCGTTCGTGGTAGCGCGGATCAATCCGCTGCGGTGGATCAAAGGGGATCCGCCACCGCTCGAAGAAGTAATGAAGACGATGCGGGACCGAGCCGCTAAATTCAACGTCGAGAAAATCAAGCAGCAGGATCTGGCGGGAGCGGCTGGTCCACCAGATGACGAGGGATGACACTCGTTGCCGTCCGTGGAAACCCGCTGGCCCTAGGCAGCTTTGCGGAACGTCAAATTGATTCGCGTATTTCCGAGCAGAGGATGAACCGCATCCTTGAGCGGAGCCACTCCGTGGTAGCGGAGCCTCGCAGTTCCGCCCCAGACCACCACGTCGCCATGATGTAGAGCGATGCGCTCGGTTTTGTCGGCACGGCGAATGCCTCCGAACAAAAACATTGCCGGGATCCCGAGCGAAACCGACACAATCGGCTGCGTAAAATCCTTCTCGTCTTTGTCCTGGTGAAGCGAAAGCTTTGTCCCCAGCTCGTAGCGGTTGACCAGGCATGCGTCGGGCTGGAAGTTGGGAAATCCTGCTTCTCGGGCTGCGTGGATCGCCAGGTTCAGAAATGCTTCCGGCATGGCGGGCCATCGCTTACCGCTTTCCGGATCGATGGAGTCGTAGCGATATCCCTTGCGGTCGGTGACCCATCCCAGTGAGCCGCAGTTGGTCATGGCTACCGACATTTTGTAGCCACCCGGCGTGATCATGTGGCGAAACGGCGCTTTTGCCGCGACGCTGCGTAAAGCGGCGAGCAGGTCGCTTTCATTCTGCACTGCAAAACCGCGGAGCAGAACAGCACTCTCGGCGAACTTCCGCTTTGCAGGCTGGTCTTCGCTTGCGTCAGTAAACAGGTCGAGTGTGGTGTCACTTTTGCGTCTCATCTTTACTTCGCGTCGTGAAAGATAATGCCCAGGGTATGCCGGTGTCCGGAGCGCAGTCGGCTGACTCCGTGCCGCATGTTGACCCGGTACGATCCACGCGTACCTTTCACCGGCCGGTGGTGCACTGCGAAGGCAACCGCGTCTCCGCGACGGAGTGGCACCACCTCCGCTCGCGACTGCATGCGCGGGCGCTGCTCGGTAAGAACGAATTCGCCCCCGGTAAAGTCTTCGCCCGGTTCCGACAGAAGGATTGCGACCTGGATCGGAAAGACGTGGTCCCCATATAAATCCTGATGCAGGCAGTTGTAGTCGCCTTCCTGATATTGGAGAAGTAGCGGCGTGGGCTTATCCTGACCCGCGGCACGGCAACGCGCCAGGAATTCCTCGTGCGTACGAGGGTACTGAACAGCGATCTTCATTTCATCGTTCCAGCGATTAGCGATCTCCGCAAGCTTGGGGTAGAGCTCGGTACGCAGCTGCGCAATCGGTTCTGGCAGCGGGTAGCGGAAATATTTGTACTCTCCCCTGCCGAAGCCGTGGCGGGCCATCACGACGCGACTACGAAACAAAGCATCATCCGAGTACCAGGTCGCGATCTCAGCGCACTCTGCGTTGGTCAGAAGACGATCGATGCGTGCACAACCGAAGTCATCAAGTTCGGCAGCCACTTTCTGCCAGTCAAGATGCATGATGCGCAGGGCAGGCGACACTGCGGACCGATCGTCACCCGTGGCTCGCATTGCCGTGAGTTTCATCTAGCAAGCTTAAGCCCGTCCGAAGGTCAACTGCATTCCGTTTCTTGCGGTCAAAGAAGAAACAACGGCGGAAACGCCGATTATGGACAATCGCCTACGGATGGCCGGGTAGCGGCCTTCTCAACCACAATCCCTAGGGCATGCGTCCGATGGCAATTCTCCCCCAGGCTGTTACACTTGCGCCGCAATCTACTTTCATCACACGAAGGGCGCTCATCATGACATCCCCCGATCCGAAACATGAATTGATGACGCTGTTGAATGAGCAACTCTGCACGCTTGAAAAGCAGCTCTATGGCGTAGTGTCCGAACCGGAAATGCGCGAGTATGAAGCGAGGCGTGACCGAATTGTCGAACTCTATAATGAAGTCACAGATCGTCCGGCTGCTGCGTAGTTGAATCTCAAGACGAATTGGGCCGAGCGCCAAGCTGCTCGGCCCTTCGTGTTTTTGGACAGCAAGCGAGACAACGTTCCTAGCGCTCCTCGTACCTCTGGATGAGCGAGCGGTTCGTGGCCAGAACCACGCCGCTTTGCTCGAGACGGGCAGCGTTCCTTTTGTGGGTGGAATTTTCGGCCAAGGCCTTGCGATATTTCTCGTACTCCGCGAGGTTCGCGATGTCGATGAGGCCCAACGCCTCGTTGGTGGGACCGGCGAAGTCGGTTGGGAAGAAATATCCCATGACCTTGCCGCCGCTCTGCCGGATCGGTTCGAGTTCGGCGGCGACGTATTCCTTGAAGTCTCCGAGCTTGTTGGGGTTGATCGTGTAACGGATGGCCAAAGTGATCATCGTTCTCTCCTGTTCAGAGTCGATCGTAATCAGCCACGATGAATGGATAGTTCATGCTGCATCGAAATATGGCATGCATTTCGGCGCCGAATACGTCTCCGTGACCTTGCCCGAAAGGGTCCTGCGATCAAAGGCGACTAAGGACATCGAAGGCGGCGATGTGTGGCCACGCTTAGACTCTCTGAACTTTCGCCATAGTCCCCTGCACTAGCCGATCGAAATCCTTCCGCTGCAGTGAATACAGTATTGCCTCGTGGAATCGAGTATTCGAACCTGACATCTGACGTGGTTTGCGCGCGATTGGGAGGCAGGGCATGACCGCAGCTGATGTGTTGATTGAGACGCTCATGGATTGGGGCGTCGAAATTGTTTTCGGTCTCCCTGGGGACGGAATTAACGGTGTGATGGAGGCGCTGCGGACTCGTCAGGACAAGATCCGGTTCGTGCAGGTGCGACATGAAGAAGCAGCCGCGTTTATGGCTTGTGGGTATGCCAAATTCACCGGAAAGTTGGGTGTGTGTCTCGCCACCTCCGGTCCCGGAGGGATTCATCTCCTCAACGGCCTCTATGACGCAAAGCTGGACGGACAGCCCGTGTTGGCAATTACGGGTCTGCAGTTCCACGATCTGATCGGCACTTACACTCAGCAGGACGTTGCGCTTGACAAGCTCTTCATGGACGTCGCGGTCTTCAACGAGCGCGTGATGGGGCCAACGCACGTGGAGAATCTTACGGACCTGGCATGTCGCACCGCGTTAGCCTATCGCGGCGTTGCGCATCTAGCCTTCCCGGTCGATCTCCAGGAAAAAGAGTTGAAGGAGCGCCAGCGCTCCAAGCGGAATGTAGCGCATCACACGTCCGACGTTAACGCGCGCAGCGCGAGAATTCCGGATCCGACGGAACTTGCGCTTGCAGCCGAGATCCTGAATCAAGGAAAGAAAGTGGCGATCCTCGCCGGGCGTGGCGCCTTGAACGCCGGCGACGAACTCGAGCAGATCGCTGACCTGATGGGGGCTCCGATCATCAAGGCGCTGCTGGGCAAGGCTGCAGTGCCCGACGATAGCCCTTACACTACGGGCGGCATCGGTCTGCTGGGCACCCGCCCTTCCCAGGAAGCGATCGAGGACTGCGACACGCTGTTGATGGTAGGGACATCTTTTCCTTACATCGAGTTCATGCCGAAGCCAGGACAGGCACGCGGCGTGCAGATTGAACTCGATCCAAAGCGCATCGGGCTACGCTATCCAGTTGAAGTGGGACTCATTGGCGACAGTCGCAACACCCTGCGCGAACTAATTCCCCTGCTGCAGCGCAAACAGGACAGGAAATTTCTGCAAGCCGCGCAGGCTGGAATGAAAGACTGGCGCGAACTGATGGAAAGGCGGGCGACACGAACCGAGACGCCCATGAAGCCGCAGGTAGTGGCGCGGGAACTCGGCAAGCGGTTGCGCAGTGACGCCATCGTCAGCTGCGATAGCGGCACCATTACGACCTGGTGGGCCCGACACATTCCGGCGCAACGCGGGCAGATGCACACTGTCTCCGGAAATCTCGCGACCATGGCCTGCGGGCTTCCCTACACGATCGCGGCGCAGATGGCCTATCCCGATCGGCAGTGCATCGCGTTCGTGGGCGATGGCGGATTTTCGATGCTGATGGCGGAGTTTGTTACGGCCGTGAAGTACAAGCTGCCCATCAAAGTCGTCATCATCAAGAACAATACTCTGGGACAGATCAAGTGGGAGCAGATGGTGTTCCTCGGGAATCCGGAATACGGTGTAGACCTGCAGCCGATCGACTTCGCGAAATTTGCCGACGCATGCGGGGGCTCGGGCTTCAGCGCGGAAGATCCAGCGGACTGCGGACGCACGATTGAAGAGTTTCTGAAAGCACCGGGTCCGGCGGTTTTGCAGGCAACGGTCGATCCTTTCGAGCCGCCCATGCCTGCCAAAGTGAAAGCCGAGCAAGCGCTGCATTTCGCTGAGTCGCTGGCGCGCGGTGAGCCGAACCGCAAGAAGATTGTGCTTACGACGATAGCGGATCAGGTACGAGAACTGATCTAGCGTTGCTTAATCAGTTCATTCAATTGATGGAAGAGAACCTATGCAACCTGCGATTGCCCGAGCAAGTGCATTCACAGTACTAGCCATTCTTCTGTCGTATCCCGTCGTGTCACCAGCCGAGGAGACTGTCGCTTCGATCATCCAGCGGTCGGTTGAGGCGAACAATCGCGACTGGGCCGCGGTGCCCGAATTCGACAACCGCGA
>Ga0207693_10001688_pt1 | contig 19439 bp, 25 predicted proteins | sample LARL81metaG_FD_184347 | JGI IMG/M metagenome (GOLD analysis project Ga0207693, IMG submission 184347) | Corn, switchgrass and miscanthus rhizosphere microbial communities from Kellogg Biological Station, Michigan, USA - LAR L8-1 metaG... | ecosystem: Host-associated > Plants > Roots >...
CGAGTTTCAATTTCTCCTCTGAAAATGGACTGGTACGAAAGGGTCCCCGTCCGAGCCCGACCACAAATCGGCATTGGATTTCGAGAATCCCAGAGAGGACAGTTTTGTCCTACCATCTTCGCAAATATTTTCGGCCGATGTACGCTTACTCTTCGCGCAGCAGCAATGACAAATTTGTCCAAGCGCCAGCGTTCGTTTGCCCGACGAACGGCGTGGTAGCTGGAAGACGTAGGCGATGCTCTTATCCAGATCACGCCAGGCCGAGCGAAAGCGCACATCGCCGAGGAGGTCCTCAAACAGCAAGGACAGCGAGCCGTGGTTGACGTAGTTGTTGGTGCCGACGGTGCTGCGGGTATTGGCGAGTGGATCGAGGTCGGTGGCCACGAACTCGATGTCCGGCGCGACTCCCACGGTGCCGAACAGGCGGCGGCTGATGGAGCTGAAGAAGGTCTTGGTAAACTCCGGATCGGGCAGATCCGAGATGCGGCTCGCGAATTCGTTGTGGATCTCCTTCCACAGGTCACGCTCCCGCGCGCACTCGCCCAGGGCCTCCTTGAGCTCATCGATCGTCTGCTTGACGAAGCGATCGTAGAGCTCAATGCGTTCCACTGCGTCGTGCTGGCCGCCGCGTGAGTCGCGCGCATCAAAGCGCAGCGGCGCGCGCCGCGTAATCGCGCGAAACTCGGCGTTGTAGCGGGCGAAGGCATCCACGATGTGCTGTGCACAGTCGCGGGCGCTCATTGGCAGCGGGTCGTTGCGGGTGCTCACGCGGGCCGCTTCAGTCGAAGTCGGTCGGCAGTTCGGGTCGGCGCACATGCTCGAACATGCGCCGGAGTTGCGGAAGCAGCACCCGGCTGATGGACAGATCACGCGGCAGCTCGTCCTCACCGAAGAAAGCCACGCCGCTTGTCTCCAGGCCGCCACGGGCCTCGCCGCCGGTGATCTCGCACACGAAGAACAGCTTCCAGATGTGGAATGCGTAAGGAGGCGTGTGCGGATGCCGTGCCCGGTCCCACACGGCAGCAAGCTTGACGACGCGCACGTCGAAACCCGACTCCTCACGCACCTCTTTCGCGAGCCCAGACAAGCCTGAGCGGTTCGGTCGAATTGCCCATCCTTTGGTCAGCGCTGCTCCGCCGCTACACCGCGCACTGTCGCCACGAACGCCTCGAGCCCGGCGCGATCCCATTTCAGATGGACCCGCTGAGTCGAGGCCGGATGCTTTCCGAGACACGCGCCGGGCCGACGCTCGGTCACCGGACGGATCGGCCGCGGCACGAAGCCGCCGCCACAGTTGGGACAGACATTGAACAGCACCGTCTCCACGCAATCCGCGCAGAACGTGCACTCGTAGCTACAGATGCGGGCGTCCGCCGCATTCGGCGGCAGGTCCTTGTCGCAATACTCGCAGTTCGGTCGCAGTTGCAGCATCGTTGATCCTTACGGTGAAGCGGTCGACAGCCACCAGCCATCTCCCGCCAGCCAACACGTCTCGTCCGGTTCCTCCGGTGGACGCCGCAGCGAGCGAATCGGCGGCTCGAACCTCGACAGTCGCAGTGCCCGCAGCAATTTCGCTTCCGAGTCTGGATCGCGTCCGCCAATGCAGTCGATCATGCCGACGCGACACACATGACGGGCAGCGTAGCGATTAGGCGGCTCTCTCTGGCGCGACACGAGTACGAATGCACCGAACCGTTCCTCGCCAGTCATCGGCACGAGCAGGCGCCCGTTGTCCGTGGCCAGCGAGTCGAGCCACGCCGCTGACAGATGCGTCACGCCGGCGTTGACGATTATGACATCGGCCGGTCGCTCCGGACGGAAATGGAAGCCATTCGCCACCACGACATTTGCCTGCGGCCAGTCGTCCGCAAGGTTCGCGCGCGCCCGCTCTGCGAGCACCGCATCGATCTCCACCGCGGTGACCATCCCATTACGGCCGACGATATGCGCAAGGATCGCGCTGTAGTAGCCGGTGCCGATGCCGACATGCATCACGTGCTCGCCCGAGGCGAGACCGAGCTGGTCGTAGGCGAACGCCCACAGGCTCGGCTGGCCGTTGTTGAGTCCGCGTGGTTCGTCGATTGCGATCAGCACGTCGTGGTAGAGGTGACGTGGATCGCCATCGTCCGTCGTCCAGTATTCGCGCAGGTACGCGGGACTCAGCAGCCGCCACGGGCCCGGTCCTGCGAAATACTCACGCGGCACCGTGGCGAACGCCTCGACGATAGCAGGCGAGCGCACGTGCGCGACATACCGCAACTCGTCGGCGAACCAACGGCGCGCTGCTTCGATTTCGTTCATATGGCGGCAATCACCTGCTTGACCAGATCAGTAACTGGCAGCGTGCCATCGAGCCGTAGCACCGGACAATGCAGCGTCTTCAGCCACGCCTCATGGCGCGGCAGGTTGCGCCCCTCGCGCGTGCCGTCGTCATAGTGCGCAGCCCATTCGAGAAAGTCCTCGTCCATCGAGCCGCGACGCAATTCGCGATCGCGCAGCCGATGCAGGCGGATTTCGGTTGGCACATAGAGAAACGCCACGAGATCGAACAGCGCGAGCACCGGACCACCCCACTCGTCCAGCGAGCCACTGAGCACCCAATCCGGCCGGGCGACGAACATCTCGTGCATGAGCCGGAGCCGATCAGCGACATCGCGTTTCTGGCTGTACGGCGGGTCGGTGGGCCGCCAGTAGTAGTCGTCAGTGTCGTGATGCGGTATCGCCAGCGCATCGGCCACTACGCGGCCGAGCGTGGTCACGCCGGCGCCTGATGCTCCAACGATATGAATGCGGCGCGTTTGCATGCAATCACAGCTGCTCCCGCGCCACGCGTGCCACCTGATCCGTGGTGGCGCGCCAGATGTGTCCGCGGCCGAGCGTGCACGACAGAGCCTCGCGCAGCCAGCGGATGCGATGCGCCTGCCCGGCGATCCATGGATGCAGCGTCAGGTTGAACGACGCTCCGCCCTCGTCATGCAAAAATGCGAACGCCTCGGCGATGTTGTCCGCCCACACCGGCGGCGGCACTCGGCGCAGCCACATGCACTCGAGGTCGTTCCACTCGGGCTGTGGCGGCAACGCGACCAGGCTGCGTCCGAGCAGAAACGGCCGATCGTCGCTCGCCCAGTCGGTGGTGTAGGCGAAGCCGGCCTCGATCAGCAACGCCGGCGTGCGATCCGACTCGTTGAAGTCCTGACCGCACCAACCGAGTGGCGCCTCGCCCGTCGCGGCGCGCACCGTATCGCGGCTTCCCGCGATGTAGGCACGTTCCTCCTCTTCACTCATCCGGCTGGTGATGCGCCGCGTCGCGTAGCTGCCGTGAGCGAGAAAGCAGGCATTGCGCCGCGCCAGTTCGTCCACCAGTTCCGGATACCGCTTCGCCGCCGCAGCACCCAATGCCACACTCGGCGTCACACCGAACCGATCCAGCACGTCGAGCACGCGGAAGATGCCGATGCGCGCGCCGTATTCGCGCTGGCTCCAGGTCAGCCAGTCGGGAGAGAACTTACCAAGCGGCGAGACGACGCGCGGGTCCTGGCTTGCATCGTTCGGCGGGTTCACCTCCCAGTAGTCCAACATCAGCGTCACCGTGAAGGCGATGCGCGCGGCGTCCGGCCAGGTGAAGCGCGGCGCCTCGGTCAGCGTGCGATATGCATGATGCCGATGGTCCATGCCGGGCCGACGCTGTTCGCCGACGGGTGGAGTCTTGCTCGGTTCAGCCATTGGCCGCCTCCCGCGCCGCGAGGTGCGATTCGATCAGTGGCAGGTGATGCGTGTTGAACCAGTCGGTGATCTCGCCGGCAGTGGTCAGCCAGACGCCGGGGTGCGACAGGATATACTCCATCGCGCGGCGGAACGCGCGGATGCGATGCGGCTGGCCGACCCAGTAGGGATGCAGCGCAATGCACATGACGCGACCCTGTTCGGCACCTTCCTCGTAAAGCGTGTCGAAATAGTCGCGGATCTGCCGGGCGAAATCGTCGGCCTCCAGACCACGCCGGTGCAGGATCACGTCGTTGATGTCCACCGAATACGGCATGGAGATCAGCTTTCCCACTTTCACATTCAGCGGGAAGGGCTGATCGTCGTGGTACAGATCGGCCGTGTAGTCGTAGCCGCATTCGGCCGCCAGCTCGAACGTGTCAAGCGTGTTGGTGATCGCCGGACTGAACCAGCCGCGCAGCCGACGACCGGTCAGTCGCTGGTGGATGTCCTTGCTCTCCTCCATCGCCGCGCGTTCCTCGTCGCGCGAGAAATCCAGGTGATAGCGTGTGTTGTAGATGCCGTGCGACATGTACTCCCAACCGCGCGACTCCATCGCGCCGAGGATCTCCGGGAAATGCTCGAGCACCGCCATGTTGAGGCTGACGGTGCAGCGGATGCCCAGCGCATCGGTGACCTCGAACAGCCGCCACAGCCCAACGCGATTGCCGTAGTCGCGCTGCGAGTATCCCAGCACATCTGGATGCGGCGACCGGGGCCAAGGGTCGCGCGTGCGGACGAACTTCGGTAGGTACTCGTAGTGCTCGATGTTCGGCACCACCCAGAGGGCGACGCGCGCCCCGTTCGGCCAGCGCAGCGGCGGGCGGTGCAGGATCGGCGAGTAGGTGACGAGGTTGGGTTCCATGGCAGTGCCTCCCTCGATGGGAGCCTAGGTTTGCCCGGCGGTCGGGTCCAGCGTGGCGCAGCGATTGCTAGGTCAAATCACAAACCATGTCGGATGGAGGATGCCATGAACGACGCCAAGACCGCACTCGGCCACAAGATCCTGGCGATCAAGCAGCAGCGCAAGCTGAGCTGGACGGAAATCGCCGACCGGCTGGGCTATTCGCCGACCTGGACCTGCGCGGCCTGCCTCGGGCAGATGTCGATGACGGCGGAGACCGCGGCGAAAGCCGGCGCGCTGTTCGGGCTGGACAACGATGAAGTGGCGCTTTTGCAGGCAATACCGTATCGCGGATCACTGCCCGGTGCGGTGCCCACCGACCCGCTGATCTACCGGTTCTACGAGCTGGTGATGGTCTACGGCACGACCTGGAAGGAGTTGATCCAGGAGGAGTTCGGCGACGGCATCATGAGTGCGATCGATTTCGACATGAGCCTGGAACGCCAGCCTGACCAGAAGGGCGACCGGGTGAAGATCACCATGTCGGGAAAGTTCCTGCCGTACAAGCGCTACTGACCCGCAAGGCACGCGGTGTTAGGCTGCAGCTGTGGCGAGCGATGGCTTGATAGCATCCAGCCTGCGAGCCGTCTGACGCGTCACTGACAACGGGGAGGCGATCCATGGCGAACACGCAGCCGGTGTCCGAGTTGCTCAAGCGGGCGACAGACGCGGGCGATGTTCCGGGTGTCGTCGTCGCGGCCGCAACCGCCGACGGGCCGATCTTCGAAGGCAGCTTCGGCGTGCGCGACATTTCATCCGGAACGCCCATGACAGCGGACACTGTCGTCTGGATTGCCTCGATGACCAAGGCCGTCACCGGCGCCTGTGCCATGCAGCTTGTTGAGCAGGGAAGGCTTTCGCTCGACGGACCGATCGCAGCCGTGCTGCCGGAGCTGGGCAAGGTGCAGGTGCTCGAGGGCTTCGCTTCCGACGGTTCGCCCCGGCTGCGACCCGCCAAGAGGCCGATAACGCTGCGCCATCTGCTCACCCACACGTCGGGCTTCGTCTACGACATCTGGAGCCCGGAGATGGCCCGCTATCTGGAGACCACAGGCACGCCAGGCATCATCTCCTGCACCAATGCCGCGCTGTCGATCCCGCTGCTGTTCGATCCAGGCGAGCGATGGGATTACGGGATCGGCATCGACTGGGCCGGAAAGGCCGTCGAGGCCGTTAGCGGGCAACGCCTCGGCCAGTATATGCAGCAGAACCTCCTGCAGCCCCTGCGCATGAATGACACCGGATTCAAGATCGGACCCGCGCTACGGCAGCGGCTGGCCAAGGTACATAACCGTACACCAGAGGGTTTCGTCGCCACCGACACGGAGCTGCCACAGGATCCCGAGTTCGAAATGGGCGGTGGCGGCCTCTATTCGACGGCCAGCGACTACCTTCGCTTCACGCGCATGATCCTCAACGGCGGAACGCTCGACGGCGCGCGCGTGCTGGCACGCGAAACGGTGGCGACGATGTCGGCGCATGCGATGGCCGATCAGCTTTGCCGCCCTTTGAAGACGGCAGCTCCGGCCTTGTCCAACGATGTCGATTTCATCGACGGCATGCAGTGGGGGCTGACCTTCCTCATCAACCCGCAGCCGTTGCCAACCGGCCGTTCGGCCGGATCGCTCGCCTGGGCAGGGCTCGCCAACTCATACTACTGGATCGATCCGGTGAAGCAGGTGACCGGCGTCTACGCGACGCAGGTATTGCCGTTCTTCGACGAGAAGGGTGTGCGCCTGTTCACGGATTTCGAAACGGCGGTCTATGGCCTGGTGTGAACGCGCGGGCACAGCCTCCTGACAAGAGCTGCTGAGCGGCAGCGGAAGGATAGCCTCATGGACACCACCATCGACGAGATCGCCGATGGCATCTACCGGCTTTCGACATACGCGCCGCAGGTCGCCCCACCCGCCGGCCTGACCTACAACGTGTTCCTCATCCTGGGCAACGAGCCGCTGCTGTTTCATACCGGCAAGCGCAGCATGTTCCCTAGTGTCTCTGCTGCGATTGCCCGGTTGCTGCCCCCTGAACGCCTGCGCTGGATCACGTTCGGCCACTACGAGTCGGACGAATGCGGTGCGATGAACGAGTTTCTGGCTGCCGCTCCGAGCGCGCAGGTCGCGCATGGGCAGACAGCCTGCCGCGTGACGCTCAATGACATGGCGGACCGCGTGCCACGCGCGCTCGCCGATGGTGAGGTGATCGATCTCGGCGACGGCAGACGCGTCCGTTATATCGATACACCGCATATCCCACACGGATGGGAGGCCGGCGTGCTGTACGAAGAGAGCACCGGCACCCTGCTGTGCGGCGACCTGTTCACGCAGGTTGGCAACGCGCCAGCGATCACCAGCAGTGACGTCGTCGGACCGGCGCTCGCGGCCGAGGACCTGTTCCGATTCTCCAGTCTGCATCCAAGCACAGGGCGCACGATCCGCCGCCTTGCAACGCTCTCGCCAAGGATGCTCGCGCTGATGCATGGCCCAGCCTTCAACGGAGACTGCGCAACGGCGCTACAAGCACTGGCGGGTGACTACGACCGCCGCATCCGCGTGGAGCTCGGCGGCGACTGATGAACCGTCATTCCCGCGAACGCGGGAATCCATTCCATTCGCAGATATTGACTGGGGTGGATCCCCGCTTTCGCGGGGATGACGACCTGGAACGACCCGCTACATGACTCCGCCTGGGAGAAAGACCTTTGCCATTCACATGCGGAATAAGCGTCACGGCCCCGTCCCGTTGAAACTTTGCACCAGGCTCCCCGACACCAGCCGCCACCCATCGACCATGACAAAGAAGATCAGCTTGAACGGCAGCGATACCACGCTGGGCGGCAGCATCATCATGCCAAGGCTCATCAGCACGCTCGCCACCACCATGTCGATGATCATGAACGGCAGGAACAGCAGGAACCCCATCTCGAACGCGCGCCGCAGTTCGCCCACCAGGAACGCCGGCACCAGCGCGCGCCACGGCGTATCGTCGGCCGCGGCCGGTGCTGGCAGATGCGCGATGTCGAGAAACAGCTGCAGGTCAGACGGCCGCAGATTGGCGGTCATGAAGCGGCGGAACGGCTCGATCGTGAGACGCAGCCCCTCAAGTTCGCCGACGCGGCCCTCGGTGAGCGGAAGTATCCCCGTCGCCCAGGCATCGTTCAGCACCGGCTGCATGACGAAGAACGTCAGGAACAGCGCCAGGCCGACCAGCACCATGTTGGGCGGCGTTCCCTGCGTAGACAGCGCACTGCGCAGCAATGAAAGCACGATCACGATGCGGGTGAACGCCGTGACCATCACCAGCAGGCTTGGCGCCACAGACAGCACGGTAACCAGCGCGGTCAACTGCACCAGCCGGCCCGTCGCGCCTGCCTCGCCCGCCGCGCCGAGATCGATGTTCAGCGACTGAGCGTGCGCCATCGCCGGCAGCAGCAAACAGCCGGCGATGGCGATAATGCGCGACACAATCATGACGCCGGCCCCTCGTGGTCGAGCCAACCAACCACGATGTCCTGTGCGCCGCCGGTCAGCAGCAGCACATGGCGTTCATTGCACTTGATCAGATGCAGTCGCCGCCGCGTATCGAGCGCCAGTACGTCCTGCACCGCGAGCGCCCCGCCACCGGCCGGGCGGCGTGCCATGCCGCCGAACCGAGCGACCCGGCCGGCCAGCCAGATCAACCCCAGCACCGCGACAAGCGCGGCGAAGGCGGTGAGGACCGAGGTTGTTCCGATGACCATGGCGCGGCCTTTTGCCGGGCAGACGAATGCTGTCGATCAGCCGGACGGCGCGGCACGTGCCGCCAAGGCACGCGAGAGCACCTCCATCGAACCGGACAGCGCGAGCAGCCGTGGCCGCACACGGCGGCCTTCGTCCGGCGGCAGGTCGAGCGACTGGGCGCACAGCAGACCAACCTGGCGCTCGAGCCCGGTGAGATCGATCATGCGACCGGACTCCGTCAGCGCGCAGGCGAGGCCCACGATCTTCGTCAGCTCCTCGGCCAGAACGCGCACGGCGGCGGTCGCGTTGTGTGTGTCGTCGGACATCGCCACCGATTAAAGCCCAGCGCGATTACCGAACCCTTTATCCAATGGTCTTTATCGTGCGGTCCGCTGATTAACCGTGCGTTCAATCCCGCAGTGCAGACTGTTGCACATGGACCCAAAGCGCATTGGCCTGTTCGAACTGGCGGAGCGGCGGCTGGCGTGGACCGGCCGGCGTCAGGCAGTGCTTGCCGAGAACATCGCCAACGCGAACACGCCAGGATACAAGCCGCACGACCTGCGCCCATTCACCTCAATGCTCGACAATGCGAATGCCGTCGCCCCTGTGCGCACACAGCCCAATCATCTGGCAGGCACCACCGCCGCGACGTCACCCAACGAGGTGGTCGATCGCACGCATACGCAATCACCCGACGGCAACGCCATCGCGCTGGATGAGCAGCTTGTGAAGGTGGCGGAGACCGAAACCACCCACTCGCTGGTCACCACGATCTACAAGAAATACCTCGGTATGTTCAGCTTGGCGCTCGGCCACTCGACGTCGGGCTAGGTGGGGCATCGTCATGGACCTCGACAAGGCACTCGGCATTGCAGCAAGCGGCATGGACGCGCAGACCAGGCGCTTGCGTGTGATCGCGGAAAATCTCGCCAACCAGGACACCACCGGATCGACGAAGGGTGCTGATCCGTACCGCCGCAAGACTGTGACCTTCGAGAACCGTTTCGACCAGCAACTCGGCGCCGGTACAGTGCGGGTCAAGCAGGTCGGTCACGACGCCAGCGAGTTCCAGCAGCACTACGATCCATCAAATCCCGCGGCCAACGCCGATGGCTACGTCAAGCTGCCGAATGTCAACAGCCTGGTCGAGGTGATGGACATGCGCGAGGCCGAACGTTCGTACGGCGCCAACCTTGCCATCATGCAGGCCTCGCGGAGCATGCTGACGCGTACGATCGCTCTTCTCCAATGAGCACCATACCTACAATCGTCGTCACACCCTCGAACGCGGCCGATGCCTATGGTCGGGTGGACCGAGGCGAGGTCGGCAACGGCACCGGCGACTTCGGCGCAACCCTGCAGCGGGCTCTGCAGGGAGCGATGGATAACCTACATACGGCAGATGCGAAGTCCGTGGAGGCGCTGTCAGGCGGCGGCAACCTGACCGACGTCGTCACCGCGCTGACACGTGCCCAACTCACGCTGCAGACGGCGACCGCGGTCCGCGACCGTGTGGTCCAGGCCTATCAGGACATCATGAAGATGCCCATCTAGGGGTCGCACTGCTGCGCACCAGCCACCTCCCGTCATTCCCGCGCACGCGGGAATCCAGGGCAACGCAATGACAGTGTGAACATATGAATGACGCCGACACTGCCCTGCTGTTGCGTGACGGCCTGCTGGTGATGCTCAAACTGGGGGGGCCGCCCCTGTTGGTGGCGCTCGTCGTCGGCCTGCTGATCGCGCTGATCCAGGCGATCACCCAGATCAACGAGGCAACGCTCGCCTTCGTCCCCAAGGTCCTGGCGCTCGGCGCGGCGCTCGTGATGCTAGGTCCGTTCATGCTGTCCACGCTGTCCGCCTACACCCACACCCTGCTGGACCGAATAGTCGTGATCGGCGGCTCATGACCGGCGACGATGCCACGCTGCTAGCAGCACTGCCGGCGGGGGCATTCGCCTTCGTGCTGGTGATGGCGCGCATCGGCGCGGCGATCTCGTTGCTGCCCGGCCTCGGTGAGGCCGAACCGCCGATGATGCTGCGCATCGGCCTCAGTCTCGGCGTGACCGTGCTGCTGCTACCAGGCATTGCCCCATTGATCCCGCCGGTCCCTGAAGCGGGCATACGGGCGGCGTTCATGGTCGCGGCCGAGGTCATCACCGGGCTCTGGATCGGATGGCTGGCGCGGCTGGTTGTGCTGGCGCTTCCGGTAGCCGGGCAGATTGTGTCCTACATGCTGGGGATCGCAAATGTGCTGCAGCCTGATCCCGTACTGGGCGGCCAGGCGACGCCGATCGCCCGGCTGTTCGGGATTGCAGCGCCGGTCGTTATCCTGATGACCGGGCTCTACGCACTGCCGCTGGCCGCCCTTGCCGGCAGCTATCGGCTCATCCCGCCCGGCACCATGCTGCCGGGCGCTGACACCGCCGAGACCGCGGTTCGCGCGACCGCTTCGGCTTTTGCCCTCGCCGTGCGCCTCGCCTCGCCCTTCCTGCTGGTCTCCATCCTGTGGCAGGTCGCGACCGGTCTGCTCGCCAGGCTCGTCCCACGCCTTCAGGTCTACTTCGTCGCCATGCCCGGGCAGATCCTGGGCGGCATTCTACTGCTCGCGATGCTGGCAACCGCCCTGCTGACCGCCTGGCAGGCCTCGGTCCACGACAGCTTCACGAGCCTGCCAGGCCTCTGATTAGCCATGGCCGGCGAAGACGAAGAACGGACGGAAGCAGCAACCCCGCGGCGGCTACAAAAGGCACGCGAGGAAGGCAAGGTACCGGTCTCGCGCGAACTGACTGGCCTCGCCGGGCTCGTTGCCGTCTCCCTGACCCTTGTCATGGCCGCGCCTGGCATTGCCCACGACATGACGCTGCGTCTCAGCATATTCCTGGCCAGGGCGCACGAGCTCAGCCTTGGCGCCCCGGTAGCCCGCCTCGCCGGTCAGGTCTGGCTGGCCAGTGCCGCACCGTTCGTGCTGGCCGCGATGTTCGCTGGCATTGCGGTCGTGCTGATTCAGACTCGCTTCCTGCTGAGCGGCAAGGCGCTGAAGGTGGACATTTCCCGCATCAACCCGGGCGCTGGCCTGAAGCGCCTGTTCGGGGCGGATAGCCTGGTCGAGGCGGGCAAGTCGCTGGTCAAGGTCGCCGTGCTCGCGGTCGTCCTATGGCGGGTGCTGCTGGCCGACCTGCCAGGGCTGATGCTCGCACCCTTCGGTGACACGAGCCAGCTTCTGGCCCGAGCGGCGCGACCCGTGCTGCACGTGCTGCTTGTGGTGGTCGGGGCACAGGCGCTGCTGGCCGTACTGGACGTCTTCTGGGTGTACCTGCGGCATTCGCGTTCGATGCGCATGAGCCGCCAGGAGATCATCGAGGAGCAGAAGGAGATGGAGGGTGATCCGCACATCAAGGGTCGCCAGAGGCAGATCCGCACCCTCCGCGCTCGCAGGCGCATGCTGGCGGCGGTGCCGAAGGCGACCGTGGTGATCACCAACCCGACTCACTACGCCGTGGCGCTGGCCTACGATCGGGCGAAGCATGCCGCGCCGCGCGTGGTGGCGAAGGGTGTCGATACGCTCGCCGCCCGCATCCGCGAGGTGGCGGAAGAGAACCGTGTGCCGGTGGTCGCCAATCCGCCGCTCGCACGAGCATTGTACCGGGTGGAGGTGGATGCCGACATTCCAGCCGAGCACTACCAGGCCGTGGCGGAGATCATTGCCTATGTCTGGCGGCTGGGGCGTGCGCCTGTCGGGTCACGTCGTGGGCAGGACGCTACGGCGGCGCCGTGAGCCGTTGCCCGCGCCGCCGGTTCGGGTATGGCTGCTCAGGGCTCGAAACAGCCGCGCGTCAGCCTGCCATTTCGGCACGTCGCGGGCGGACGGCCAGCTCTTGGCCTTGAGCATGTGCAGCAGCGCCTGGGTCAGCAATGACTCGACCCGATACAACTGACCGCGCCCCACGCCTTCGATCTCGTCGGCGATGTTGGGCCAGTCCAGCTCTCCATCGTTCACCAGCTCGCCGGCGGCGCGGCGACGCAGCACGTCGCTCTGGCGTTCCGCCCACAGCAGGATATCGTCTTCGTAGGGGTCGCTTATGCTGCCCTCCGGCAAGGTGTGCCTCCAGGGCAGGAATTAGGTGAGACCACCCCCGCGCGAAGTGGTCCTCCGTGTGTGTCCACGCGCGCGATCAGTTCGCCAATCGCGCCGAGCTCGTCTGGCTCAGAGCGGCACTTTGGAATGCCAGCTTGGCTATGTCCGGATAGAGTTCCTGCGGACCTTTCAGTGCCAGATCGGACAGCGACACGATGCCGACAACGACGTTCGACTGATTGCGGACTGGAAGGTGATGGATGTGTCTCTGCCGCATCGTGTTCAGTGCATCTTCGATGCTGTCGTTCTCATCGCAGTAAGTCACGCCGCTGGTCATGATCTGGCTTACCGTCGCTGTTGTCGGGTTCAGACCCTCGGCGGTCGCGCGCGTGGTGAAGTCCTTTTCGGTGAGGATGCCTGTGAAGCTGTCACCCTCGCCGACAGGCAGACAGCCGATATTCACGTCGCGCATCCTGCGCGCCGCCGCGGCAAGTGTGGTGTCCGATGTCGTCCATTCCACCCGTCGACTCATCAGTTCGCGAACCAGCATGACTGTCTCCTGCTGCACGTTGACCGGACCAACGGAACCGTTCCGTTGGCGGCATTTGCGATTCGCTAACTACAATTCGTGAACCGACCCTTAATTTGGCAGACCACCGCATGCCGCCGTCCCATTGCGCCGACTCGTGCCGCCGTTGAAGGAGTCGATGGCGCTGCCCAAACCCTTGCTTGACGAACCGGTCGGCAATATGTTGCTAGTTTGTTCGCTTGCTAGACGTGCCCGGGCGGATGCAATCTATACGCGAATAATGTCCAGCCGCCTCAGACGTCGGTTGTAGAACGAGGAGCCTCGCATGGAAAAGAACAAGGCGCTGGATGCCGCAGTGGCGCAGATCGAGCGAGCTTTCGGCAAGGGCTCCATCATGCGCATGGGCGCACGGGGTGTCGATGAGCAGATCGAGGTCATCCCGTCCGGTTCGCTCGGGCTCGACCTTGCGCTGGGCATCGGCGGGCTGCCGCGCGGGCGGGTCATGGAAATCTACGGCCCTGAAAGTTCCGGCAAGACCACGCTCGCGCTGCATGCGATCGCGGAGGCGCAGAAGCGCGGCGGTACCTGCGCCTTCATCGACGCCGAGCATGCGCTCGACCCCGGCTATGCCCGCAAGCTCGGCGTCGATGTGGACAATCTGCTGATCAGCCAGCCGGATGCCGGCGAGCAGGCCCTGGAGATCTGCGACACGCTGGTGCGCTCCGGTGCGATCGATGTGGTGGTGATCGATAGCGTCGCCGCCCTGGTGCCGCGCGCCGAACTGGAAGGCGAAATGGGCGATAGTCACATGGGTCTGCACGCGCGGCTGATGAGCCAGGCGCTGCGCAAGCTCACCGGCAGCGTCTCGCGCAGTAACACGACGCTAATCTTCCTCAACCAGATCCGCATGAAGATCGGCGTCATGTTCGGCAACCCGGAAACCACCACCGGCGGCAACGCGCTGAAGTTCTATGCCTCACTCCGGATGGAGATCCGGCGCATCGGGCAGATCAAGGATCGCGACGAGGTGGTGGGCAACCAGACGCGCGTGAAGGTGGTGAAGAACAAGCTGGCCCCGCCGTTCCGCCAGGTCGAGTTCGACATCATGTATGGCGAGGGCATCAGCAAGGTCGGCGAACTGATCGATCTCGGCGTGAAGGCCGGCGTTGTAGAGAAATCCGGCGCCTGGTTCAGCTACGACAGCCAGCGCATCGGTCAGGGTCGCGAGAACGCCAAGCAGTTCCTGCGCGATCATCAGCCGGTGGCGGACGCGATCGAGCACCGCATCCGCGAGCAGTCCGGCGTGGTCGCCAACGCCATGATGGCAACGGCGGAGGAAACCGAGGAGGCGGAAGCGGCGGAATGATGCGACATCCTCGTGAAATGCCGGCATCGCGGAGTGTGATTGCGATGACAGAGCCGATATTGCACAATTGAGCGGTTAATACATCAGAGCGACTTTTCGCATGGGCGAGATCCGAACCCGCATTCGGGTTGGTAGGGACCACCGCATAAGTGGCACCGCGTCGTTGGCCGTGCCACCTGGAGAGCACGAGGTCACGATCAGCCTCACGACTGGCCAGCCGCCAAAGAAATTCCGGCTCGCCGATATGCCGACTCACGAAGTGCCTTGGGATGGCAGCGTGTCACTCCGTCGAGACGATATGTATGGCGACGACGGTCGCTGACCCGATTTTCATCGACACCAACGTCCTCGTCTATGCGAGCCGGCCTGCAGCACCTGAGCATGCCTCTTCACGGGAAGCCCTCGACAGGCTCGAAACGCAAGACTGTCGCCGATGGATCAGTACGCAAGTGCCGCGGGAATACTTGTCCGTAGTTACACGACCTCAGGCGGCTGCGCCCCGCCTGACAATGGCGACGGCCATTGCCGATATCAGGCGTTTCAGTCGCTGTTCGAGGTTGCCAACGACGATGACCTGGTAGTTGAGCGACTCCTGCAGTTGCTGATCGCCTACCCGGGGTCAAGGCAAGCAGGTGCATGATGCCAATCTCGTCGCGACAATGCTTGTGCATGGCGTCACCCGCCTGCTTACTTACAACGCAAGAGATTTTCAGCGTTTCGCTGCGGTGATCGAATTGGAGCCATTTGGGCCTGCCCTGATTTCCCTCCTCAACGCATCCTGCTCTAGGATGGGCCAAGCCCATCAGGGAGGATGCGCATGCTGTCCATCGAACCCTCAGGCGCCATTCTCGGCGCGACCGTTCGTGGCATCGACGTGAAGCAGGCCGACGGCAGGGAATTCGCCCGGATCCTGCTCGCGCTCGGCCACCATGGCGTGCTGCGCTTCCCGGACCAGCAACTCGACATGGGCGACCTACGTGCGTTCTCCGAACGCTTCGGCGAGATCCAGGGGCCCAGCCTGTCGCCCAACGACAAGGCGCATGTCGGCACGCTGTCGAACCTGAAGGAGGGCGGCAAATACATCGGCTCGCCGGACGCCGGCCAGGACTGGCACACCGACATGTCGTATCGCGACGTGATGGGCTTCGTGAACGTGCTCTACGGCATCCGCATCCCACGTCGCAACGGTGTGCCCCTCGGTGGCACCGAGTTCTCCAACATGCACGCTGTCTATGACGCACTGCCCATCGATATCAGGACGCGCCTCGCCGAAGCGACGGCGACGCACGACTTCGAAAAGTTCTGGGAGAATATGCGGCGCAACCATAGCAGCGAGCGCCCGCCCATGACAGATGAACAGCGCCGCCGGCGGCCACCGGTCGTGCATCCGCTGTTCCTCACCCACCCCATCACCGGCCACAAGGTGCTGTACGCCAATCCCGGCTACACGGTGCGCATCAACGAACTCCCAAAGCGCGAAAGCGACGAGATGCTGCAATACCTGTTCGACTTCCAGCTCGAGCCGCGCTTCCGCTATACACACACCTGGACCGAGAACGACCTGCTGGTGTGGGATCACCTCGGCACAGTCCACCGCGCGATCGCCGACTACGCACCGGACGAGATCAGATTGATGCGCCGCTGCCAGGTGATGGCGACAAAGGTGTTCGATCCCGATTTCCTGCGCCCCGTGCGCGAACTGATGGTGGAGGCAGCCTGATGCGCTGGATCAGATTCACGGCCGATGGCCGCACGGCATACGGTTCGCTGAACGGCGAGACGGTGAGCGAGATCAGCGGCGAGCCCTGGGGCGCGCACAGCGCCACCGGCAAGACGCACAAGCTTGCCGACGTGAAGCTTGAAGTCCCGGTGATCCCGCGTACCTTCTACGCCGCCGGCATCAACTACGCCGCCCACATCCGCGAAATGGCGGAAAAGCGCGGCGTGCAGCCGGTCTTTCCCGAGAAGGCCGACATCGGCTATCGCGCCAACAACGCGCTGATCGCCAACAACGAGGACGTGGTGATCCCCAAGGACGCCACAGAGAAGATCAACTACGAGGGCGAACTCGTCGTCGTTATCGGCAAGCAGACGAAGCACCTCTCGAAAGCCGACGCGATGTCCTGCGTGTTCGGCTACACGATCGGCAACGACGTGAGCGAGCGCACCTGGCAGCGCGGCGACCGCACATTCTGGCGCGGCAAGAATGCCGACACCTTCAAGCCGATGGGTCCGTGGATCGACACCGACGTCGATATCGACGCTATGCAGACCGTCGTGCGGGTGAACGGCGCGGAAAGCTTAAAGTTCAAGACCAACGACATGATCTTCGACATTCCCACCTACATCGAGGCGATGACCCGCTACCTGACGCTGTATCCGGGCGATGTGATCTGGATGGGCACTGACGGCACCTCGCCCGATCTGAAGCACGGCGATGTTGTCGAAGTTGAACTCACTGGTCTCGGCGTCCTTCGCAACCGCTTCGTCCGCGAATCCTAGACACGATCCTCCCCCTCCCCTTGCGGGAGGGGGTCGGGGGGAGGGGGCCCCGGCACATGCGCATCCTTCCCCCCATCAGCACCCACCTCCGCCGCCTCGCGCGCCTTCCCCTCATCTCCCCACGACAATGGTTGCGTCGCATCGTCTTCTGGGCCGGTGCCGTCATCGTAGCCGTCGTGGCGATCGGCTTCGCGACGCTCGCCAATTTCACCTCAAACCTTTTCGTGCGATTCCAATCGCCCCGCCCCTGGGTCGCCTTTATCATCTGCCCCGCAGGTCTCGTCGCCTCCTTCCTGCTGACCCGCTACGTCTTCCCCGGCGCGCAGGGCAGCGGCATCCCGCAGGTGATCGCCACGCAGCACATGACCGACCGTGCTGCCATCGCACGCGTGCTGTCGCTGCGCATCGCCGCTGGCAAGATCGCGCTGACCCTTCTCGGCCTTGCCTCGGGCGCATCGATCGGCCGCGAAGGCCCCACTGTACAAGTCGGCGCCGCCATCATGCATGCACTCGGCCGCCTGCTGCGCCTGCCGCGCCTCGATCTCGAACGCGCCCTGGTGCTGGCTGGCGGCGCTGCCGGCGTGGCCGCGGCATTCAATACGCCGCTGGCTGGTGTGGTCTTCGCCATCGAGGAACTCAGCCACTCGTTCGAGGCACGCACGTCCGGTACCGTGCTCACCGCGGTGATCATCGCCGGCATCACCACGCTCGCGCTGATGGGCAACTACACCTACTTCGGCCACACCCCCGCTGAACTCGAATTCGGCCCCGCCTGGATCGCCGTCGTGTTGTGCAGCATCGCTGGCGGTCTGACCGGCGGTCTGTTCAGCGCCGCGCTGATCCGAGCCGCACGCGGCCTCCCCGGGCGCATCGGCCAACTTCTGATGCGTCATCCGGTGACATTCGCCGCCGGCTGCGGCGTCGCAATCGCGGCGATAGGCGTCATCTCGCACGGCCAGACTTACGGCACCGGCTACGACCAGGCGCGCGGCATGGTGGAGGCAACGACAACGCTGCCCGCCTCCTACGTCATACTGAAATTCGCCGCCACGGTGATCTCCTACATCAGCGGCATTCCCGGCGGCCTGTTCGCGCCGTCATTGTCGGTCGGCGCCGGCCTCGGCACATGGCTCGCCCACCTGATGCCGTCCGCGCCCGCCGGGGCTGTCGTGCTGCTCGGCATGGTGGGCTATTTCTCCGGCGTGGTTCAGGCACCGATCACCGCGACCATCATCGTGATGGAGATGACCGACGACCAGCGCGTCACCGTGCCGCTGCTGGCGACCGCCTTCCTCGCATTCGGCGTATCGCGCCTGGTCTGCCGGCGTCCGCTCTATTCGGCCCTGGCGCGCCGCTTCCTCGAGGCACAACAGCGCGTCGCATGCTGACCACACTCGTCGTTCTCCTCGCCGCTGCCACCATCGCCGTGCCGCTGACCCGACGCGCCGGTTTCGGCAGCGTCCTCGGCTATCTGCTCGCCGGCATCGCCATCGGCCCCGCCGGCCTGGGGCTGATCACCGACATCGACGCGATCGCCTCCATCGCCAGCCTCGGCGTCGTGATGCTGCTGTTCCTGATCGGCCTGGAGGTCCGCCCGCAGCGGTTGTGGATCATGCGACGCGCCGTGTTCGGTCTCGGCACCGCACAAGTGGCGATCACTGGCGCGGTGCTGGCGGCCCTCGCGCACACCGCCGGCATCGCCTGGCAGGGCGCGATCGTGCTGGGCGCCGGCCTTGCGATGTCATCGACAGCGATCGTGCTGCCGATGCTGGCCGAGCGCGACCTGCTTACCAGCCGGGCAGGCCGCGACGCGTTTGCCGTGCTGCTGTTCCAGGACCTCGCCTTCATCCCACTGGTCGCGCTCGTCCCCCTATTGGCAAGCAATAGCGTGCCTGACCACGTCCCCTGGCACGACGTGGCGCGCGCAGCGGTGATCATCGCCATCATCCTGATCGGCGGCCGTTTCCTGCTGCGACCGCTGTTCCGCACCATTGGCGGTGCGAAGACGCCGGAGGTGTTCACCACCGTCGCGCTGCTGATCGTCGCGGGTACCGCGCTGCTCGCCACTGTCGCAGGCCTGTCGCCGTCACTCGGCGCCTTCATGGCCGGCGTGCTATTGTCCGAATCCGAATACCGCCACGAACTGCAGGCCGATATCGAGCCGTTCGAGGGCCTGCTGCTCGGCTTCTTCTTCATCTCGGTCGGCATGTCGGCGGATCTGCCACTGGCCGTAGCTCAGCCTGGCCTGCTTGCCGGGGCCACGGCAGCGCTGCTGTTCGTCAAGGCAGCGCTTGCGTTCGCACTAGCGCGCATCGCCGGACACAGCACGCCGAGTGCGCTGCGTTTCGGCCTCGCCCTTCCGCAGGCCAGCGAGTTCAGCTTCGTGCTATTCGGCGCCGCGGTCGCCGCCGGCGCGCTGGGTGCAGGCAACGCGGCGCTGGCCACGCTGGCGACCGCCGCCTCGATGATCGCCACCCCGATCCTATTTGCTGCCGCCGAAGCGGCGCTGCGCCTGAAGCCCGCGCCGCCGCCACAGTACGACACGATCGACGCCGGTCCCACGCCGGTGATCATTG
>Ga0207693_10001689_pt1 | contig 19438 bp, 18 predicted proteins | sample LARL81metaG_FD_184347 | JGI IMG/M metagenome (GOLD analysis project Ga0207693, IMG submission 184347) | Corn, switchgrass and miscanthus rhizosphere microbial communities from Kellogg Biological Station, Michigan, USA - LAR L8-1 metaG... | ecosystem: Host-associated > Plants > Roots >...
CGGCGTGGCCGGCTCCGCAGCGGTGGATTGCGCGCGCCCCGAGGGCGCTGCCAGCGTGAGAACTGCCCAACCAAACAGGCACGCTACCAGGTGGACGGCGCGCGCTGTCGAGCGCTTCATTTGAAGCGCTCGTTGAGTTCAGTGCTCTGGTCGGCCCACTCCAGGGTTCCCTGCACGGTGACCGGGAAACTCAGTGTCGGATTCTCGTTTTCCGGGGTCGACGGGGTGAGAAATACCTCGCGCGTCTCCCCGGGCAGGATCGGCAGATCCGAGGGTGTGAAGTCGTACTTCTTGCCGCTCGCGTCTTTGCCACTGAGGAAGCCGCTCACGCGCGCATGTACGTTGCCATCGTTGAGCACCCGCAACGCCGGAATCTTGCGGCCGTTGAGCGTCACCACGTCGGGGCCGAAGATCTGGATGTTGGGGCGGCCGTCGCCGATCGCGACGTAGACGATGATGCCGATGCGCCCGGCGACCGGCAGCCGCATGGGGCCGCTTTGCGTAATCGCCGGCTCGTCACCCTCGACCAGGATGCCAAAGCGGCACTCGCCGTCGGGGGCGTCTTTGGGAACCTGGACCTCGAAGCGGTAGCGGATCGTGCCGCCACCGGGCAGCGAGACTTCCGGGCGCTCGATCGCCACCCACGGGCGGCAGCTGTCCGGCAGCAGTTGCTCGTGAAACGTCACGCTGTAGTCGGCGCCCAGCGTGAAGTCCGCCGTGTGCACGTGGAACTTTGACGGCGCCGCCGAGCGGTTGGTCAGCTCGAACACCTGCCGCAGCGTGGAGCCGGGACGGCCCTTGACCTCGAAGCGCGGCGGTGACACCAGCGCCGCGAAGCCCTCCGCATAGGCGTCGGCTGCGCCCAGCGCCGCCAGCGTGTAAGTGACTGCAAGAAGAAGGCGTCGCACGGTCAGTCCTCATCCATCTCGAATCTGAAGTTGACGTGGTACAGCTGCTGCATGCGCCGGCCGTCCACGGTGATGGTCAGCTGCACGTTGTCCTCGAAGAACGGCGTCGTGATCGGGCCGGAGTAAACGAGCGTGCGGCTGCCGGCCACGACGCGACCGGGCAGCAGGCGCCCCTGGGTGCTCCAGCTGGCGCTCATGGCGCCGGGCGACTGCACCGGCAGCGCCAGGTAAATGCGGCCGGTGCGGCGCATCCAGGGGGAGACGTTGAGCTTCACGCGCAGACTGAGCGTGCCGACCATCGCCATGGCGTTGGGGCCGCGGGGTGTGGCTTCCCGCCAGCGCATGGTGAGTGCGGCGTCGTGGGGCAGCGTGCCCGAATCGTCGATGGCGGTGGTCTTGGCAGCCGCCGGCAGCGCTGCGAGCCAGATTATGCAGAATGACAGGACGGTGAGCGGACGCATGGCGGTGCCTGACGCCACGGCGTTACGGCGCCGTCAGCGTGTAGAGCACGCGTCCGGTGTAGGTGCCTGCCGCGGGAGTAACCGTGTTCTTGTAGGAAAAGGTCCAGCAGCTCTCGGCCCACTGGTTTTGCGCGATGGTGCCGATGGTCTGCACCGCACCGCCGGTGAAGGTGCCGGCCGGAAAGGGCTGCCCGCCCGTGTCGCCATTGCCGGAGCTGGTCCAGCTTATCTGGGAGAAGGCGATGGTGTTGCCGGTGGCGTTGGCGAGTGATGCGGGCACCGTCGCGGTCACCGAGACCGAGCCGGAACCCCCGCCGCCCGTGGTGCGGTAAAAGCCGCCGATGTACAGCTGCTGCGGCACGCTGCAGAAGACGAAGTTGTCGTAGAAGCTGTTGGTCTGGGGACTGTCCGTCGTCATGGCCTGCGCGGTGCCGTTGCCCACGGCGTTGGCGGCGACGGTCACCGATTCCTTGTTGATCGTGGCGTTGTTGCCCGGCGTGCCACCGGCGTTGTAAAGCCCGGTGAAGCTGCCGAGGCCGACCTGCAGATACACGGTCTTGGGATTGCCGGCCGAGATGGATACGGTGAACGCAGCGGCCGGGCCACAGCTGCCCGCGAGCAGCATCACAGCGAGCGCCGGACCGGTCCTGCCGTGCGAGCGCCGGAAAAAATCTGGCCCCCCGGGGCGCTTGCGCGTGTCGCGCCCACGGGAGGCCACGGTGCACCGGTTCCTGTTAGCCGATGAACGCTACGGCATCGTCGCCGTGTAGACCACGCGGCCGTTCTGCACGTTCACGCCACCATAGGTGCCCGCCGGGGGCGAGGTGGTGTTGGCATACGCGTACGTCCACTTCGCATCCTGCTGGATGATCTTGGTGGCGGGGGCGACCAGCACGACGTTGGCGCTGGTGCCGTTGGCCAGCACCGGCGCCGGCAGCGGGGTGGCCGAGTTCAGCGTCGAAGCCGTGGTCGTGATCTGCGTGAACGGGATCGAGTCGCCGGCGCCGTCACTGAGCGCACCGCCCGCCGTGGCATTCAGCGTCACGTTGCCGCTGTTGCTGACGATCGCAGCCGTTTCCACGCCGTTGGTCAGGTCACCGCCGGTGCCGGCGACGGCCGTGCCGTTACCCACCACCGCGGCGGCGGGGGCAAACTGCACCAGATCGACCGTACCCACCGAGGTGAGCACGCCGGTGGTGTAGGACGAGCCGTTACCGACCCGAAGATAGAGAATCTTCGGGATCGTGATCTGGAAGTCCACGTGCGCGGTCGCGCCCGGGGCGGCCGTGGCCGCGCCGGTCTGCACGTTCGACTCGGCCTGGCACAGCAGGGGTGCCGCGGCGGCCGCGGCAGCGAGCACGCCCTTGATGACGAATGAAGTCCGCATGATGCTGATTTCCTAACTTGCTAAGAGAGATACGGTGCTGAGCTACATGGCACAATCTTACGGAGCGGCCCCGCGTCCGCGCCGTGCTTATGTCACGCTTGGAAGAAGGCATTTGGGATGCAGCGCACATATGCGGAACGTGCCGCCTCGGCTGCCGCGCCCGTAAATCGGCCGCTTCCGGAGTGTGAAACAGGGCCGTTTCGGCCCGAGGTCGCAGGGAGTTAAAGCAAGTTGAAGACGAGCGACATCGGCCGCAAATACGGCCCCGCGGCACTGATTCTGGGCGGCTCGGAGGGCATCGGGCGCCAGTTCGCCGAAGAACTCGCCACCGCCGGCCTGGAACTGGTGCTCGTGGCGCGCACCGCCGCCGCCCTCAGCACCGCAGCCGCGGAGCTCAGAGCCGCGCACGGCGCCACGGTGAGCACCTACACGCAGGACCTTGCTGCTGCGGACCTGCGGCCCTTCCTCGGGCAGCTGCTCGCAGCGCACGACATCGGACTCGTCGTGTGCAACGCCGGCGCCACCCACGGTGTCGGGGCGTTTCTGGACGAGCCGCTCGAGAAGGCGCTCAACCTCGTGCGCCTGAACTGCCTGACACCGGTCAGCGTGGCGCACCTGGCGCTCGCCCGGCGCCGGGGGCGCGGCGCCGGCCTCATCATCGTCTCCTCGATGTCGGCGCTGTGCGGCAGCGGCTACGTGGCAGCCTACGCCGCGGCCAAGGCGTTCGAGATCGCGCTGTGCGAGGGGCTGCACTGGGAACTCTCGCGCGAGGGGATCGACGTGCTGTGCGCGGTCGCCGGCCTTACCGACACGCCCGCCATGCGCCGCTCGGGGCTGTCGTTCACGGCGGCGGCGGCGAAGGGATTCGAGCCGATGAGCGCCAGCGACGTGGCGCGCGGGGCGCTGGCACAACTGGGGGAGGCGGGCGTGTGGTACGCGCTAGGGGAGGCGGCCGTTGGGGCATTGCGCGCCCTGCCGCGCCCGCAGCTGACGGCGGCGATGAGCGAAGCCTCCGCTGCCCTTTACAACATCGCGCTGCCGGGCAAGTAGCGCGTCAGGAGCGCCGCAAGCGGATCAGCGCGCGAACAGCTGCGCGAGGTCTGCGAAGGACTTGAACTCGAGCGCGTTGCCCGAGGGATCCAGAATGAAGAGCGTGGACTGCTCGCCCGGCAGGCCCTTGAAGCGCGTGGTGGGCTCGATCACCCACTCGACCGCGTGTGCCCGCAGCCGCGCGGCCAGTTCGCGCCACTGCGGTGGCTCGAGCACCACCCCACAGTGCGGCACCGGCACGCCATGGCCGTCGACGGGATTGAAGTGCGCGCCGATGCGCCCGGCGGGCCCGAGCTGCGGATTCAGGTGGCACACGAACTGGTGGCCGTACATGTTGAAGTCGACCCAGTCCGGGGCACTGCGCCCCTCGCTGCAACCGAGCGTGTCGCCGTAGAAGCGGCGCGCCTCCGCGAGGTCGCGTACCTGCAGGGCCACATGGAATGGAGTGAGAGCCACCGGTCTTATCCGTGCGCTGAGGCCAGAAGCGGCTGCGGCGCTGAGCATAGCAGCAGCCGCTGACGGGTCGAAAAGGGCTCCCGGTGTGTGCTCGGCAACCGCCGGGCGCGCTCAGCGCAGGGTCCAGGGCTCACCGCCGGCGGGCGCGCCCTGTGAGAAGTGCTTGGCGAGGAAGGCCTCGCCGCTCTCGAGCACAAAGTAGCGGAACGCCTCGGCAGCCGGGGAGAGCGTCTTCGCAAGGTTATTCACCACGTGCCAGCGCCGCATGACGGGCAGGCCTTCGGTTTCCGGGGCCGCGATCAGGTGGTGATCCAGCTCCAGCCCCACGGTGTGCAACGAGAGCAGCGCCACCCCCATGCCGGCCATCACTGCCTGCTTGATGGCCTCGTTGCTCGACATCTGCATCACCACCTGCGGGCGCATCTGGTACGCCTCCATGTACTCATCGAGGGCCGCGCGCGTGCCCGAGCCGGGCTCGCGCACGATGAAGCCCTCGGTCATGAGCGCCCGTGCGGGCACCTTCTCCGCGCGCGCGAACGGATGCTCGATCGAGGTAACGAGTACGTGCGGGTGCATCGCGAAGGGCTCGGCGCGCGAGGGCCAGTGCTTGGGCGGCCGCCCCATAATGGCGAGCTCGACGGCGCCGCTGCGCATGAGCGCCACCACCTCCTCGCGGTTGTTGGCGACCTGCAGCCGGATCTCCACGCCCGGGTGCTCGTCGCGGAAGCGCGCGAGCAGCCGCGGCAGGAAATATTTCGCGGTGCTCACCATGGCAACATCCAGCACGCCGGTCTTCAGCCCGCGAAAGCGCGCCACCATGTCCTCCGCATCGCGCATCGCCGCCAGCACCCGCTGCGTGTAGGCGAGCACGTACTCCCCGACCATGGTCAGGGACACCTTGCGGCTGGAGCGGTCAAACAGCGGCAGTCCGACCTCCGCCTCCAGCTCCTTGATCTGCATGGAAACGGCCGGGGCGGTCAGCCCCAGCTCCTCGGCCGCGCGCACGAAGCTCAAGTGGCGCGAAACGGCCGAAAACACCCTCAGCTGGCGCAGCGTGGCGTTCTTCATTAAGTGATTCTTATCTTGTCAGTAACTTAAAGTGACTTTACCTGAATAATAGCCGCCGCTTACAGTCCCCTCAAGCAACCAGGGGCGAAAGATGGAAAGCGGTACGGAAGCAAGAACTGAGGGCGCCACGGCCATCACGGATGCCAAAAAGCGCTACCGGGCAGGGGTGCTCAAGTACCGGCAGATGGGGTACTGGGAGCCGGACTACGTCCCGAAGGCGACCGACACCGTGTGCCTGTTCAGGATCACCCCACAGCAGGGGGTCGATCCGGTCGAGGCCGCCGCCGCGGTCGCCGGGGAGTCGAGCACCGCCACCTGGACGGTGGTGTGGACTGACCGGCTCACCGCCTGCGACACCTACCGCGCCAAGGCCTTCAAGGTCGAGCCAGTGCCGAACGCTCCGGGTCAGTTCTTCGCCTGGGTGGCCTATGACCTGGTGCTGTTCGAGGAGGGCTCGATCGCCAACATGACCGCAAGCCTCATCGGCAACGTGTTCAGCTTCAAACCCCTGAAAGCCGCGCGCCTGGAGGACATCCAGATCCCGCCGGCCTACGTGAAGACCTTCAAGGGCCCGCCCACCGGACTCATCGTCGAGCGCGAGCGCCTCGACAAGTTCGGCCGCCCGCTGCTCGGGGCGACCACCAAGCCCAAGCTCGGCCTCTCGGGCCGCAACTACGGGCGCGTGATCTACGAGGGCCTCAAGGGCGGGCTCGACTTCATGAAGGACGACGAGAACATCAACTCGCAGCCCTTCATGCACTGGCGCGACCGCTTCCTCTACGTCATGGACGCGGTGAACAAGGCGAGCGCCGCCACGGGCGAGGTGAAGGGCTCCTACCTCAACGTCACCGCCGGAACCATGGAGGACATGTACGAGCGGGCCGAGTTCGCCAAGGACCTGGGCTCGGTCATCGTCATGATCGACCTGGTGGTGGGCTGGTCGGCCATCCAGAGCATGTCCAACTGGGCGCGCCGCAACGACATGATCCTGCACATGCACCGCGCCGGCCACGGCACCTACACGCGCCAGAAGAGCCACGGGGTGAGCTTCCGCGTCATCGCCAAGTGGCTGCGCCTCGCCGGCGTCGACCATCTGCACGCCGGCACCGCGGTCGGCAAGCTCGAGGGCGACCCGCTCACCGTGCAGGGCTATTACAACGTCTGCCGCGACGGCTTCACCCGCCAGGACCTGCCGCGCGGCATCTTCTTCGACCAGGACTGGTGCGACATCAAGAAGGTCATGCCGGTTGCCTCCGGCGGCATCCACGCCGGGCAGATGCACCAGCTGCTGGACCTGTTCGGCGACGACGTGTGCCTGCAGTTCGGCGGCGGCACGATCGGCCACCCCGGCGGCATCCAGGCCGGCGCGGTCGCCAACCGCGTGGCGCTGGAGGCGATGGTGAAGGCGCGCAACGAGGGTCTGGACATCGCCACCCAGGGACCGGAGATCCTGCGCAAGGCGGCGCGTTTCTGCAGCCCGCTGCAGCAGGCGCTCGATACCTGGGGCGACATCAGCTTCAACTACACACCGACGGATGCCTCGGACTACGTGCCGACGCCTGCGGTCGCGCACTGAACGCCGCGGGAGAGCCACGCCATGATGACCAATCCCACCGGACGCATCACCCAGGGCCAGTTCAGCTTCCTGCCGGAGCTGACGGATGCGGAGATCTCGCTGCAGATCGACTACGGCCTGAAGAAGGGCTACGCCTGGAGCGTCGAGTACACCGACGACCCACACCCGCGCAACACCTACTGGGAAATGTTCGGCATGCCGATGTTCGACCTCAGGGACGCCGCGGGGGTGTTGATGGAACTGAACAACTGCCGCAAGACCTTTCCGCAGCACTACATCCGCCTGATGGCCTTTGACTCCGCGCGCGGCATCGAGAGCATCGCCATGAGCTTCATCGTCAACCGTCCGGCCAGCGAGCCGGGGTTCAGCCTCGAACGCCAGGAAGGCAACGGCCGCACCCAGCGCTACACGATCCGCAGCTACGCCGCCGACCGCCCCGAGGGCGAGCGTGGCAACGGCAAGGCCTGAAGCGCCTCGCGAGGAGTTACGCCCATGCACCTGATCGCGCCCTCCATCCTCTCGGCTGACTTCGCCCGCCTCGGCGAGGAAGTGAAGCGTGTCATCGCGGCGGGCGCCGACTGGATCCACTTTGATGTCATGGACAATCACTTCGTCCCGAACCTCACCATCGGCCCGGCGGTGGCGGCGGCGCTGAAACCCTACCTCGGCCGGCCACAGGGCGGCCGGGCGCTGCTCGATGTGCACCTGATGGTGCAGCCGGTGGATGCGCTGGTCGAGAGCTTCGCGGCGGCCGGCGCCAACCTCATCAGCTTCCACCCGGAAGCCTCGCGGCACGTCGATCGCACGCTGCAGCTGATCCGGGGGGCCGGCTGTCAGGCCGGTCTCGCCTTCAACCCGGCGACCTCCCTCGACGTGCTCGAGTACGTCATCGACAAGGTCGACCTCATCCTCGTCATGAGCGTGAACCCCGGCTTTGGCGGGCAGGGCTTCATCGACTCCGCGCTCACCAAGATCGAGCGCGCCCGCCGCTGCATCGAGGCCTCAGGGCGGGACATCCGTCTTGAGGTCGACGGGGGCATCAAGGTGCAGAACATCCAGCGCGTGGCGGCCGCGGGCGCCGATACCTTCGTGGCCGGCAGCGCGATCTTCGGCTGCGCCGACTACCAGGCCGTGATCGACGCCATGCGCTACGAGCTGCGCGGGGCGAGCCCGGTCAGCAGGGTCGCCTGAGTGAGCACGCCGCTGTACTCCATCCCCGGCAGCACGGCGCCCGCGGCCGACACGCAGGCCGAGGGCACGCCGCCGGTTGACAGAGGCGCTGCGCGTACCGTGAGCGAGGTGCTCGCGCAGAGCCAGGCGGGTGCGGTGATCGAGGAGCTCGACCGCGATCTGGTGGGACTGGCGCCGATCAAGGCCCGCATCCGCGACATCGCCGCATTACTGGTGGTCGACAAGCTGCGCATGAACCTCGGACTGCAGGCGCAGGCGCCGAGCCTGCACATGTCCTTCACCGGCAACCCGGGCACCGGCAAGACCACCGTGGCGATGCGCATGGCGCAGATCCTGTTTCGCCTCGGCTACGTGCGCAAGGGCCACCTGGTCCCCGTGACGCGCGACGATCTGGTCGGTCAGTACATCGGCCACACGGCACCCAAGACCAAGGAAGTGCTCAAGCGCGCCATGGGCGGGGTGCTGTTCATCGACGAGGCCTACTACCTGTACCGGCCGGAGAACGAGCGCGACTACGGCCAGGAGGCCATCGAGATCCTGCTGCAGGTGATGGAAAACCAGCGCGACGACCTGGTCGTGATCCTCGCCGGCTACAAGGAACGCATGGACACCTTCTTCCGCTCCAATCCGGGCCTGAGCTCGCGCATCGCTCACCACCTGGACTTCCCGGACTACCCGCCGGCGGACCTGCTCGCGATCGGCGAGCGCCTGCTCACCCAGCAGAACTACCGCTTCGCCCCCGGGGCGCGCGCGGCCTTCGAGGAATACCTCGCCAATCGCATCCGCCAGCCGCAGTTCGCCAATGCGCGCAGCGTGCGCAACGCGCTCGACCGGGCGCGCCTGCGCCAGGCGAGCCGCCTGTTCGCCGACAAGGACCGCGAGTTCACGGCCGAGGACCTGACCACGATCGACGCCTCCGATATCCGCGCCAGCCGGGTGTTCCAGGCCAGCCCCGCCAAGAACCATTAATAAGGAGTCCCGCCAATGCACCTCGGGCGCACCACGCTCTCCAAGTTCCTGATCCAGCAGCTCACCGGCATCCCCGGGGCTCAAGACCTCGGGGCGCTGCTGGTGGACGTGGCGGCCGCCGTCAAGGCCATCTCCGCCATGACGGCCAAGGGGGCGCTCGGGGGCTACCTCGGCGAGCACGGCGGCAAGAACGTGCAGGGCGAGACCCAGCAGAAGCTCGACGTGCTGGCCCACGAGGTCATGATCCGCAGCTGCGAGTGGGGCGGCCTGCTCGCCGGCATGGTGTCCGAGGAGCTCGAGGAGCCGTATGCAGTGCCGGCCGAGTACAGCCGCGGCCGCTACCTGCTCGCGTTCGATCCGCTCGATGGCTCCTCGAACACCGACGTCAACGTCTCGGTGGGCACTATCTTCTCGGTGCTGCGGCACGAGCAGGACAGCGCGCCGGCCGCCGCGGACTACCTGCAGCCGGGCCTCGGGCAGGTGGCGGCCGGCTACGCCATTTACGGGCCGGCGACCATGCTCGTCATCAGCGTCGGCAAGGGCACGCACGGCTTCACGCTCGATCGGGAAATCGGCAATTTCATACTGACGCATCCGGACCTGCAGATACCGCCAGACACCAGCGAGTTTGCAATCAACACCAGCAACGCGCGCTTCTGGGAGCCGCCGGTGCACCGCTACGTCACCGAGTGCCAGGCCGGCAAGACCGGGGTGCGCAGCCGCGATTTCAACATGCGCTGGATCGCCTCCATGGTCGCCGAAGTGCATCGCATCCTCATGCGCGGCGGCGTCTTCATGTACCCCAAGGACACCAAGGACCGCACCAGGCCCGGGCGCCTGCGGCTGCTGTACGAGGCCAACCCGATCAGCATGCTGGTGGAGCAGGCGGGCGGGCGCGCCACCACGGGCAGCAAGCGCCTGATGGAAGTGGCGCCCGAGGGTCTGCATCAGCGCGTCCCGCTGATCCTCGGGTCGCGCCACGAGGTGGAACGCATCGAGCGCTACCACGCGGACTGGGAGTGCGGAGCGGACCGCCCGTTCAGCTCGCCGCTCTTCAACGAACGCTCGCTGTTTCGCCCCGAGGCGCGACTGTAGCAATGGATCCGGGCTTCTGTGAGCACTCTTCGAGAAACGTTACATGTCGATCAAGCATCCGATAATCGCCGTCACCGGTTCCTCCGGCGCCGGCACCACCACCGTCATGAAGAGCTTCGCGCACATCTTCCGGCGCGAGGGCATCAGGGCGCAGGTGATCGAGGGGGACTCCTTCCACCGCTACAATCGCGTACAGATGCGCGAGCGCGTCGCCGCCGCTGACCGCGGTACCGGCGAGCCGATCAGTCATTTCGGGCCCGAGGCCAACCTGCTCGCCGAGCTGGCCGGGACCTTCGAGGAATACGGTGCCAGCGGGCGCGGCAGGGTACGCCGCTACGCGCACGACGCCGCGGAGTCAAAGGAACTGAATGCCGAGGCCGGCACGTTCACCGACTGGGCGCCGATGATCAGCGACAGCGACCTGCTCTTCTACGAGGGGCTGCACGGTGCCTACGTCGGCGGCGGCATCGACGTGGCGCGGCACGTCGACCTGCTGGTGGGTGTCGTGCCGATCATCAACCTCGAGTGGATCCAGAAGCTGCACCGGGACCGCACCCATCGCGGCTACAGCCAGGACGCGGTGGTCGAGACGATCCTGCGCCGCATGCCTGACTACGTGAACCACATCTGCCCGCAGTTCAGCCGCACGCACGTCAACTTCCAGCGCGTGCCGACGGTTGACACCAGCAATCCGTTCATCGCCCGCGACATCCCCAGCGCCGATGAGTCGATGGTGATCATCCGCTTCGCCAACCCCAAGGGCATCGACTTTCCGTACCTCGTTTCGATGCTGCACAACTCGTGGATGAGCCGCCCGAACAACATCGTGGTGCCGGGCGGGCAGATGGGACTGGCAATGCAGTTCATCTTCACCCCGATGATCCTGCGTCTGATAGATCTCAAACGCCGCGCACAGTAAGGAGACCGTCCGCGCATGAATGCCCAAGTACGACCCGAACCCGCGCCCCGCCGCCAGCTGTGCGACGCGCTGCGCATCCTCGCAATCGACGCCGTGGAGGCGGCCCAGAGCGGGCACCCGGGCATGCCGATGGGCATGGCCGAGATCGCGGAGGTCCTGTGGCGCGGGTTCCTGAAGCACAACCCCGCGGATCCGGGCTGGCCCGACCGCGATCGCTTCGTGCTCTCCAACGGCCACGGCTCGATGCTGCTCTACGCGCTGCTGCACCTCACCGGCTATGCGCTGCCGCTCGAGGAACTCAAGCGCTTCCGCCAGCTGCACAGCAAGACCCCCGGGCACCCGGAGGTCGGCGTGACGCCGGGTGTCGAGACCACGACCGGTCCCTTGGGCCAGGGGCTGGCGAACGCCGTCGGCATGGCACTCGCCGAGCAACTGCTGGCGGCCGAATTCAACCGCCCCGCGCACGTGATTGTCGATCACCGTACCTGGGTGTTCGTTGGTGACGGCTGCCTCATGGAGGGCATCAGTCACGAGGCGTGCTCGCTGGCCGGGACCCTCGGCCTCTCCAAGCTCATCGCCATCTATGACGACAACGGCATCAGTATCGACGGGCACGTCGAGGACTGGTTCGCGGACGACACCCCGCGGCGCTTCGAAGCCTACGGCTGGCGCGTCATTCGCGACGTCGCCGGACACGATCTGGACGCCATCGAGGCGGCGCTGACGCAGGCCGGCGAGGAGCGCGGCCGACCCACGCTGGTGTGCTGCAAGACCGTGATCGGCAAGGGCAGCCCCAACAAGGCAGGCTCCCACGAGGCGCACGGCGCCGCGCTCGGCGCCGCGGAGGTGGCCGCGACGCGCGCCGCGCTCGGCTGGGAGGGCGCGCCCTTTGAGATTCCCGCCACGGTGCGCGCGGCCTGGGACGCCCGCCGCGCCGGTGCCGCCGCGCAGGCGCGCTGGCAACGCCGCTTTGATGCCTACGCGCAGGCGTACCCGCAGCTCGCCGCGGAATTCGAGCGTCGCGTCCGCGCGCGCGCGCTGCCTGCGGACTTTGAGGCGCGCGGCGCGCAGCTGCTCGCCGGTCTCATCCGGCAGGCGCCCGGCGTCGCCTCGCGCAAGGCCTCGCAGCACGCGATCGAGCTGCTGCAACCGCTGCTGCCCGAGCTGCTCGGCGGCTCCGCGGATCTCACCGGCTCGAATCTCACGGCCACCGCGAGCAGCGTGCCGGTGCGCCGCCACCGCTGGGGCAACCACATCAACTATGGCGTGCGCGAGTTCGGCATGAGCGCGCTGATGAACGGCCTCGCGCTGCACGGTGGCTATATTCCCTACGGCGGAACGTTCCTCACCTTTTCCGACTACAGCCGTAACGCCGTGCGCATGTCGGCGCTGATGCGGCAGCGCGTGATCTACGTGTTCACGCACGACAGCATTGGACTCGGCGAAGACGGGCCGACGCATCAGCCGGTGGAGCACGTGAGCAGCCTGCGACTGATCCCGAACAACTCGGTGTGGCGACCGTGCGACGCGGTGGAAACCATGGTAGCGTGGCTCGCGGCGATCGAGCGCCGCGAGGGCCCGACGTGTCTCATCCTGTCGCGGCAGAGCCTGCCGCACTGCCCGCGCGATGCGCGGCAACTGAGCGACATCCGCCGCGGTGGCTACGTGTTGGCGAGCAGCAGTGAGCCGCCGGCGCTGACGCTGCTCGCCACCGGCTCGGAGGTGGCGCTGGCGCTCGCGGCGCGCGTCGCGCTCGCCGCCGAGGGCATCGAGGCGCGCGTGGTGTCCATGCCCAGCTGCGCGGACTTTGACCGCCAGGACGAGCCCTACCGTGCCAGCGTCCTGCCCCGCGGCGTGCCGGTGCTCGCGATCGAGGCCGGCGTCAGCCATTTCTGGCGCGCGTACACCGGCTTCGAGGGTGACGTGCTTGGGATCGACCGCTTCGGCGAGTCGGCTCCTGCGGACAAGGTTGCCGCGGAGCTTGGCCTGACGCGCGCGGCAGTGTGCGCGCGTGCGCGCACGCTGGTGCGGGGCCAGCGGCCGGCGTGAGGGCTGCGCCCGACCCGCGCGCGCCGGCGCGCCCGTCCACACCGGTGCAGGCGGTACTGTTCGATCTGGACGGTACGCTGCTTGATACGGTCGCGGATATCGCGCTCGCCCTGAATCGTGCGCTGGCGGAACAACAGATCCGCCCCTTGGCGGTTACCACGGTGCGGGAACTCATCGGCCGCGGGGCGCCCACCCTCATCAGGCGCGCCCTGGAGCTGGTTGCCGGCCGCGCGGCCTTCGATGAAGGCCGGCTCCTGGAGCGCTTCTCCTTTCACCACGAGCGCATGCAGGCACTGAACGAGGACCGCGCCCGCGTCTATCCCGGAGTGGCGGAGGGACTCGCAGCAATCCGTGCGCTGCGGCTGCGCGTGGCGGTCGTCACCAACAAGTCCCGCGCTGCAGCCGCCGCGCTTCTCGAGCGCCTCGGCCTGAGTCAGTGGATCGAAGTCATCGTGGGCGGCGACAGCTGCGAGCAGCGCAAGCCGCATCCGCAGCCACTGCTGCTGGCGTGTCAGCTGCTCGGGGTTGCCCCCGCGCAGGCGCTGATGGTGGGCGACTCCACGATCGACGTGCAGGCGGCGCGCGCCGCCGGGGTGCGCATCGTGTGCGTGCCCTACGGGTACAACGAGGGCAACGATCCGCGGACGCTCTCCTGCGACGCCTTCATTGAGACACTCGGCGAGCTGCCGGCGCTGCTGAGCGAGCGGTGATACTTGTCGTGGGCGGCGCATGCAGGCGCGGATGATCGGGGCGTTGCTGTGGGATGTTGACGGGACGCTCGCGGAGACGGAGCGTCACGGGCACCTGGTCGCCTTCAACCAGGCGTTTGAAGCACTGGGGGTCCCGTGGCGCTGGAGCGAGGCGCGCTACGGCGAGCTGCTCGCGGTGGCCGGCGGGCGCGAGCGCCTGCTGCACGACATGCAATGTCAGCCCGAGGCACCCGCGCAGGCGGGCGAGCGCGAACGGCTGGCCGCCGCCGCGCACCGGCTTAAGAATGAGTACTACGGGGCGATCGTGCGTGCCGGCCGGCTGCCGCTGCGCCCGGGCGTGGCGCAACTCCTCGATGACTGTGCCAGCGCCGGTGTGCCCATGGGCATTGCGAGCACTACCACGCGCAGCAACATCGCGGCACTGCTGCATTCGCACCTCGGGAAAGACTGGGCGTTGCGGTTTGCCACCGTGATGTGCGCCGAGGATGCGCCGAACAAGAAGCCGGATCCCTCCGTCTATAGGCTCGCGCTCAGCGCGCTTGGCGTGCCCGCCGCCGCGGCGGTTGCGATCGAGGATGCGCCGGCAGGCATCGAGGCCGCACGGCGCGCCGGCATCGCTGTGGTGGTGACCCGCAGTCACTATTTCCCAGACACGGTGGATGCGCAGGCGCTGGCCGCCGGGCCCACGCTCGGCAGCGTACAAGGCTGGCACCCGCACGCGCAGCCGGCGGGCGCGCGCATCACGCTGGCACAGATCGCCCGCTGGCACGCCCGTGGGCAAGCGGCGGCACGCCGACCCGCCGAACGCTGAGACGATCCCGCGATTTCTTGCCGGCGTGCGCTCGCGGCCACGCGCCGCCAGGTGCGTTGATCACGCGCGTCGCGGGCTCTATATTGCAGCGAACGGAGGGGGCGTTGCGGCAGATCACACGCGGCATGCGACAACTGACATCGGCTGCGGGCCGCGGGCTGCCCGCCCCGCTGCTGGGTGCGTTGCTCATCGGCTGCGCCAGTGCGCCACCACCGGCACCGGTGGTGCCTGCCGATACGCTGGCGCAGTTCAGCGCACGCCGCCTGGAATCGGTACCGGACCTGCCGGCACCCAACTCCGGGTGGGATCGCGCGCAATGGCTCACGGCGGCGCTGCACCTCAACCCGCAGCTGGCGGCCGAGCGCGCCGAAGTGGCCGCGGTCGCGGCCGCCGAGCGCACCGCCGCCGAACACCCGAACCCGAACATGGAGTTGTTCGCGGAGTACCTGACCAATGCCGCCGCCAGTCCGGCGTGGCTCTACGGAATATCGCTTGATTTTCTGCTGCGACGTCCCGGGGAGCGCGCCCGGGCCCGGCAGCAGGCGGCCGTGCAGACCGCGCTGGCGCAGTCGCAGCTGAGCGAGTCGATCTGGGCGGTACGCGCGGCGCTGCGCCAGGCGCTGCTCGACACCGTGTACGCGCAGCAGGCGACGGTACTGCTGGAATCTCTGGTGGCCGACCGGCGCGCGCTGCTCGCCACTGATCGCAACCGTTTGCGACTCGGGGACCTGTCGCGCACCCAGCTGCTCGGTGACGAGCTGGAGCTGGCGCGCACCGAGCAACGGCGCCAGCAGGCACGCGCGCGCGCCGCCGACGCCCAGGCACGGCTCGCCGCGGTGGTCGGGGTGCCCGCCGCCGCGCTCACCGGCGTGCCGGTGCGCTGGGAGGACTGGACGGCGATCGATACCCTGAGCGCCGCGGTCCCCGGGCAGTGGCGCGCCGAGGCACTCGTCGGGCGGCCGCAGATCATCGGGGCGCTGCGCGAGTACGACCTTGCGCAGATTCACCTCGACGGCGAAGTCGCAAAACGCTGGCCACAACTGCGCATCACGCCCGCCTATACCTGGGGCGCCGAGGGCGTGCACCAGGATCCGCTCGACCAGTTCGCCGGCGAGAGCGCCCTGGGCGTCTCGTTCGAGGTGCCGCTGTTCAACCAGCATCAGGGAGCCATTGGCGAGGCGCTCGGGCGGCGCACTGCCGCCGGCGAGCACCTGAAGGCGGTGCAGGCGCAGATCTACGAGCAGATCGATCGCGCCGAGCTGGCGTGGCCAAGCGCGCAGCAGGCGTGGGCCGAGACGCGCAATGTGGCGAGCGTCGCGGACGAGCAGCAGCAGGCGCAGCAACGCGCCCTGCGTGCCGGGGCGAGCGATCGCACGGAGGTTCTCGCGGCGCAGATTGTGACCGCGGAGGCGCAGCTCACCGTGCTCGAGAGCGCCTACGCCGCGCAGCTGGCCTTTGGGGCACTCGAGGATGCCTACCGGCGACCGCTGCAGGGCGCCGAAAGCCAGATGCTGCCCGCCGCGGTGGCGCCACACACATGAGAGGCTCAGCGCCGCTGCCACTGTGGGTGCTGCTGCTCGCCGCGGTGAGCGTAGCGGCAGCTACCGCGGACCCGGCGGCGCGCGCGCCCGCGGCGCGCGCCGGCGCGGCAGCCGCGGGCCAGGATGACGATGAGGCGAGTGCGCCGAAGGGGGCAGCCGCGGCTGCCAAGCAGGCCGGGGACGAGCGCGAGGGCGAGGAAGCGCAGGAGCAGGGCGGCACGCTCGCACTGACGGCGGCGCAGCAGGAAGCCGTGGGCATCCAGATCGCAACGCCGCTGCCACTCAGCAGTGCGCCGGAGGTCGAGGCCTACGGCCTGGTGCTCGATCCGGTGGCGTTGCTCACCGACGGCGATCGCATCGAGGGCACGCGGGCGGCCGCGGCCGCCGCCACCGCCGACACCACGCGTCTGCAGAATCTCTACCGCGACGGCGCGCAGGCTTCCCTCAAGGCGCTGCAGGCCTCGCAGGCCCAATCCATCGAGGCGAACGCCCAGGCGCAGGCGGCGCTGCTGACGTTCCGCGAGCAGTGGGGGCCGCTTGCGAACCTCAGCCCCGCGGAGCGCCGCGCGCTGGTGGAGTCCCTCAGCAAGGGACAGCGGCTGCTGCTGCGGGCCGACCTGCCCGGTCGTCACGCGGGCAGTGGCTTCGGCGAGCGTGCGCTGGTCGAGGTCGACGGCGTGCAGATCGGCGCGCGCGTGCTGGGTGCGCTGCCGCGCACCGACGCGCAGTCACAAAGCGCCGGCTGGCTGCTCGAAATCGAGCAGGCGCCGCCCGGGTTGGGTCCGGGCGCACGCGTGTCCGTGCGCCTGCAGACCCGGCAGGTCAGCGGACTGCTGGTGCCGGCGGCCGCGCTCATCTACGCGCCGGGGGGTGCTTACGTGTACCGCCAGCAGCGCGGCGCCACGCCGGAGGTATTCCGCTACGAGTCGGTTGCGGTCAAACCGCTGGCGCGGGTCGGCAACGCGTGGCTGGTGCAAGGACTGGCCCGCGCCGACCGGGTCGTCGTGCAGGGCGCAGGCGTGCTGTGGTCGCTGCAGGGCATCAGCAGCTTCTCGGCGGCCGAAGAGGATCACGACTAGCGCCCATGCTTGCTTTTATCGTCCGCGGCTCGCTGGCACATCCGAGGATCGTGACGGCGCTGTCGCTCCTCATCGCCCTGCTTGGCGCCGCCGCGCTGCTGAATGCGCGGCTCGACGTCTTCCCGGATTTCGCGCCCCCGCATGTGCTGGTGCAGGCGGAAGCCCCGGGCCTGGATGCGACGCAGGTGGAGTCCCTGGTCACGCGGCCGCTGGAGGACCTGCTCGCCGGCGCTGAGAACGTCGAGGTCGTGCGCTCGACCTCGAGCCAGGGACTGGCGGCGATCCAGGTCGTGTTCGGGCGCAACAGCGACCCCTACCTGCAGCGCCAGGTGATCAGCGAGCGCCTCGCCGATGCAAGTGCGTTGCTGCCCCCGGGGGTGAGCCCGCCGCAGCTCTCGCCGCTGAGCTCCTCGATGGAGTACCTGCTGCACTTTGGCTTCACGAGCGAGCGCCTCACGCCGCTGGAACTGCGCGACCTGGTGCGCTGGACCATCAAGCCGCAGATCCTCGCGGTGCCGGGTGTTGCGCAGGCGCAGATCTTCGGCGGCGACTCGCGCGAGCGGCAGTTGTGGCTCGACCCGGCGCGCCTCGACGCCGCCGGCGTGACGCTCGAGGAGGTGTTCGAGGCGGCGCGCCGCGGCACGCAGATGACCGGCGGGGGTTATCTGGAGACGCCCAGCCAGCGCATCGTTCTGCAGGCACAGGCGCCGGCGGCATCCGTGGCCGCGCTCGGGCAGACGCTGGTGACGACCCGCGGCGGCGTGCCGGTGCGCCTCGAGGATGTGGCGCAGATCAGGGACGGCGCCGGGCCGCGCTTCGGCGACGCCATCATCGGCGGCCGCCCGGGGATCCTGGTCGAGACCTCCACGCAGTTCGGTGCCAACACCCTCGACGTCACGCGCGATCTGGAGCACCGGCTGGAGGTCCTGGCCCCGGCACTCGCGCAGCACGACGTGCAGTACCACCCGGCGCTGCTGCGGCCCGCGAGTTTCATCGAGAGCGCCATCGCCAAACTGCGCAACTCGCTCCTGATCGGTGCGGTGCTGGTGGTGGTGCTGTTGCTGGCGACGCTGCGCGACTGGCGCGGCGCCTTCATTTCCTTCAGCGCCATCCCGGTCTCGCTGCTCGCCACCGTGTGGATCCTCAGTGCCTGGGGCCTGTCGCTGAACACGATGAGCCTGGGCGGACTGGTGGTGGCGCTCGGCGTCGTGGTCGACGACGCCGTCATTGACGTGGAGAACATCACGCGCCGGCGGCGCGCCGCTGGTGCCGGCGCCAGCATGGGCACGCTGCTGCTGCAAGCCTCGCTGGAGGTGCGGCGCCCGGTGTTTTACGCCACCGCGGCGGTCGCCGTCGCCTTCCTGCCGATCGTCATGCTCTCGGGCCTGCAGGGCGCCTTCTTCCGTCCGCTGGCCACCGCCTTCCTGCTGGCGGTGGGCCTGTCGCTGCTGGTGGCGATGAGCGTGACGCCGGCGATGTGCGCGCTGCTGATGCAGGACTACGCCCCGCGCCCGGAGCCTGACTGGCTGCGCCGCTGCAAGCACTGGCAGCGCGGCCTCATCAGCCGGCTCGCTCCGCGCGCGCAGCCGGTGCTGGCGCTGGTGCTCATCAGCGGGCTGCTGGGCCTGGCGCTGCTGCCGGTGCTCGGCGCACGGCTGCTGCCGGACTTTCGCGAAAACTATCTGATCGCCCACGCCGCGCTGCGGCCGGGGATTTCACTCGCGGAGACCTCGCGCGTGGGGCAGCGCATCGCCGCGCGCCTGGCGGCGATTCCGGGGGTGAAGAGCGTGGCCGAGCAGATCGGGCGCGCCGAGAATGGCCAGGACCCGGATGCACCGAACAAGAGCGAGTTTGAGATCCAGCTGGATCCGAGGCAGTCGGTGAGCACCGCGCAGCTGGAAGCGCAGGTGCGCGCGGTCTTCGACGCCTTTCCCAACCAGCTGGTGGAGATCTATTCGGTACTGGCCGAGCGCATCGGCGAGACGCTCTCGGGCGAAGTGGCCCCGTTCTTCGTGAGCGTCTTCGGCCCGGACCTCGACGCGGACGACAAGGTCGCCGGCGAGATCGCGGAGGTCTTGCGCCGGTGGCCGCAGAGCGGCACGGTGCGCCTGCAGGTGCCGCCACGCCAGCCGGAGCTGCAGGTGCACGTGCGTGAGGAGAAGCTGGCG
>Ga0207693_10001690_pt1 | contig 19437 bp, 17 predicted proteins | sample LARL81metaG_FD_184347 | JGI IMG/M metagenome (GOLD analysis project Ga0207693, IMG submission 184347) | Corn, switchgrass and miscanthus rhizosphere microbial communities from Kellogg Biological Station, Michigan, USA - LAR L8-1 metaG... | ecosystem: Host-associated > Plants > Roots >...
TGATCGTCGCGGCGTGAACGCTAGTCCTGGATGAAGGTGACCGTGTCGTCGAGCGGCGCCCGGCCCGTACGGGTGTATCCCACCGCGACGTCCTCGTGCCCGATCGACATGCCACAGAAAAGGATGAGCTCGTCCGGCGGCGACAAGATGTCCGCGACGGTCTTGCGAACCTGCGACCACGCCATCTGCGGGCAACTGTGTAGCCCTTCGGCGCGGAGCAGCAGCATGACGGTCTGTAGATACATCCCGACATCTGCCCATTGCGGCAGCCCCAGATCGCGGTCGATGTAGCAGAACAGGGCGGCGGGCGCGCCAAAGCAGTCCCAGTTCGCGATGGCGGCCCGCTGGCGCGCCTCCCAGTCCTCGCGCGCAATGCCGAGTGCGCTGTAGCGCTCCTTTCCGAACGCGGATCGGCGCTCCCCGTACGGGGATTTCAGCGCGGGCGGGTACATCTCGAACTCCCGCTCGTCCCAGGGGTCACCGGCAGCCACGCGCTCGACGGCGAGCTTCTTGAGTTGCGTCAGCGGCGCCGGTCACCACGTAAATGTGCCGTGGTTGAAGGTTGGATCCGGACGGCGACCACGCCGCCGCGGCAAGCACCCGCTGAAGCACCTCTCTCGGGACGCTCTCGTCGGTGAATCCGCGTACCGCCCGTCGGCTCGCTACCGCCTCATAGACGTCGCCAATCGCCTCTCATACGTGTCCTCACTGATGTCCTGTGTCGGCCCGGTGGCAGGTGGGACCAGTCACGCTCTGCTTGGCGCATACCCGACGGGCCGCCTGAAACCCGGTGCTCCCGCTCTTATCTCGCGACTTGACCGGACCGTGACGGGCCAGCCTGTCCCCGTCATGGCACAGCACCTCGGACGCACAGGCGGGCCTGTGGCCGAGGTGCTGCTTTTGATGAATCCGCTTGGCGCCGAGATTGTTTGGGTTAGGCCTTGGCCGCCGCCTCGAGAATCCAGTCCTCGAATCGAGTCTCGAACAGGGTGGCGCTGTCGCCGGGTACCAGCGTGCGCTCCTCGAGTTCGATGCCCCAGTACCGCGCGGCGGGATCGGCGACGACCTCGCGGGTATCGCCGCGGGCGGTCAGCGCGGTCCTAATGAGGTCGGGAAGCCGAAATGCCTCTGGCCCGGCTATTTCGGTGATGCCGTTCACTGGGTCACCGACCGCGACGATAGCTACGCCTTTCGCGACGTCGGCAGCGGCCATCGGCTGAAAGAGAGCGGGTGGCATGCGCACCGTGTCGCCGACGGTCGCCGAGTCGGCGAGGGTGTTGACGAACTCGAAGAACTGCGTCGCGTGCACGATCGAGTAGGGGATGGGACCGTCGCCGATGAGGCTCTCCTGCAGCAGCTTCGCCTGGAAGTACCCACTCTGTGGGGCCAACCGATCAGTGCCCACCACCGACAGCGCGACATGGTGGCCAACGCCGGCATCCTTCTCGGCGGTGAGCAGGTTCGTCGTCGCCGTGCGGAAGAACTCCATCGCCGCGTCGTCGAGCGTCGGTGAGTTCGAGACGTCGACGACCACCGAGGCACCCGCGAGAACCTCGGGCAGACCCTCGCCCGTGAGCGTGTTGACACCGGTCGAAGGGGCCGCGGCCACGGCGTCATGACCTTGTTCGGTCAACGCGTGCACCACCTTTGACCCCACCAGGCCGGTTCCCCCGATTACGACGATTTTCATGATGAGCCTTCCTTAGTCGTGCGGTCGGCTTCAGTAGCCGCTCTGACGGCCAGAACGGATGCACGACCGCGAACTCATCCCGAGGCCAAAAGTTTTTCGGCGCTTGTTTGTCCCACTCCGCGAGTCCGGCGATGCGAAACTGTGCGGGTGAGCGACGCCCGGGTGCGCTACGCCCGCAATGGGGCGGTGAGCCTCAATTCCTTGATCGTCGACTTGCCAGATCCGATTTTGGGGTGATGACCGTCGCTCAAAGCGAGATGCGCTCGCGGCTGCGTCGGGCGTCTCCCGTCTCGGCGTCGAAGAAGTACGTCCGCTCCGGCGGCATCACGAGCCCGATTCGGGTACCGGACTCCCAATCATTGCCCGCCGGTGCCTGGACGATCACCCGCGTCTGCGCCGCTGTGCCTGGCAGGGAATCGTCCCGGACATCGACGAGCGCGGTCACCAGGACGTGGCTGCCCAACGGTTCCACGAAGTCGACACGAGCGGGCACCATGCCGTCGGCGTAGGCGCTGTGCAACTGCAGATGCTCGGGGCGCACGCCGACGGTCACTGGGCCGTCCGGGGAAGCAACCGCCGTCACCGCCGCGCCGCCGATGTGCAGGATCCCGGACCGTATGACGGCTGGAACCAGGTTCATCGGCGGACTGCCCATGAAGGCGGCGACGAACGTGTTGGCCGGGCGGTTGTAGATGTCGTCGGTGGTTCCGATCTGTTGCACTTTTCCTTTCGACATCACGCACAGCCGGTCCCCCAGCGTCATGGCCTCCACCTGATCGTGGGTGACGTAAATGGAGGTGACCGGGAGTTCGCGGTGCAGACGCTTGAGGTCGCCGCGTACCTGGTTCCGAAGTTTCGCATCCAGATTCGACAGTGGTTCGTCGAGGAGGAATGCCTGCGGCTTGCGAACGAGTGCGCGCCCCATGGCCACCCGCTGACGCTGGCCGCCGGAGAGCTGGCCGGGCTTGCGGTCCAGAAGCTCACTGATCTGCAGCAGTTCGGCCGTTTCGCGGACCCGCCGCTCGATCTCGGCTCGTGGGGTCCGGCGCTGCCGAAGACCGTACGCCAGATTGCGGTACACCGACATGTGCGGGTAGAGCGCATAGTTCTGGAACACCATCGCGATGTCGCGCTGTCCGGGAGCCAGGCCGTTAACCACTGTGCCGCCGATCCTGATCTCGCCGGAGGTCGGCTTGTCGAGACCGGCCGTTAGACGCAGGGCGGTGCTCTTGCCACACCCCGACGGCCCGACGAGGATCAGGAACTCCCCGTCCGACACGGTCAGATTGAGGCGCTCGAGCGCCACCACGTCTCCCGGGTAACGCCGCGTGACATCACGAAACTCTACTTCCGCCAATGCATTACTCCCTTGTCTGTCCGTGTCGGTGGCATCGGTCAACCCTTCAGACCGGTGCTCGCCACCGACTGGACGAAATACCGCTGAGCTCCGACGAACACGAGCAGCATGGGCAGCAGGCTCATCACATTGGCCGCCATCAGCAGTGGCCATTTGACCCGGTGCGCTCCCTGGAAGTAGCTGAGCCCCAACGGAATCGTCATCTGATCGTGCGAGGTGATCACGATCAGCGGCCACAGGAAGTCGTTCCAGGACGTGAGCACCGTGAGGGCAGCCAGCGTCGACAAGGCGGGCAACGACAGGGGCAGCACGATCTTAAACAACACACCCAGCCGGGACGTGCCGTCCACCCGGGCGGCCTCCTCGAGTTCCACGGGAACCGTCTGGAAGAACTGGCGCAGAAAGAAGATTCCGAACGCCGTCGCCAAGTTGGGCAGCATCAACGCGCCGATGTGGTCGATACCCAGGCCCGCCCAGACGTTGTCACCGAACCACTTGACGATAAGGAACACCGGGATCATCGTGACCTGGAACGGCACCATGAGGGTGGCCATCAACGTGACGAAAAGCGCTCCGCGACCGAGGAACCGGATGCGGGCGAAGGCGTATCCGGCGAGGCTGCAGACGACCAGGTTGCTCAGCAGCACGACCAACGTGACGAGGGCGCTGTTGAGGAAGAAGTGCCCGAACGGTGCCGCGGCCCAGGCCTCGGAGTAGTTCTCGAAGCGGGGGCGTTCAGGCAGGAGCACCGGCGGAAAGCGGTTGGCCTCGCCCTCGGTCTCCAGCGAGGTGACGAGCATCCACAGCAATGGGACGATCAGCAGGAAGGTCAGCGGTATGAGGACCAGGTGCCACGCACTGAAGGGCAGCCAGCGCCGACGGCGGGCCGGCGGTGCGGGCGGAGCATCCGAGTGCGCGAGGATGGGCACGGGTGCTGCCGCGACGTCTGACAGCTGAAGTTTCGTCATGAGGTGTGCACGTGCTTACGGGCGAGACGGAACTGCACGGCGGTGATCACCAGGATGACGACGAACAGCGCGTAGGCCATCGCTGCGGCGTACCCGGCGTCGAATTGCACGAACGCGCGGTCCCACAGGTAGTACACGATGACGGTGGTGGCGCGCAGCGGTCCGCCGCGCGTCGTGGCGTACACCTCGTCGAACAGCTGCAAGGCGTTGATCGTCAGCCAGACGACGAGGAACAGATTGGCTGGACCGAGAAGGGGCACCGTAATGGTGCGGAAGCGGGTGACGGCGTTCGCACCGTCGATCGCCGCGGCCTCGTGCAGTTCGGCTGGAACTCCCTGCAGCGCAGCGAGATAGACGATCACCGAGAAACCGGTCCACCCCCAGACCGTCATCGCCACGATCACGTACAGGGCCTGCGCCGGGGACGCCAGGAATGGTTGCGAGGGAGCGCCCACGGCGTTGAGGGCCGCGTTGACCAGGCCGTAGTCACGGTCGGTCAGCCACAGGAAGATGATGCCCTGCGAGATGGTCGAGACCGCCATGGTGATGTACGCCGCGGTTCGGTACACCGAGATGAAGCGCACCGAGCGGTTCAGCGCCGCGGCGACGAACAGACCGACCAGCATCGTGCCGGGAACGAACAGCGCGGTGTAGATGATGGTGTGTTTGATCGCCTCGACGAACACCGGGTCGTCGGCCAGCTTGCGGTAGTTCTCGAGGCCCACCCACGGCGTCTCCGGTGTGAGCAGGTCGGACTTCTGGAACGACAGCTGCAGCGACATCAGCACCGGCAGCAGACCGAAGACGCCAATCAGCACCACCGCGGGACTCACCAGTGCCCACCCCGTCACGCTCTCCCCGCGACCGAGGCCTCTGAGGACTGCGAACGGCCGCCTGGCTGGGGCGTCTTCGGGCATGTCCCTCTCTCCCGGGGCCTATTTTCCGGCCAGTGCTTCGTCCGCGGCTTTTGCTGCAGCGTTCAACGCGTCTGCCGGTTGATCCTTGCCGAGCATCACGGACACGATCGCCTGTCCCAGCGCCTCCGAGATTGCGGGGTACTGCTCGACGGTCGGCCTGACCTTCTTCACGTTGGACAGATTCTCCACGAAGACCTTGCTGCCCGGCAGATTCTCGTCCATTTTGTCGACGACCGCTTGGTTCTGCCCAACCGAGATACGAGTGGGCAGATCACCGGTGCCCAATGAGAACGCCTTGACCTGTTCGGGAGCGGTCAACCACTTGACGAAGTCGATCGCCGCCTGCTTCCTCTTGTCGCCGTTGTTGAACACCACCCAGTTGTCCGGGCCGGAAATGGTCTGGTGGGTTCCGCCGGACCCGGCGAAGGTCGGCATCACCTGTACGCCGTACTCGATGTCGGACAGTTGGCTCAGATCCCATGGGCCGGTCACCAGCATTGCGACCTTGCCGCTGTTCATCAGTTTGGGGCCGTTCTCGTTGGTGGTGTCGAGGTAGAGCGACTTGTCGTTCACCGCCATCTGCTGCAGCGTGGTCAATGCTTTGACACCCGCCTCCGAGTTGAAGACGGCGTGCTGGTTGTCGGGCGACAGGATGTCGCCGCCGGCTTCCCAGAGCATCGGAACGTAGTGCCAGACAGTGTCTTCGCTTCCGTCGGCGGGAATGAGCCAGCCGTACTGTCCCTTCGACGGGTCGGTCAGCTTGGCGGCCGCCGCCCGGAAGTCGTCCCAGGTCCAGGTCGGGCTCGGCGGTGCGATCCCCGCGTCGGCGAAGAGTTTCTTGTTGTAGACGATCGCGAGGTTGTCCACCAGGGCGGGCACGCCGACGATCTTGTCCCCGACGGTCGCCGCCTCCCGCTCGGCCGGATAGAAGTCATCCCATTTCCAATCGGCATTAGAGACTTGACTGGCCATGTCGACGATCTGTGGAATCTTGGCGATGTTCGGCGACCACGACCCGAACATGTAGGCGACGTCGGGCGCACTGCCGCCCCGCACCGCGGTCAAAACCTTCTGCAGCACAAGATCGTTGCTGGAATAGAGCTCGCTCACCTTGACGTCGGGATGGTCCTTGTTGTACTGGTCGATCAGGCCCTTGAAGACCTCACCTTCGGTGTCTTGGTATCCGTGCCATACCGCTATCTCGGTCGGGCCGGATGGCGACGAGCCACCGCCACCGCACGCGGTGAGGACGAGGGCAAGGACGGCAACCAATGCGATGCAGAGCCGGCGTCGAATCACGGTAGACAACTCCTTTGTTGGCGACTTCTGGGTGAGCTGGAGCATTTGGTTCACGGCCGGCCCGCTCTCACAGCGCCAGCGTCGAGCGCAGCGGCTCGGGTAGGAGGTCTCCGTGCGCCTTTGTCAGCTCGTCGCACAGTTCCCATATCTGATCGACGGTCAGCGTGGCCGCGGTGTTGGGGTCGACCATGGCTGCCGCGCGCACCAGGCGCGGATCCCCGCCGACCGCGGCGCGGACCGTCAGATCCACGGGGCCGAGGAAACCCCGGTTGAGCGCGGCGCATTGCGGCGGCAGGTCGCCCACCGCCATGGGATGCGCACCCAGAGCGTCGAGCATCGTCGGCACTTCGACGGCAACACCGTCGGGCAGATTGGTGATCAGTCCGTCGTTGACGACGTTGGCGGAGATCACCCGCGTCGTCCCCGTCTCCAGGGAGTGGATCACCTGCGGCGCGTACTCCGTGGACCCTTTATCGATGGGCAGCGTCTCGGTATCGGCCAATTCTGCTCGGACACGGCGGTATTCGGCCAGGTTCGCCTCGCTGATGGAGACGTACTCACCGATACTGATCCGCAACCGGTCGACCTCGTCGGGATGGCGCAGGTACCAGGGGACGTACTCGCTCGAATGCTCACTCGTCTCGGTGGGGTAGTAGCCCAGCCGTCGGTACATGTCGACCCGCACGCGTCGGCGCAGTTCCGCATCGGAGGCGATGCGCTGGTCCAACAACGGATACAGATCCCGGCCGCCGCGCTCCCACCGCAGCACCCACGCCTGGTGATTGACGCCGGCCGACCAGTAGGACACGTCGGCGTAGGGCACGTCGACGAGCTCACACAATCCGACCATCGTCCAATACACGGAATGACACAGCCCGAGCACCTTCAGCCGCGGAGCGACGTGGTGCAGGAACGTCACGTTCATGGCCATCGGGTTCGTGTAGTTGAGCAGCCAGGCGTCCGGGCACACCTGCTCCATGTCACGTGCGATATCGGCCAGAACCGGAAAGGTCCTCAGGCCGCGGAAGATTCCTCCGACGCCGATGGTGTCGGCGATGGTTTGGTTCAGCCCGTACTTCGCGGGGATCTCGAAGTCGCGCACCGTCGCTTGGTGCATGCCGACCTGGATGACGTTGATTACATAGTCGGCACCGTCGAGTGCGCGCCGACGGTCGGCGCTGGCGACCACTTCCGGTTGGGCACCGGCCGCGCGGGCGGTGGCTCGGGCGATCGCCTCCGCGGTCTCGAGACGTTCGACGTCGATGTCGTGCAGCACGATCCGCACTGAGCCGAGTTCAGGGAACGAGAGGATGTCGCCGAGTAGCTCGCGGGTGAACTCGACGCTGCCCGCGCCGACGATGACGATCGTGGGTTTCACGTCCGGCTCCTTGGTTGCGCATCGGCGCGTGTCGGGTCAAGCACCGCCGCGGTCGGTGCTTCGGTTATGGCGTCCTCACCTCTTCGGATCATGTTCTGGTATCAGCGAGTTGGTGCAGGGACCTGGCGGGCAGCGAATGACCGCTGTGCTTGGCGGCATAGATTGCGGCGCCCACCGCCGGATCGAGCAGGGGACGTCTGAGGTCGTACTTCGCAGGACGCTCCTGCAGGACAGCGAGGAACAACGCCAGAAAACGTTCGTCGGAGAACATTCCACCCGAGTAGGACACCGGCACCGTTTCTTGATCGGTGAAACCCACTATCCGCCTGGTGGTTTCGATGAGCGCCACAAGTTCGTCCGCGGCGGCGGACAGGATGCGCGTGGATGCCTCGTCATCCATGCGGGCGGCCTCGCAGACAGTGGTGGCCAACGAGGCGATGGATCCTCGGTTTCCGGCCCACTTGTCGATCACGAGGCTGACGACGTCGAGGTCGCCGGAGAGTTGCAGGCGCTCCTTGATGAGTGTGTAGAGCGGGCCGCGGGTCAGCCTGCCGTCGCTCATCCTGCTGAATGCGTTCAGTCCTTGCGTGGCAACCCAATACGCCGAGCCCTCGTCGCCGAACAGCTCACCCCAGCCACCGACGCGACATCCGGTGCCCTGTCGTTCTCCGTACGTCATCGACCCCGTACCGCTGATGACGTTGATCCCGTCCTCACCGGCCAGCGACCCGGCCCATCCGCAGACCATGTCGTTGTCGCAGCTGTAGCGGTCGTGTCCGAGTACGCGAACCGGAACGGCGTCTAGTTGTTCGATGTCACCGCTGGCCTCGCCGTAGCCGGGGATCCCGAAGAATGCCGCGTCGATGTCCGACGTGTCGATGCCTGCCTGCCCGCAGATGTCCGCGACGCCTTGCGCCAGAACACGTTCGACGCCGTCGAACCCCTCGGTGAAGTAGTAGGAGGTAGGGGCTGTGGCGCGGGCGATGACGTGTCCCGCGTCGTCGATGAGCGCGAACGCCGTCTTCGAACCTCCGCCGTCCACCCCGAGGTAACGGGCCATCATCGATCACCGCCCATCGGATAGATGGTGACGCCCTGCACGACCCGGCTTACTTCGCCGGACGGGAACGGGTTGTCCGGCGTCTTCGCGCATTCCAGCGAGGTGAACAGCGCGAGGTACTGGGCGTACACCAGATAGACCAGCGCGACCAGGGCGTCATCGATGCCTTCGAGACCGGGTATCACGACGGCCGGCCCCAGCTCCGCCGGGATCGGCTCGGTACTGATCACCGTGACGGCGTCCTCGCCGAGTTGGCCACGGATCTCCGCGATGATGTCGAGGTCGTAGCGGCGGGTGTAGGGATCGGTCGAGACGTACACCACGACCAGCGTGTCCCCGTCGAGCACTGATTTGGGGCCGTGCCGGAATCCCAATGGCGAGTCGAAATACGTGACCACCTCACCGGCCGTCAGTTCCAGCAGTTTCAATGCCGATTCCCGCGCGAGCCCCTCCAATGGGCCGCTGCCGAGGTAGACGAATCGCTGCTTTTTGGTCTGCGCGAGGGCCCGGATGTCGGGCTGGAGACCTACGACATGCTCGGCGGCGCGGGCGAGAGTCTCGGCGTCTTCGCGTTCGGCGGGCCCCAACATCATCAGGCACGACAACAGCATCGAGGTCAAGCTCGATGTCATCGCGAAGCCGGAGTCGTTGGTGCGTTCGGGCATGTAGACGACGAGCGAGTTCGCCCGGCCGCTGTGCGCGCGGCCCAGTTCTCCGTCGCGGTCGCATGTGAAGATGAGATGCCAGACATCGTCGACGAGTTCGTCGGCCAGCGCGGTGGTCGCCAGGCTCTCGGGGCTGTTGCCGGACCGGCCGAACGACACCACCAGGGTGGGAGTGTTGCGCTCCAGGTAGTCGAGAGGACTGGCCACGATGCTCGTCGTCGCGATGGCCTCGACGCGGCGGTCGAGATGACGCCGCAGGGCCGGCGCCGCGATCTCCCCCGCGAACGCCGAACTGCCCGCCCCGGCGAGGATGACCCGTAGGTCGGGCCGACCCGCGATCTCGCGGAGGAACCCGGCGGCCTGCGCATCAGCGCGCCCCGCCACCTCTCGCCAGGCGTCGGGTTGCTGTCCGATCTCGAGAATCGTTGCGCCACCGTCTTCTTGGGCCGGCACATCGGTATGGGCAGGGAACGGGGACTCAGTCACCGGCACCTCCAGTGGTCAGGGCGCGAGGGTTGTCGTCGCGTGTGCGGCACGCGTTTGCATAGGGCGACAATGCGTCGCGAATTCGGTCGATCACGAGAGACTGCGCGACCGGTTCGAGGCCACCGGCGCGTATCCGGTCGTACTGAGCGGGCAGGAACTGGCTGATCAGCGGTAACGGAATGCCAATTCGGTCGAGATTGGCCAGTAGCGTCTGCCGCGCGGCGTCGACCTCGTCGTCGGCCCAGTAGTAGCGGAGCCGGTCGCTGTAGCTGTATCGGCGGGCAGTGCGCTGGGCGAGCGGATCGCCTTGGTAGTAGGCCTGCCAGTACTCGGGCGCGCTCAGCATCCTGCGCTCGACGACCTCGACCAGGTTCGATCGAGACGGCCGAGAGACGAGCTCGTTCTCGATAAGAGCCAGTGCGAACAACGCCTCGCGCATCGCGAAAGTCAGTGCGGGACCGACCTTGAGGATGGCCCAGTGGTCTTCCACCAGCTCGCGCAGTTGGGCGGGCCGTTGATAGTCAGTGGAATGTGCTTCGAAGACCAGCTGCTCTTCGGTGTCGAGGACGTGGCGCAACTCGGTGGTGGCGCTGCGCTCGTAGTCGATGACGTTGAGGTGGTCGAACTCGACGCCGGGCTGCACCACCAGGGCAACGACGCGCGGCCAGACGTGTTCCAGACCCAGTTCGGCGAAGGCCGCCCGGTGCGCGGCGATCGTTCGCCGGGCACGGTCGGCTGGTGTCGGGATCAGGCGGCCTAACGTCTCGTGCGCTCCGCCGGGTACCGGCACCTCGGTGCCGATGACATACACCGGGCCGTCGGAGCCTTCGCGATGGGCAGTGTCCTCGGCCACCCGAAGCAGGCGGGCCGCGCGACCCGCCACGATTTCGTCGGTGAGGACGGTCGGGTCATCCGGACAGGCCATGCTGCAGTCCAAATGGATCTTGGTGTACCCGGCTTCGACATATGCGGCAATGAGAACCTCGGCGTTGGCCATTGCAGCACTGGCGGATTGGCGCTGCCAGCGGTTGGGACCGAGGTGGTCGCCACCGAGGACGACACGTTCACGTGCGAACCCGCTCGCATCGGCTATGCCGAAGACCAGATCGCGGAACTCCGCCGGTCGCAGACCGGTATAGCCGCCGAACTGATCTACCTGATTCGACGTGGCTTCGATGAGCACGCGGCTGCCGTCCGCGGCCGCCTGGGCGATAGCCGCCTGCACCACGGTGGGATGCGCCGAGCACACGGAGTAGATGCCAACGGGCTCACCGGCCTTGTGCCGTCTGATCGTCTCGGCAAGCCAGTTGACCGTTCGCAAGGACGCCACCCGGCTCATCGCACGTCACGCTCCCCGACGTCGACCGTCACGGGCGACGCCGACGCAACGGCACGACGCAGGTCGACCGCGGTATCCCCGATGGCCTGGCGTCCCGCCGCCAGATACTTCCGGGGGTCGGCTGCTTCTGCGTCGTCGGCGATGCCTTCGGCGTGCTCGCTTGTGATGACATTGAACGCGAGGACGGCGGTGTTCTCCGCAGCCGCCGAAGCGACGAGGTCGACCGTGGCGGCCAGGGTCAACGTGTCACCCGCTGCCCTACGAGATGTCGCGGTCCTGATGTGTGCAACATTCGTCGATCATGAGAAGCTCGCTCAGAGCGCGCAATGGAAAGCCGCAAAACGCTCAGTAAAACTGATCGTATCCACCATCGTCCCAGGGGGTCGCCAGCGATGTCGATCAAGCGCACCGACCGGATGCGCGAGGTGCTCTCGCTTCTGCGTGACCGCGGCGAGGTCACTTCCCGGGTGCTTTGCGCTGAGTTGCGCGTGTCGGCCGCGACGCTGCGCCGCGATCTCAGCGAACTGGAGGACCAGGGGCTCCTGGTGCGGACCCATGGTGGAGCGCGGGCGCTCGACCCGAGCGGCAGCGAGATCCCGGTGCGGCTTCGCGACCACCGGATGCATGCCATCAAACGACGGATCGCCCAGCACGCGGCCGCGCTGGTGCCCGCAGGCCCACAGGCGGTCGCTCTCACGGGCGGTGTCACCACCGGGGAGGTGGCCCGGTCGCTGAAGGGACGACCGCAGATGACGATCGTGACGAACTCGCTGACGATCGCGGCCGACTGTGCCGTGGACGCCCACATGAAGGTGATCGCGACCGGCGGGTTGGTGAGAGCGAATACCCTTGAGGCCGTTGGACCGATGTCCGAGCATGCTTTTCAGGTGATCACCGTGGGCACAGCGGTTCTCGGCGCCGACGGAATGTCGGCCGAGATCGGTGCGACGACCTTCGACGAGGCCGAGGCTCGCACCGCGATCGCCATGGCCGCCAATGCCCAGCAAGTCGTCGTGGCCGTCGACGGTTCGAAGATCGGCAAGGTGACGCTCGCGAAGATGGTGCCGCTCAGTCAGATTGATCATCTGGTGACGGACTCCACCGCCAATCCTGAACAGCTGGAGCAGATCGCGGCGACGGGGGTGCACGTCCACGTGGTCGAGGTGGCCGACGACTGATCGCGCTGGGCACTCGGATCATCCGATCATGGAAGGGCCTCGAGCACGCCATGTCCGACGAACGCGACGTCGCCGCCCACCTTTACCGTTTCAACGCGGTTCGCGGTCCCCTCCGGAAGCACGCGCAATTTGCTTGGGCGGCCGGTGAATTGGCCCTGGTTCAGGATGAAGCTGTCGCCGCCGCGGACCAGCCCATGGCGGAGGCGGTAGGCGCCGATCGTGCCAGCGGCGCTGCCGGTGGCCACATCCTCGATGATTCCGTCGTTGTTCCAGTGCCGCACTTCGAGGGCCGATTCATCGAACAAGACCGCGAACTGCGCGTCGGACCCCCGTAACAGAGCTGTGATGTCGCGGGCGATGCGAGCCCGCCCCAGCACGCCCGGCCGAACTGGCACGATCAGATAGCGCAGTCCGGTACTCACGACTTCCATCGGCAGATCCGAGGCGAGATCGGGTGGCGCGAGACTGAACGCAGCAGCGATGCGGCGCCGATCGTCCGTCGTGCCCAAGAACTGCGGCGCGCCCTGGTCGAGCAGTCCGGAGTAGCGCCCGGCAGTGACCTCTGTGGTGATCTCGACCGTCTTGCCGGGTAGCTGGAACCGCCAGTTTTGTGCGCCGTCAGCTCCCGACCGTTTGTGCATGACCGCCGCCGCCCCGATGACCGGGTGTCCGGCAAAGGGCAATTCTTCGAACAGATCGAAAATCCTGGCGTCGACAGTGGCGGGCTGGCTTGTCTGTTCGAGAAAGATGGCTTCGAAGTGCCGCATCTCTGCCGTGATGCGCTGCATCTGTTGCGCACTCAAGTCGCGAGCATCGGGAAAGACCGGCAGGCTGTTGCCGCCAAATGGCGATTGGCTGAAGACGTCGACATGAATATATGCGAGATCCACCGAAGTGAGTTTTCACCTCTCACCTGATCCGATGCGACCCGATTCGCCCACTCCGGGCGGAGCCCGAGGATCGAAGGTGCGTTGGGTGGCGCCAACCCCTGACCAGTCGGTCGCGAAAAATCCGTCTGTGCGGGAACAAATCCCGCCCCCAAGAAGTTGCAGGCACACGTGCCTGGCCCCAGCGCGTTACCCAACTGCCCGAACGCGCCGCGACGTCGCCCAGCACTTCTGACGGACGCTTACGGGCTGGCCTGATGCGCCAAGGTCCCCTCGCTGGGCGGTACCCGGCGGTGGCCGCCATGGTCACACTCGCATTGATTCCTTACCTGGCACTGTCCGCGGCGCTTGACCCGCTGGTGCCGATCATCTCGGAGCAGTTGCACATGAGCACCCAGGCGATGAGCCTGGGTTCAGGCTTGGGCAATGCGGCCTACGCAGTGGGTACGGTGCTGGCGGTCCAGTTCGCACAACACCTGCCACAGCGCAGGATGATGCTCCTCTACGCGCTTCTGCTTGTGGTGGGATCGGTGCTCTCAGCGGCGGCACACGGGCCGGGCATGTACATCGCAGGACACGTGCTGCAGGGCCTGACTACCAGCATGCTGTTGATCGCCGCCGCGCCGCCGCTGACGATCGGCTTTCCCAAGGACAAACTACGCAACACCGCGGTGATCATGAACATGTGTGTCTTCGGCGCGGTCGCCCTCGGGCCGTTCATCGGAGGGGTGCAGGCCGAGGCGCATGCGTGGCGACCGCTGTTCTGGATCGTCGCCGCGATCGCGCTGATGGCTCTGGTGATGGCCGCGTTGACGTTCGACGACGCGCCTCCGGCCGATCTCGACGCCCCACGTGACTTGCCGGCCATCGGGCTGGCGGCCGTCGGCTGTGCTGCAGGCTTCATCGGCGCTGCGCAACTCACCAGCCACGGATTCACCGATGCGGCGGTGACCGTGCCATTGTTCGGCGGCCTGACGTTGATCGTGGTGCTGATCGTCTACCAGTTCCGGACTCGTCGTCCGCTGCTCACCGTTCGTACGATGCTGACCAGTTCGATCCCCGTCGCCGGGGTGGGCGTGGCACTGTTCGCCGCGGCTGCGTCGGTAGCGGCAACCGCGCTGACGGCCAACGTGTTGCTGCAGAACTACAGCCCGGTCCGGGTGGGGCTGCTGTACCTGCCCGAACTCGGCGGTGCCGTCCTCATGGCATTCGTGTTCGGCACCGTCATCTCCCGACGGGCGATGCATTACCTTCCGCTGGCTGGCATGGCGTTGCTCGCGGCCGGGATCGTCGTGTTCCGGATCGCCCTTCCCGCCAACCAGCCGCTCGTCCTGGTCGCCGCTGCGCTGACGGGACTTGCGTTGGGCGCCACCGTCGCACCCGCTCTGTTCGTCGCGGGCTTCTCACTGCAGTCGGCCAGCCTCCAGCGCGTCTTCGCGATCATCGAGCTCTTGCGTGCGGTGGCCGCGTTCATGGTGGCACCGATCCTGGCGCATTTCGCCGTCACGGCGTCGTCCGATCTGAACGTCGGCACCGGCTACGCACTCTGGATCGGCTTCGGGCTCGCGATCGGCGGCGCCCTCTTCGGCGTGGCCATCTACGCACTGAGCGGAGCCCGACCACAGCGGCCCAACCTTGACCGGTTCCTCGACGGCGAATCCCCCGCCTGGTACTCGCCGCCACTACTGGCCCGAATCCGGTCAGACCTGCCCTCCCCGGTTGCTGCGGCCGAATATGCCCCAGCTCTGACGACTTCGAATCATCGTGACGATGTCGCTTCCGCCGGGCCGGTGCTCTTCGCCTACGACGGATCCGAACTCGCTGCGTTCGCCATCGCGCAGGCCGCTGCTCAGTTGGCGCCTCGGCGAGACGCCCTGGTCGTGTGCGTCTGGCAGCCCGTCGATGTCGGATTCACACCGACCGGCGTCAAACACTTCGACGCCGACCAGGCCACCGAGGTACGGCGAGCCGCTGAGCAGACCGCTGCCCATGGGGCCTCGCTGGCCTGCCAGGCCGGATTCCTGGCGCGGAGCGTGGCCGTCGAGGCGGCGCCAACCTGGAAGGGCATTGTCCAGGCTGCCGACGAACACCGGGCGAGTCTGATCGTGCTAGGGCCTCACCGCCGCAGCGGGCTGTTGGGACACCTGCAGGGCAGTGTCGCGGCCGCCGTCGTCGCGCACTGCAGCACTCCTGTCCTCATCGTCCCCAGCGGCCCGATGATCAATAACCGCGCTTCTACGGCGGACAGCGACACGAGCGTGCGGACTGGTCGACGACGGGGTTTACCCTTCGAGTGATGCGGCTAGTCCCTGATGTCGGCTTGCTTCCCGGAAATGGAGTCTTCCACTCATGAGGTTGATCAAAGCGGCTCTCGCTGCCGGTGCTGTCGCGGGCGGCCTCACCGCGGGGGTGATGAGCCTGACCGCCGCCACCGCGAGTGCCGAGCCGACTTTGCCTCCACCGCTGCCCGCCGAACAAGGTCCCTATCAGCCTCCGGCAGCAGCACCTGCATGGGCACCGCCTCAGCCGCCGCAGCCGGTCTGGGCACGCGGCAACCCTGTCGTGTGGGATGACCACTACCGGAGTTGGGGCCTCTGGATCAATGGATTCTTCCTCCCGCTTTAGTGCTCCCTGACTTCACCGCCCTGCCTCGGTCATGCAGTCATAGGTGATGATCGCCTGGCGCATCCGGAGAGTCCGGTGTCGGCGTAGCGGGGCGAACCGTGTAGCGGCACCGACAGAACACAGCCAGGTCTCCACTCGATGCGGACGCCTGGCTGGTTCCTGCGGTTCACTTTCTTGATTCGGTTGTCGGCGTGTGGATCCCGGCGGCTAGCCGATCATTGTTGCGAACGGCCGAGCGTCACGTTCGTGGTCTGGGAAGCGCCGGACTCGTCGACGTAAGTCAGCGCGACCGTGTCCCCGGGCGCTTTCGAGTGCACCGTCGCGACCAGTGCCTCTGCGCTGTCGATAACGTGGTCATCGACCTTGGTGATCACCACGCCGCTGGGCAATCCACCGGCCGCGGCCGGGCCCCCGGCCATCACGTTGGCGACCGCCGCCCCGTGGGCACTGGTGTCGTCACTGAGCTGCACACCCAGTGAGGCGTGGGTAGCGGTGCCCGTGGAGATCAGCTCGTCGGCGATGCGCTTGGCCTGATCCACCGGGATCGCGAAGCCGAGCCCGATCGAGCCACTCTGCGCGCCAGGGGAGTTCTCGCCGCCGCCGCCCAGTGTCGCGATCGCGGAGTTCACTCCCACCAGTTCGCCGTTCATGTTCACGAGTGCCCCTCCGGAGTTACCCGGGTTGATCGCGGCGTCGGTCTGGATTGCATTGAGCACCGTGGTCTGGCTGCCCGCGTCACCCCCGGAGGCCATCGGACGGTCCAAGGCGCTGACGATGCCCGTTGTAACCGTGCCCTGCAGCCCGAGCGGCGATCCGATGGCCACGACATCCTGACCGACCTTGAGATCGGCCGAGGACCCCAGAGTGATCGGGGTTAGCCCCGAAACGCCCTGTGCCCGAACGACGGCGATGTCATCCGACGGATCGGCGCCGACCACCGTGAACGGCACGCTCCGGCCGTCGGAGAACGTCACGGTTGCCTGCGCATTCCCGCCACCGACACTGCCTTCACCACCGGGTGAGCCTTGATCGTCGGGCGCGTCCTGACCACCCAGGCCGCTTGGCGTGGTTTGCTCGCCCGCGGCCCCGCTTGCCGCCTCATTGACGGCGGCGACAACATGGTTGTTCGTCAGGATCAGGCCGTCCGAGCTGAGGATGATGCCGGACCCCTCTTCGCTCTGATGACCCATGGCGATCTGCAGCTTCACCACGCTGGGCACCACCTTCGCGGCAACCTGCTCAACCGAACCGGCCGGCAGACTCGCCGCGGGTTGATTGGGGGCCGGAACGGGCTGGCGGGGGGCGGATGCCGCGGGTGCCGCCGCGCGAAGCGCCGCCGGCAGGTGAGGCTGGGCGGCGACTACCACGGCGCCGACACCTCCGGTTACCACGGCAACGGCCGCCGCTCCGACGATCACGACGCCTGCTCGAGGCCGCTTCCGCGGCTGGGGAATCGGTGCAGTCGGCGCCGAAGCAGAGTAGGACTGGTGCACGCCGCGATACGGATCGTATGGTGGCTGGGCTGGCTGCTGAGCGTAACGCCAATCGTAGGGCTGCTGCTGATATGCACCCGGGGCCGACCAACCCGAGTATTGTTGGCCCGCAGTCTGATTAGGATCCGATTGACGTTCCGGATGTTGCCGCGCGTACCGCGGGTGCTTCTTCATATGATTTCGTTTTCCCTCGTCAGTGAATAGCAAAGTTGCAGAGCCAACTGTGCACTAGTCAACTGAGACGCAACTGAGAGATGTCTCAATACAGGCAAAGACTTTCAGCCATTACTGGCCCGTCCGTGCGCGGCGCACGCATGCGCACTCGCACGGTGAGCAAACACGACGGAATGTCGTTGCCAATTGATTGACCGGGCTCACCGTATTCACCTACGGCGACATGTCAGGCGCAACCTCCTGCATTCGTCGCGCCCACAGTCGTTTTCACGATGCCGACGAAGTTCGGGTTGGCGCTCGAAGAGTTTTGGACCCACGCGTCCCGTCAACCGTCTACTGCACGGTACAAGGCAGATCCGGTCGGCAGTTCCTTGAGCCACGCGGTCAGCCTGTATCGAGAGTTGGCCGCCATCGCGGCGACGATCCCACGATTCAGCAGGTTTCTACCTGCAATCTCCGCCGGATCTCCATGAAATCTCCAAGCTCGGGCAACGGTGATCCCCGACGATCGATCCCTGTGTGGCAGGACTACCGAGTTCTCCGTGAGAGGAACAAACAGTTGAGCATCTTCACCAAGCTTCCGCCGGTCCAGTTGGTTCGGGGGGTCGATCGAGCCCGCCATCACCTGTTGCGGCTTCACCAGTCGCTGCCCCCCGCGCCGGGCGCAATGGTGGAGCTCATCACAGCCGGGTGGCTATCGCAGGCCATCACAGTCGCGGCCGAGCTGCGCATCGCCGATGCCCTGGCAGAGAAGCCGCTGGCGATCGACGAGTTGGCCCGCGAGGTCGGCGCGAACCCCGACGCGCTGAGCCGTCTGCTGCGGGCATTGATCGGCCGAGGCGTCTTCCGTCAACGCCGCGACGGCCGCTACAGCCTGACACCGCTGGCGCAGACCCTCCGTTGGGACACGCCGGATTCGATGGCGGCCTTTGCACGGTTTGTCGGCTCGGCACAGGACCGTGAACACTGGAGCCACTTGATCGAGGCGGTCAGGACCGGTGAGGCGGTGGTTCCGAAGCTCCGCGGCAAGGAGGGCTTCGAATATGTCTCGAGCGAGCCCGAACTCAGCGAAATCTTCAACCACGCCATGACGAACTTCTCGGAGTTGGCGGTGGCTGCCGTGACGACCGCCTACGACTTCACCGGCTATTACACCATTGTGGATGTCGCGGGCGGGCACGGCCGGCTGCTGGCCGGCATCTTGGCGGCGACGCCAAGCTCCAAGGGCGTCCTCTTCGACCTACCACATGTCGTCGCAGATGCCGAACCGCTGCTGCGCAAGCACCACATCGCAGACCGCGTGGCCATCGCCGAGGGCTCCTTCTTCGACGCTGTCCCCGATGGCGGCGACCTGTACGTACTGAAGAACATCATCCACGACTGGCCCGATGACAAAGCCCTGGAGATTCTCAAGAATGTGCGCGCCGCGACACAAGAGGGCGCGACCGTGCTGCTAGTCGAGTCCGTGATACCGCCACACGATCGTGAATTCTCCACGAAGTGGCTGGATCTGGAGATGCTGGTCGACAATTCAGGACGGGAGCGAACCGCCGCCGAATATCAAAACCTCTTGCAGGACGCGGGATTTCAGATGACCCGTGTCGTTCCGACTCCCTCACCGTTCAGTCTCCTCGAAGCCGCACCGTCCTGAGCGGGTCAGTTTTCATGCAACACCGACACTTCTGCCTCAAACGCGTTTCACTTTTCGGTTTTCGTCAACCAGATCGGACGTCTCGAACGGTTCGCGACTGGAGTGCCGGAAGCGCACGGCGATGGCTGTGCCTTTGTCGCGGCCGGGGTTGGGCGTCAGCACCCGCACCAATCTGCTTGCCTGCTGGGCTTCCGATTGTCCTCGGCGCGCCACTGAGCGCAAGGCCACGGCCTGCGCTGCGCTTCGGTCCCAAGGGGCTCGCAGACTTCT
>Ga0207693_10001691_pt1 | contig 19437 bp, 20 predicted proteins | sample LARL81metaG_FD_184347 | JGI IMG/M metagenome (GOLD analysis project Ga0207693, IMG submission 184347) | Corn, switchgrass and miscanthus rhizosphere microbial communities from Kellogg Biological Station, Michigan, USA - LAR L8-1 metaG... | ecosystem: Host-associated > Plants > Roots >...
CCGCCCTTGCCGCGCTCGACTGCGGTGCGGTGGTGAAGATCCTCATGCGATTCAGCTCTGCGTTCTGGCAAGAGATGCACCACGGTCGCTACCGCGACGCGTCGTTCTTCCACCTGCCCGGCGGCGCGATTCCCACCTACTGGACGGCGGCACCGGCGAGTGCTCCGCTCATGGTCGCCTGGGCGGCGGGGCCGGCGGCGGCGCGTCTGAGCGCGGGTGCCGGCGGGCCGGGGCTCATCGAGGCAGCGCTGGGAGGACTGCAGACACTCTTTCAGTCACCTGACCTAGGCGCGCAGCTGCAGGCTCATTACTACCACGACTGGCAGAGCGATCCGTTCGCCCGTGGCGCCTACAGCTACGTCATGGTGGGTGGCAGCGGGGCGCCCGCCGAGCTCGCCAAGCCGCTCGAGCGCACCTTGTTCTTTGCCGGCGAAGCCACGGATACGGGCGAGGCGGCCACGGTTACCGGGGCGCTGCACAGCGGGCTGCGCGCGGCGCGGGAAGTGTTGCGGACCTGAAAACTGCCCGCCGGCTCGTGCGGGGGCCCGCGGCTCCCGTGCGCCGCGGGCCCCGAACATTGCCTGAGATGCCGGCTCAGCCGTTCGGCGAACCGCCCAGCTGACTCTTGCAATACTTCTTGGCATCCGCCTTGGACATGGCCGAGTTATTGCTCAGCTGTGCCGACATGCACGCCTTCATCTGCGACTCGGTGGCCTTGCTGCTGCCGCTGCTGGTATCGCTGCTCGGCGTCTGGCTCGTCGACGAGGACGACGAAGGAGCCGTGCTGCCCGGGTAAGGGGCCGAGGGGGTGCTCGAGGGGCTGCTCGGCGAGGGCGATGACGGGGGCGGTGTCTGTGCCGCCGCCATGCCTGCAGCGGCGAGTGCGGCCAGCGCGAATACCTGTGAGATGCGTTTCATGGAGCATTCTCCGGTCAGTAACGGGGGAGCCGTAACGCTACGGGGAGCGGCGGCGGAAAGAGGTCCGGCTTCGTCCCCTATCCGCGTCGGCGATGTCTGATGTCGCCATTTGGCGAACGCTGACGTACGCGGATCCCAGGATGCGACACACAAGTGCTGCGGCATTCAGCTGTTAGGTCGCGCGGGATGGCCAGGCCTGCGGAACGCCCCCGACACAGATTCTGGCCCGCATTGCCGTGGCGGCCGCGCTCACGGTAATGCCGGACTTTTACCGGTGTGAAGGAGTTCTCCAGTGTTGCCGTAACAAGCGCCCGGGGTTCGGTCGCTGTTCAGGTGCCTCGCCGGATTCCTCGGTGGTTTCCTCCGCCTCCAGGCAGATCCTCACCACCCCAATTGCGGCCAGCACAAACAGCAGGGCTGCACCGGCCATCAGCAGTCCAATCCATTGCAGGGCCGTCATCTTCTAGACCTCTAAGTACCCAGACCTCTCATGCAGGCGCCTCCCCTTGGCATGCGCCCGATAGCACGGTCCCCAGGCGCGACTATTGTTGGAACCGCAGTGAACGCGCCATCTGCTTTTCGGTTGTTTCCAGTCTCTCTCAAAATGATCAGAAGGAGAATTCTCTCAAATTTGCGGCGGCCCGTCGCGCCCGCTCGCCCGACTGCGGGCGAGCCCCTGACGCCCGCGCCCGCCCCCGGGACATGGTAGGAGGGCACTGACCACGCTTCGCGCTGCGCCACCATTTAAGCGCAGCGGGACTGCCCGTACCGTACAGCCCAACAAAATCCCGGGAATTCACCCGGCGAGGAGACTCATATGGGCCGCGGAATATTGCTCTGGATGCTGGGCGTGCCGATCCCGATCATCTTGCTGCTCGCACTGTGCTCCCACCACTGAGCGCGCCCCTGCAGCCTTCAGCACTCGCCCCGGCTCGCAGCCGATCAATCAGGAGCGTGTATGAAATTGCCTATCCCGCTGATGCTCATCATCGCTTCCGCGGCCGCCTTCGCGGCGGCGCCCGATGCCTCGTTCTACAAGACCCTGGCGCAGGGCGGTATTGCCGAGGTGGAAGCGGGCAAGCTCGCCCAGCAAAAAGGCGCCGACCCGAAGGTCAAGGACTTCGGCGCCATGATGGTCAAGGATCATTCGGCCGCCAACGAGCAGCTGAAGGCTCTCGCGGCCGGTAAGGGCATCGACTTGCCCGGCAGCTCGAGCACGAGCCAGATGGCCGCCAAGGCCAAGCTGGAGGTATTGTCGGGTGGCACGTTCGACAAGTCCTACGTTGCAGATCAGGTAAAGGCACACGGCGAGACGGTCGAGCTTCTCAAGAAGGAAATTGCCACGGGCCAGGATCCCGACGCGAAGGCCTTCGCGCAGAAGGTGCTGCCGACGGTTGAGTCGCACCTGCGCGCCATCAACCAGATCGCAGCGGCGGGTGGCAAAGGCTAGGCCAGCGGCACGTGCCTCGCGGCGAGGCGTCGCTCCTATCCCATCATGTCGCGTGGGTCCACGCCGCCCGCCAGGCCCGCGCGGGACGCTGAGCAGGCCGCACGGGCGGCCGGGCTACATTACGTCACCGACCAGCTGCCGGGCATTAGCCGCCGACGCTGCGGCCGCGGCTTCATCTATCAAAGCGCCGCCGGTCAGCAGCTGCGGCGTGCGACCGAGCTGTCCCGCATTGCGCGCCTGGGCATCCCGCCCGCCTACCAGGATGTCTGGATCTGCCCGGACGCGCGCGGGCACCTGCAGGCCACCGGGCGCGATGCCCGCGGCCGCAAACAGTACCGCTACCACCCGCGCTGGCAGCAAGTGCGCGGCAACGATAAATTCGCGCGCATGATTGCATTCGGCGCCGCGTTGCCGCAGCTGCGCCGCCAGATAAAGCAGGACATGGCGCGCGAGGGATTGCCGCGCCGCAAGGTACTGGCCACCGTGGCGTGGTTGCTCGATGGGACGCGCGCGCATCGGCAACGCAGCGTACGCGCGCGACAATCAGAGCTTCGGCATTACGACACTACAGAATCGCCACGTGAGCTTCGTGCGCGGCGGTGGTGCCGTGCTGAGCTTTCGGGGCAAGGGAGGCGTGCCGCACGAGATCGTCGTGGACCACAAGCGCCTGGTGCAGATCGTGCGTCAGTGCCGGGAACTTCCCGGTCAACATCTGTTTCAGTATCGGGACAGGCGCGGCTTGTGCCGCCGCATCGATTCCGGCGACGTTAACCGCTACCTCAGGAGGTTCCTGCAGGGGGATTTCACCGCCAAGGATTTCCGCACCTGGAATGCCACCCTGCGCTGCGTGGCGCTGCTGGCCGGCACGCCCATCCCGGACCCGCCCGGGGAGCGCAGCGTGCGCGCGTCGATCGCGCGCGTGGTACGGCGCGTGGCGCGCGAGCTGCGCAACACGCCGGCGGTGTGTCGGCGCTCGTATCTGGACCCGGACCTGTTTGCGGCCTGGCGCAGCGGTGCCGTGCACGGGACTTTCGGCACTTCCTTCGTGCCCGACTCCGCCCAGGGCGAAGCGCGGATATTGCGTTTTCTGAAGCGGCGCGCGCGCGCCGGCGGCGTCAAGGCCGTGCCGCGCGGGCTGCGGCGCACGCAAACGGGGCCTGCGCCGAGCGCGCGGCTGCGATATCCAAAACCTCCTCGCTATGAGACAGTTCGCGCCAGCGCTGCGGCGCCCCCCACGTAAATGCGCCGGCCGACGCGGGCCGCTCGGAGGCTGCCATGAAGTACCGCAAGCTCGGCACCAGCGATCTTGAGATTTCGGAGATCGGTTTCGGTTCGTGGCTGACCTTTACCGATCCGCAACGCAAGGACGCAGCCATCGCCTGCGTCCACCGTGCCCTGGATCGCGGCATCAACTTTCTGGACACCGCGAATGTCTACGGGCGAGGTGCCGCGGAGAGCGTGCTCGGCGAGGCACTCGCAGGACTCAAGCGTGACAGCTATGTCCTCGCCACCAAGTTGTTCTTCCCCATGAGTGATACCGATCGCGGGTTGTCGCGCGCTCAGGTTCAAAAGCAGCTGGACGCCTCCCTCAAGCGTCTGCGCGTTGACTACATTGACCTCTACCAGTGCCATCGCTTCGACTTCGATACGCCGCTTGAGGAAACCATGGAAGCCCTCACCGGCGCCGTCAAGTCAGGCAGGGTGCGTTACATCGGCTTCTCGGAGTGGCCTCTGGAGTGCATTCAGAGCGCGCTTGAGATGAAGAACTGCGCCCGCTTCGTCTCGAGCCAGCCGCAGTACTCGTTGCTGCATCGCGACCCGGAGCGCGGGCTCCTGGCACTGTGTGAAAAGTCCGGCATCTCCCAGGTGGTCTGGTCGCCGCTGGCGCAGGGGGTGCTGAGCGGCAAATACCTGCCGAACGCGCCGATTCCCGCCGACAGTCGCGCCGCCGATCGCGCTATGGGCGCGTTCCTCAACCCCGAGTGGCTCACGCCTGCCGTGCTCAAGCGAGTTCAGGCCACGAAGGCGGTGGCGGCCAAGGCGGGGCTCACTCTTTCGCAGTTTGCGCTCGCATGGGTGCTACGACAGCCGAATGTCGCGGCCGCGATCGCCGGAGCCTCGCGCCCGGAGCAGGTCGACGACAACGCGGCTGCCGCCGGCGTCGAGGTGGCGCCGGAGCTGTTCACAGAGGCCGAAGCGCTGTTGCCTGGCTGAAGCACGGCGGCGGCGAGCCCCTAGCGGGGGTACAGCACCAGCTGCGTGCAGCGGAATAGTGCCAGGACCTTGCCGCTCTCCTGGTGCGTAACCACCGCGTCCCACACCTGCGTGGTCTTGCCGACATGCACCGGCGTCGCAACGCAGGCGAGCGTGCCCTGCTTGGCCGTCCCCAGGTGGTTGGACTTGAGCTCGATGGTGGTAAAGCCGCTGGCCCCCGGCGGCAGGTTGGCGATGCAGCCGTAGCCTGCGCAGGTGTCGGCCAGCGCCACCACGGTACCCGCGTGCAGGTAGCCATTGGGGGCCATCAAGGCGGTGCGCACCGGCAACTGCGCGGTCACCGCCGAGCGCGTTACGCCGCTGATCACGATACCGAGCAGGCCGGGCAGATTCTCAGCGCCACCCGCGTTGAAATCGTCGCTCGTAAGCATGGAGCGCCCTCGCGTGGAATCTTCCGATCGTAGTACGCGGGGCGTGGCGGCTCCAATCCACCCTGCGCGCGCGGGCCCGCTACTCAGCCCCTGGCGGTTGCTCTGCGGGCGGCGTCTCCGTGCTGGATACATGGTTGACGGCGATGACCCAACGCCCCTGAAGCTTGCGCAACAGGCGCGTATTGATGCCGTACTGCGGATGCTGTGGCCGCAGCAGCTGGTAGCGACTGATCAGTTGCGCCGCATCAGGGGCCAGCATCTCGATGCGAATGTCGAAAAAGCGCAGCCGCCCGCGTGCCTCCGGGGAGGCGCCGTAGTCGCGCACGTAGTGATCGAGTGTCCCCTGCCATCCGCTCTGGAAGCGACCGCCGGATACGAAGATGACGTCCGGATTCTTGAATGCCTGCATGTAGGCGTGAAAGTCGCCGCGATTCCAGGCGTCCTGCATCTGTTGGACGAGGGCAAGAATTTCCTGCTTCGCAGCTGCCTCGGGCCCGGGCGCGAGCGCCGCGCGAGCGGTGGCGTTCCCGAGCGCCATCGCGGCCATCAGTGTCCAGGGACCGAGCGGGCATCGAGCGAACGCCCGCCCGCATTGTTTCTCAGCCGATCCGTATCCTGCCATGATGTGATCACCCGTCTGCCCGGCGCGCGCCGGCAATGGTAAGCGAAAAATCCGAGGACGAAGGTCTCCATGAATCGCCGAGGCTCGTTGTTGCTGCTCGCGATACTGCCCTCGCTATCGGCCCCGGCACTGGCCGAAACGTCCGCGCCGTCCCCAGCATCACTCCTGACACGACTGGAAGCGGCATACGCGGATTTCAACGACGCCCAGGGCGCGATTTCACTGATCGACTCCGACCCCGAGGGGTATCCGGATCGCAGCTGGGCCGACCGCAGCCGCGATACCTGGCAGCAGCTCTATGCCGCGAAGCGCGCCGAACTCGCCCGCGAGCTGGGCAAGCTGTCGGTGCGGGACCTTGCGCCCACGGAGGTGCGCGCCGTGCATCTGATGCGTGCGGCGGTGGCTGAGTCCACCGCCAGCCCCGATTCGCTCGCGCCGGTTGGACACTGCCAGGACGCCGGGCAGGCACGCCTGGCGCTGCAGCCCTTGCAGCAGGCCCTCTACGCCTGCTTCGCGGAACTGGGCAATAACCTGGAGTTCGAGCACGCCAAAGTCACGCGCGTGGCCGCCTTCGAGCTACTGACGCGCATGGAGGAGCCTGAGCGCCGCAAGGCCTTGTTCATGGCCTTCGTGCCGCTGTGGCAGGCGCTCAACGGCGCCGACGAGGTGCACAGTCCCTACCGGCGCATGGTGCGGATGGCAGCAGCCGACGCGCAAACAAAAGCCTCACCCGTCGACGCCGCGGCCCGCACCCTCGGGATATCAAGCGCGGAGAGTGAGCGCTGGCTCGAACGCATTCTCGATGCCTGGCGCGAGGCGACCCGCGGGAGCACCGCGGAGCCCTGGGACTATCGCTTCCGGGCGGGCGCCGCCGAGCGGCAACTCGCAGCGGCGATTCCGCGCGAGGCACTGCAGCCACTGAATGAGCGCTACTACCGCGATCTGGGTTTGGATCTTGCCACGGCCGGGGTCATATATGACCTGCAGCCGCGGGCGGGCAAGGCGCCGCTGGCGTACACCGACTACGTGCGCCGGGGCCGGTTCGTCAACGGCACCTGGCGCCCCACGATCGCCCGCGTCTCGGCCAGCTATGCCCACGGCGGCCTTGGACCGCTCAATGAACTCGTTCACGAGAACGGGCACGCCGCCCACATGCTCGCGCTGCGCACGCGCCCGGCGTTCATGGACCTAGGTGATGCGATCTTCTACGAAGCCTTCGCCGACGTACCCTCGTGGAGCGTTTACGAGCCGGCCTGGCAACACAAGTACCTCGGCCAGAGCGCCTCCGAGCCGGACTCCCTGCGAGCGCTATACTCAGGCGTAGTGCTCGATGTGGCGTGGGCGCTGTTCGACCTGCGCATGCTGCACAACCCCAGCGCGGATCCGAACGCGGTGTGGTCGGGGATTGCCAGCCATTACCTGCACATCACGCCGCACCCGGAGCTCGCCTGGTGGGCCATGCGCGTGCAGCTGGTTCACAAGCCCGGATACATGGTTAATTATGGCCTCGGGGCCGTCATCACCGCGGACATCCGGCAGCGCATCGTGCAGCAGCTGGGCCCGTTCCAGTCCGGTGATCCGCGCTGGTACGGCTGGCTGTCCGAACGCCTGTTGCAAAGCGGGGAAGCGCAGGACACCGGGCAGTTACTGCGGCAGTTTCTCGGCCGCCCGGTCTCCCCCGAGGCATTGACCACGCAGCTGCAGCGTCTGGCAGCAGCACCGCGCTCCTGAATACCCTCGCCGGATGCCCGCGAACTCTGCAGCCCGCGAAACAGCCCGCGGTGGGTCTAGGGCAAGATTAAGGGGAAGGCCATGACGAGCGATCTCAAGCAAGACCTGCCCGAGGCTCTTAAGGCCGTGCGCAGCCGAGCTTTGTTTGTGATGCATCTGAACGTGCGGCCGCTGCAGGTCATCGGCGCGACCCCCGGGGCGTTTCGTCGCATCGGAGTCGTTCCTGGAGGGGTGTTCGAGGGCGAGCGCGTGCGCGGCGAGGTTCTGGAGGGTGGCAGCGACTGGCAGACCGTGCGCAGCGACGGCGCAACCACGCTCGACGTGCGGCTCGTGCTCAGGACCGCGGATGATGCGCTGATCGGCATGCAGTACCGGGGACTGCGGCACGGGACGCCGGATATTGTGGCCCGCATTGACAAGGGCGAGGCGGTCGACCCCGCGAGCTACTATTTCCGCATCAATGCGCTCTTTGAAACCGCAAGCTCGACGTACGACTGGCTGAACCGGATCCTTGCCATCGGGGTTGGGCACCGGCGCGCCGAGGGTGTGGTCTACAGCCTGTTCGAGATCCTGTGACTGCAGCTTAGAGCGGGGGCTTGCCGGTGAGGGGCAAGGCCCTCGCCACGCTCTATTCAGGGCAGAGTAGTGCTGTAGGTCAGCATGAGGCCGCCGGGCATGGGCAGCACGCCAAGGTGTGCGCTGTTGCCGACCGCTCGCTCCCTGCTGCGACCCAAGACAAAGTACCCGCTGGCTACACCCAGAGCCGCGCCGGCCACGACATCCGAAAACCAGTGCGCATTGTGGTTCAGACGCTCGTACGCGGTCACCGTCCCGAGTCCGTAACCGAGCAGCCGGCGCTCCCAGCGAAACTCATCGTTGCCCGACTCGGCCAGTACCGTGCCGATGGCAAAGGCGGCGGTCGCGTGAAAGGACGGAAAAGTGCCCGCTCCCTTGCCCCATTGGTTCGGATCAGTGGTCTGGTAGGGCCCCTCACGACCGGCAGCGAACTTCAGCGCATACGCGGGCACGGCGCTCAGCGCAGCCGCCTCAACCATGTTCCAGGTTTCGCTGCGTCCGGCGCTGCTGTCCACCAACGCCGCATACGCCCAGGTTGCGCCGACGACCGCCACCGCCGGCAGTGCATCCTGGAGGTCCTTGGTGTCCGTGACCTGGTTGGGGGTGACGAAATGGTCGCGCACCTTGGAGTCGTAGTGATGGGCGGCGCCGATAGCGACGAGCACACCGCCGAATATGGCCCACTCTCCCCCCGACCAGCGTAACGGGGCGGTGAAGTAACCCTTGATGTCGGATCCCAATCCCGGCCGGGCCGCGTCCTGTGTCTGCGCGGGAACGCTGCCGGTGCCTTGCGCTTCAGCGACCGCCTCCGCGCCCCACGCCGTGGCGTAGGAAACAGGCAGCGCTGCGCACAAGAATGCCCTGAGCAAGGTTCGCGACCGCAAGATGGGATAACTCCTCGTCGGCTGGTACCGCGGCGAGCAGTACGCGAGTGCCGGTGCTGGGTGAAGGCTTCACGTTGGATCTTGATCGACGCAATCAGGAGCGTCGCGTCGCCTTGATCACGGCTTCGACGTGGTCCAGGTAGCGATTGAGTGCCCCGCGGCCGCTCACGGTGAGCCGGTACGCCGATTTGGGACGACGCGCCTCGAATGTCTTGGTACACGTCACATACCCGGCCTCTTCCAGCTTGCGGGCGTGCGCGCTCAGGTTGCCGTCACTTACGCCGAACAATGCCTTGAGCTCGCTGAAAGTCAGCTTCTCGCTCACCGCGAGGGCACTCATCATGCCCAGCCGCACACGCTCGTAAACCAAGCGATCGAAGCGCGAGTCATCCATGAGCTTTGAGCCACGCACCAGGGCCGGCTTGGCGCGCTTCGTGGCCTCGGCGTGAGAACGCGCGCGCACGCTAGCCCTTGTCGCCATGGTCCCGCCCCCTCATCACGATCCCAAACCCCAAATGCAGGCCCCCGAAGCCCAGGCCCAGAACGAGCATTTGCATCGAGTCGGGTACCCAGAACGCCAGCAGCGCCAAGGCGCCGAACAGGCCGCCGAGCATGCCGATTATCCTTGAGGTCATGGCACTGGTGCACACGAGTGCGCACCCATAAAGCAGCAGCCAGGTGCCGGGAATGGCGTGCAGCTGCTGCGCCTGCCACTCGACCACCGTGAGGACGCCTCCGGCAAACAATCCGGGCAACAGGCACAGCGCGACCTTGCGCACCGGCGCCCCGAACCAGGTAAATCCCCGCAGGGCAAGCTGCCGCGACAGCAGCAGGCCGCCCGCCGTGGCGGCTACCGGGGCCGCCACCAGCCAGATCAGCAGCCAGACGGAGTGCAGTGCAGGTGACAGCGCCAGCGCGGCGGCCAGAACGCCAATGCTTCCGACGGCGAGCCCCGCCGATCCCGGCACCGCCACGGTGGCAGCGGCGTCCATGGAGGCGCGGATGTAGCGCAGCGTAGCGATCGCATGGGAGTCCATCATGACCGGGCTGCTGGTCGGCATGAGGCTAGCGTGCGTCTTGGCTAGTAGGCGGTCAAGTACTCTGCTCCATGGAGTTACAACACGGCGCCGATGCCGCGCGAGAGAGTCACACCCAGCGCCGCACCGCTTCGGCGCTGTCGCTGGGGTTCGTGTTAAAGCAGATCTTGGCCCCGGGCGCCCGTGCGTGGACCAGATTGAGCACGGTCTCGAACTGCAGCAGCTGCGCGGGCGCGCGTAGCCCGGCCCCGATCATGACGCAGTCATAGCGGCGCGCCTCGAGGAGCCGTTCGAGAACGCGGGCGGCGATGTCCTTGGGGTCGAGGAGGCAGCTGTGCACCTCGTAGCCCAGCGTGCGCAAGCGCTGCAGTTGAGAATCGATGAACGCCGCCACCACATCCGCCGTAAGTTCCGGGGTTGCCGAGAAATCCACGGCAGCCGGATCCAGCCCGACGGCAAGCACACTCGCTGGCATGTAGGTGTCGCTCCAGAACTCTCGCGTAATGGTCTGTGACGTCGCGACCACGGGGGGCGTTCGGCTGGGCTGTTAAAGACTCGCGATGCAACGCGGAACGACCCGAGCCGCGGCGTCGGGGCGAGCCGCAGCCTTACCCCAGCCGCAGTGCAGCAGAGCCGCCTCAAAAGCGCTTTGAAAGCCCGATCGAGACTCCGCGCGGCAGCACCTGCACGAAGATCGGTGTCTTACGGCTCGCGCTCCAGTAACCCACGGCTGAACCCAGTGCCCAGCCGGCCAGCACGTCGGTCTGCCAATGGGCCTGGGACTTCAGCCGGGCGATGGAGTCGTACAGGGGAAGCAGCTCGAGGGCCCAGATCCACGGCGTATCGTTTCGATAGTTCACGATCAGGGGGGTCACAAAACTGGCCTGCAGCGTCACCTCGCCACTTGGAAAGCTTTCGCAGCAGTGACCCTGAAACCACTTATCCGGATCGTTTCCCTGGTTCGGGCGCGCCCGGGAGAACGTCAATTTGAGCGCTTCGGAGGCGATGCCCGCCACCACGGAGGAGTCGATCGTTTGCCAGAACGTATGCCCGAGCCGGTCATCGTTGCCCAACCACAAGGCGCCCCCCACCTCCACGCCGATGACGCTGACTTGCAGGGCCGTCTGATAATGGCGCGCCCAAATGCCGCTCTGGTCCAATGCCCACGCATGATCAATGCCTAGGGGCCCGCCGTCGGCGTGCGCGCAGTCTTCTGCTCCCGCGAGCAGGAGGGCCAGGAGCAGGGCAACGCGGCGCATAGGTCCTCGCGCAGATCCGCGGAGCTTTGCGCGGGTAACTTAGGCGGGGCTGAGCGGCTTGCTAAGTCTGCGCTAAGTGTCACGCTCGACACTCGATTCCCGCCATGAGCCGGCAGCGATGCGCATCCTGATTGCCGAAGACGACCCGATGATCGGCGCGAGCCTGGTCCGCGGCCTTACGGATGAGGGCTACAGCGTCGACTGGGTGCGCGACGGCACGCACGCTGAAAGCGCGCTCCAGGACCCCCTGAACCACTTTCAGCTCGCGCTGCTTGACTGGGGACTGCCCCACAAGAGCGGCATCGACGTGCTGCGCGCGCTGCGCCTGCGCGGCGACAATATCCCGGTCCTGATCCTCACGGCCCGCGATGCCCTGCGGGACCGCGTCGAAGGACTCGACCTCGGGGCGGATGATTTCCTGGTGAAGCCCTTTGAGTTTGCAGAGCTCAAGGCACGCATCCGGGCGCTCGCGCGGCGTCACGTTGGACGTCTGGAACCGGAGCTCAAGACCGCTACCCTCACGCTCGATCCGGCTTCGCGCAGTGTCATGCGCGACGGTCGCCAGATTCGGCTCACGGCACGCGAGTACGCGCTGCTACACGCGCTGATGCTGCGCCCCGGCGTGCTCCTGTCACGCGCTCAGCTGGAGAGTCGCATTTACGGATGGAAGGACAGCATCGAAAGCAATGCGGTGGAATTCCTGCTGCACGCGCTGCGACAAAAAATTGGTAGCGAACAGATTGAGAATGTGCGCGGGATTGGCTGGCGGGTCGTGAGCGGCAAGTGAGGTCCCTGCGCCGGCGCCTGCTGCTTTCGCTTTGGGTGTCCGTAGTGGCTGTCGCGGTCGTCTCGGCGAGCATTGCCTATGTTCAGGTCAGCAACCGAGCCAAGGGACTGCTCGACGCACAGCTGGAGCAGATTGCCACCCTGGTGGCAGCCCACGGAACCGGAAAGGCGCAAGCCGCGAGACCCGAGGACAGTGAGATCGACGTCGCGATCTGGAATCGCGACGGCGCACTGCAGTCTTCCTCGACCTCACTGATGGCTGAGCAGCACGCCACGCAACCGGGATTTACGGAAATTCTGCTGAACGGCGAGCCGTATCGGCTCTATACAACCATCCTCGACGGGCAGCACATCGAAGTCGCGCAACCGGTGGACGTGCGCGATGACCAGGCCGAAGCGGCCGCGCTGGCGGCGCTGTTACCCATGCTGCTCCTGATGCCGCTGCTCGGGATCGTGATCGCCTTGGTCATTCGAACGCTGCTGCAGCCGGTACGCAATCTCGCCGCGGCAGTCTCCCAGCGCGATATCTTCGCCAAGGAATCCCTGCCGTCACAGGGATTGCCGAAGGAGGTGATGCCACTGGTGGAGGAGATCAATCGGCTGCTGGCGAGACAGAATGCAGCCGCGGCGCGGGAGCGGCACTTTGTCGAGGACGCCGCCCACGCCCTGCGGACTCCGCTCGCCGCGCTGCAGCTTCAGGCGGACGTGCTTGACGGGTCGCCGGACCCGACGGAACGATCGGCGAGACTTACGGACTTGCGCGCGGGCATCCAACGCGCTTCACGACTGGTCGATCAGTTGCTTTCCCTGGCCAATGCTGAATCGATCATCGACGACCCGGGAGCACCGGCGGATGTCGATGCTACGCTGCTCGAGGTGCTTGCCCTGTATGCGCCCGCGGCCTCCGCCGCTCAGGTGTTTCTTGAAATCTCCGGTCGCGCGCACGCCGCGATCAAGTGTGCGCCGCGCTATCTGATCCTCATTTGCAGCAATCTGCTCGACAATGCGCTGCGTTACAGCCCGACCGGCGGGCGTGTGGAACTGCGCGCCGCGAGCACCGACGCCGAAACCCAGATCGAGGTCTGGGACCAGGGACCCGGGCTGGCGCAACCGGAACTGCGGCGTGTGTTCGAGCGCTTCTACCGCGTAGCGGGCGACGTGCGCGCCGGCAGCGGACTGGGACTGGCGACGGTCGAGGCGCTGGTAGTGCAGCTCGGCGGCCGAATCAGCCTGCATAACAGAACCGATCACAGCGGGCTGATCGCCCGGGTCACCCTGCCCTGCATGGAATACCCGCCGACCTGAGCGGTAACTACGGTGGCGCCTGCTGCGGGTGGCCCGTTGTCCACGGCCGCCTTGGATCCCCCTACTCCCGAGCGGACTATGGACACTGCAGGATCCGTCGGAGCCCCCAGGACGGTCGGGTGAGCTAGGGGAGCATCAAGCATTTCCATCGGAAGAGGGCGATGGCTTCGGAAGACACAACTGATCACTGGGCGCGGGCGCCTTGAACTGCCCCTTGAGGCGCGACTCCCGATTGCGCGTGTGGCGCGCCAGACGTTGCTGAGCCGCGGTGCGTGCCAGTTCAGCCCACATTTTTATTTCAACTCGGTTCATAAGATCCCTGCCCGCTGATTGAGAAGCCCATAAGAGGCACCCTTCCGGCTGAATTCTTGATGGGACGTCCATGCTTCGCGATCAGGGAGTCAGGGCATTTCAGGTAGGGGACGGGCTACACGCCGGCCGCCCATGGTAGGAGCGCCCTTACAACGCAAAGGCATTCGGCCCACCGGAGACGGCCCGCCGGCAGCAACCTCCCTGAATCTCGAAGCCATGTCCCTCGCGATCACCCGGACCGTCACACCCGAGCTTACGTTTCCTTGCAATTCTGGACAGCGACAAAGGAGCCGTCGCTCAGGGCATCGACTGCCCGCATCACGCGCCTTCACGATGATCCATCCGAAGGGTAAGCCGCGGGAGCGGCAGCGATGTCAGCCTCCAACGCTGCCATGTCATCCGGGATGACAAGCCACGCGTGCTGATCGGCACACAGCGGGCGACACTCACTTTGTCTTACAGTGCCCTCTTCGTCACATGCTAATTTCCTGCACACACTTTGTTACTGAGTTCATCGTTTTGTTACTCAGTCCAGCCTAATAATCGGGCGCTCAGAATCGAGTCCTCTCCCTTAGGAGGTGGACACTTTGATCCAGCGCGGCGTGAAGCTGATTGCGAGTCCGGATCAACCAACGAACTCCACTGGCCGAAGGACGAGCGCCCACGATCGTGCATCGCGGGGGGCTCACGAGCGAGCCACGGAAAGCTGTCGCACCCACTTCCGCAGCGTCACCTGCGCGTGGCGCTCCCGTTCGGTGCCTCAACGCGGCCAGTCATTTCAATGAGTGTCGCCGTGCAGCCGTGGCTCAGTTGGTGCGGCACGGGTCTCGCCGCCTGCACCATGGGCTACTCCATCGCCGCATGCCTGGCCGTGCGGTTGCGCCGCGGGCACTCGTTACCGGGTGCTGGCCCAATGCCGCCGGTAACGGTATTGAAGCCCGTGTGCGGCGGCGAGCGAGACTTATACGAGTGTCTGCGCTCGTTCTGTGAACAGGCATATCCGCGCTTCCAGGTCGTCTTCGGGGCGCAGGCGCCTGACGATCCTGCAATCGCTGTCGTGCGCAGGCTGCAAGGTGAGTTCCAAGGGCTCGATTTGCAACTTGTAATCAATCAGGCGCGGCACGGGAGCAGCGGCAAAGTCAGCAACCTGATCAACATGATGCCGCTCGCCCGCTACGATTATCTTGTAGTCGCGGACAGTGACATCAGGGTTACCCCCGATTACCTGGCCAAGGTCGTCCCTCCGCTTCTGGGTAGCGACGTTGGCATCGTCACGTGCGCGTACCGCGGCCGCTCGCGTCCCGAATCGTGGTCAATATTGGAATCTGCATTCATAAACGACTGGTTCATGCCGTCCGTCTATGTCGCGGCCATGCTTGGCTCACGCGCCTTCGCCTTCGGCGCAACCATTGCCTTGCGCCGGGAAGTGCTGGCGCGTATCGGGGGCTTTGGACTGATAGCTGATCAGCTGGCGGACGACTACCGACTGGGCGAGCTGACGCGCCGGATAGGCCTGCGCACCATACTGTCTGACGCCGTCGTCGAGACGTCGGTCCATGAGCGCAGCTGCCGTGACCTCGTTCGGCATCAGCTGCGCTGGCTGCGTACGATTCGTGCGGTCCGGCCCGGAGGTTACGCCCTCTCGTTCATGACACTCGGCTTGGCGCCCGCCGCTTTCGGCGCCTGGGCCGCCGCCGGCGCAAGGGCCGCGATGCTCATGCTTACCATCACCGCAGTGGCACGGTTGATGCTGCATTTTGGCTCGCGCAATGCTCGCACCGCCTTGTTGGAGCTGTGGGTCGTGCCAGTGGGTGACTTGCTCGTTTTCGCGCTATGGTGCTGGGGCTTCGTCACCAGTCGCGTACAATGGCACCAAGTGCTCTACCGGGTCCGTCCGGACGGCTCGTTGCATCCGATCACTCGCCGAGCGTGAGCACTGAGCCCTGCGCCTGGGAACGATGGCCGCAGCGTCGGGCTCGTTGTTGAGGACTTCCCACATGAAAACGCTGTTCCTGCATCCTCCCTCCTTCGACGGTTTCGACGGAGGTGCGGGAGCACGCTATCAAATGAAGCGCGAAGTGCGCTCCTTCTGGTATCCGACCTGGCTCGCGCAACCGGCAGCCCTCGTCGAGGGCTCCAAGCTCATTGACGCACCGCCGCACCGCTTGAGCTTCGAGGATATTGCTCCGGAGCTCCACAACCGCGACCTGGTGGTGATGCATACCTCCACCCCCTCCTTCAGAGCCGACGTGAAGACCGCGGAGATGATCAAGTCGGTCAATCCCGGCATCAGAATCGGCTTCATCGGTGCCAAGGTGGCGGTCGAGCCCGAAAAGAGCCTCATTGCCGGGCCGGCGGTCGATTTCGTCGCACGTAATGAGTTCGACTTCACGATCAAGGAAGTCGCCGATGGCGTGCCTTGGAGTGACATCAAGGGGCTCTCATACCGGAACGCCCAGGGCGTGATCGTTCACAACGAGAATCGCGAGGTTCTCGAGAACATGGATGCACTTCCCTGGGTGACCCCGGTTTACAAACGTGATCTCACCATCGAGAACTATTACGGTGGCTATCTAAAGCATCCGTACATTTCCTTCTACACCGGACGCGGTTGCAAATCGCGCTGCACCTTCTGCCTGTGGCCCCAGACAGTCGGCGGACATCGGTATCGGGTGCGCTCGGTCGCCCATGTGGTGGCGGAGATGCGGTGGGCAAAAAGCGCCTTCCCGCAGGTGAAAGAATTTTTCTTCGACGATGACACCCTAACCGACAACCTGCCGCGCGTCGAAGCGCTGGCGCAGGAGCTGGGCAAACTCGGTGTCACCTGGTCGTGCAACGCCAAGGCCAACGTGCCACGCAGGACGCTGGAAATCATGAAGGACAATGGCCTGCGTCTGCTGCTGGTCGGCTATGAGTCCGGCAATCAGCAGATACTGTTCAACATCAAGAAGGGCATGCGGGTCGAGTTTGCCCGCCGCTTCACCAAGGATTGCCATGAACTCGGCATCCTCATCCATGGCACCTTCATTCTAGGACTTCCCGGCGAGACCAAGGAAACCATCCAGGAGACGCTCGATTTCGCCAAGGAGATTAATCCTCACACCATTCAGGTGTCCCTCGCGGCTCCCTATCCGGGGACCTTCCTGTATCGACAGGCAAAGGAAAACGGGTGGCTGTACAACGAGGAAATCGATCTGCTGACTCACGAAGGCACACAGATTGCACCGCTCAGCTACCCGCATCTGAGCCATAGCGAAATCTTCAATTCCATCGAAGACTTCTACAGGGGATTCTATTTTCGGCCAACCAAGATCGCCTCCATCGTCGCCGAAATGATCGCCAGCCCGGAAATGATGAAGCGCCGCTTGCGTGAGGGCGTGGAGTTCTTCCGCTTCCTGCGGACGCGCCACGACACTCCTTGAAGGGGCTGATCGTCACGGCCGATGATTTCGGCGCCGCCTGCGAAGTCAACGAAGCCATCGAAACGGCTCACCGGCACGGCATTCTGACCAGCGCGAGCCTGATGGTCGCAGCGCGCGCGTCAGCGGACGCGGTCGCCCGCGCCCGCCGTATGCCCTCCTTGCGTGTCGGCCTGCACGTGGTGCTGGTAGAGGGCCGGCCGGTTTTACCCGCCTCTGCCCTACATCACCTCACCGATGGCAACGGTCTCCTGCGTTCCGATATGGCGGCGCTGGGGGCTCTCATAGCTTTTAACAGGCAGGCGCGCCGTGAACTAGCGGCCGAAATAACGGCGCAGTTCGAGGCCTTTGGCGCCACCGGGCTCACGCTCGATCATTGCAACGCGCACAAGCATTTTCACCTGCACCCCGTGGTCGGGGCCTTACTTGCTGCAATTGGTACGCGCTTCGGGCTGCGTGCAGTTCGTGTACCACTGGAGCCCGCGCGCGTGCTTGAAAAGATTGAGGGACACACTCCATGGAGACCGATATCACTCACGAATCCGCTTGCGCTCCTGCTGCGGCGGCACTACCGCGCCGCCGGGCTGTTGACTCCGGACCACCTCTTCGGACTTCGTTGGTCGGGGCGCATGACCCAGAAGCGTCTCGCGGGTCTGATTCGCCATCTGCCCAGCGGGCTCAGTGAGATTTATCTGCATCCCGCCACCGGCTCCTTTCCGGGAGCGGCAGCAAACTATCACTACCGCGAGGAGCTTGATGCGCTGCTGGCTCCTGAAGTTGTTGACGCCTGCCGCAGCCCGTCGCTGCGGCTGGGCGGATTCGGCGATTTCCTGAGTCCTCTGCTGTCGGTATCCGGCGGCGCAATGACCGACAGGACTTAGGGGCGGTACGTGCTCCTCACCCGGCCAATCGATGCTGCTGCCCGGCCCAAAAACCGGCCGCCCCGCGCGGTCCCATGATTGCCGTCCCGTCCTGGCGCGATCGGGATGCGGCCTCATGCGAGCCTGAAGCAAGCGTCTCGCGGCAGCGCACTCGCCCTGCATGAACGTCCGCATCAGCATTGTCACTGCTCTGGGGGTGGCCGTCGTGCTCTACGTAGTGACTCACGTCGGCTGGGGCGCCGTTGTCTCGGCCGCCGTTGGGGTTGGATGGAGCGGCTTTGCGGCCTTGTGCCTCTACGGCTTGGCGCTGTTCCTACTGCTCGGACTGGCCTGGTACGTCTTGCTATCCGACCAGTCGCCGACACCACTGTGGGTCCTCATCTGGGCGCGCATGGTCCGCGACGCGACGGCGGAGGTCCTGCCGATTTCCCAGCTCGGCGGAATCGTGCTGGGTGCGCGCGCAGCCCTCCTTCAGGGCGTTGCGACACCCCTGGCGTTTGCTTCGATGGTCGTGGATGTGACCACCGAGTTTCTGGCACAGGTGGCCTATATCGGCCTCGGCATCGCGCTCCTCTACATCAGTGCCCCACGGACGCCGATGGCAGTGTCGCTAAGCACGATTTCCCTGATCGGACTGGTCCTTGCAGCGGTGGCTGCAGGCGTGCTTTTCGCATTGCAGGTCCACGGCCATCGACTCACGGGAAAGCTCGCCGCGCGCCTCCTTCCTGCTGCCGTCGCGCCCCTCGCGGCCGTAACCGCCAAGCTCGATGCCATCTATCGCTCCCCAGCGCGCGTCGCGCTCTCGTGTGCACTCCATCTCGCCGCATGGATCGCCAGTGCCATCGGTACTTGGATCGCCTTTCGCCTGATCGGGGTGCGGCTCGCCGTCATATCGGCGGTGGCGATCGAGAGTTTCGTTTACGCAGCACGTACGGCCGCCGCTTTCGTACCGAGCGCACTCGGCGTGCAGGAGGCCGCTTATGTCGTTCTGACTCCGCTGTTCGGTGTCGGGGCGGAATTCGGGCTTGCAGTGTCTTTGTTAAAGAGGGCGCGCGACATCGCGCTCGGCGTGCCGATACTGCTGATCTGGCAGGCTGTGGAAAGCAGGGGCGCGTTAGCAGCAGCACGTCCAGATTGACTTTGGAAAGGGTGATCACATTCACCCGATCTCACCGGATGATCGGTGCAAGATGACGATGGTATTGGCCTTCGGAGGGTGCGAATGAGGACGGGTGCGGAAAGTTTTCCGTCACCCGCCGTCCGCCTCGCCCTCGACATGCACGTCCAACCTCCCACGACCCGCGGCGCTCCCTTCGCGTGGTCTCAGAGCGAACCCATCGGTCTGTAGGCCGTTTGCACAACGACGAAGAGATCAGGGGCATGAGGTCTCACGGGATCGCCGCAATCTGAGGGTCGAGCGGGCGGTCCAAGCCTGCGCAGCTCCCACGTCCCTTGCAAGGGCTAACACCCAGCATGGCGGACGCCGCTTGGCAAATCACCGCTCGAAGAACGCAACGCCGGCGCGGATGATAAGAGCCTGCGGCCGGGCCCGCGACGCACTCAGTTAGGTTAGATGTTTCCCCATGCAACCGGCACAGCGGCGGACGCCGCC